>Ga0307512_10005945_pt1 | contig 12537 bp, 15 predicted proteins | sample 14_EM_MG_FD_200267 | JGI IMG/M metagenome (GOLD analysis project Ga0307512, IMG submission 200267) | Populus trichocarpa ectomycorrhiza microbial communities from riparian zone in the Pacific Northwest, United States - 14_EM | ecosystem: Host-associated > Plants > Roots > Unclassified | place... | reverse complement strand
CTATCTTCCCATGACATGGCAAGCTGTCGCTGCCCTCCTCGCCTGTGCACGTATTGGTGCCGTTCACTCTGTTATATTCGCTGGCTTTTCCGCGGAGGCTCTTCGTGACCGCGTCAACGACTGCAAGAGCCACGTCGTCCTTACTGCCGATGAAGGGCGTCGCGGTGGGAAGGCCATCGCAACCAAGGCTATCGTCGATTCTGCACTCAAGGGCTGCCCCCACGTTGAGCACGTCCTTGTTCTCAAGCGCACCGGAAACCAAGTTCCGTGGACGCAAGGTCGTGACAAATGGTGGCACGAGGAGACGGTGCGCGTCCCCAACTACTGCGCACCGGAGATCATGTCGGCGGAGGATCCGTTGTTTATCCTTTATGTGAGAGATATCCGTTCATTCATCCTCGTGTTCTCAACCCCTTGTAGACGTCCGGCTCCACAGGCAAGCCCAAGGGTCTCGTACATACGACAGGCGGGTACCTCCTTGGCGTAACTCTGACAGTTAAATATGTCTTCGATGTCCACCCGGATGACAGGTTTGCCTGCGCGGCCGATGTCGGTTGGATCACCGGACACTCGTACGTACATACATGGCCCACCTGCCCCACCGAATTTGTCAATATTCACGCGCCCTTCTCCAGCTACATCGTTTACGGCCCCCTGTCAAATGGCGTTACCACCACGGTCTTCGAGTCGACCCCTGTCTACCCCACGCCCTCGCGTTACTGGGAGATGGTTGAGAAACACAAACTGACTCAATTCTATACCGCGCCCACCGCGATCCGCCTCCTGCGTCGTCTTGGCGCCCACCACGTAGAGCCGCACGACTTGAGCTCTCTGCGGGTCATCGGCAGTGTCGGCGAACCCATCAACCCCGAGGCCTGGACCTGGTACAACGAGAACGTCGGACGTAACCAATGTGCGGTCGTCGATACGTACTGGCAGACCGAGACCGGAAGCATTGTCGTCACCCCATTCCCCGGCGCGATCGAGACCAAACCGGGTTCAGCTACTGTGCCCTTCTTTGGTATTGATCCTGTCATCCTCGAACCACACTCAGGAAAGGTATGGCGGGTGTTCTTTTTTGTTTTTCACGCACTCACTCGGATGCTGAAATCCATCTCTGCAGGAATTGACCGGCAATAACGTGGAGGGCGCGCTCGGTTTGCGAAGCCCGTGGCCGTCGATTGCGCGCACGGTCTTCGGCGATCATCAACGCTACTTAGAGGTTTACATGAAGCCCTACCCCGGTGTCTATACAACTGGCGATGGTGCTGCACGTGATGAACACGGATACATTTGGATCAAGGGTCGTGTCGATGGTGAGCGCTGTCAGTGGCGTGATTCTTCCTCTCAAGAACCAACCCCACATCACAGATGTTATCAATGTCTCCGGACATCGCCTGTCGACTGCGGAAATTGAATCGGCACTCATTCTGCACCCCGGTGTCGCCGAGGCTGCCGTCATTGGCGCAACTGATGAGCTGACCGGTCAAGCAGTTCACGCCTTTGTCACTCTCAAACCGTGAGTCTTGTCCACCCCGCTTGTGTGATTCCATCAGAGATCACTGACATTTTTTTTTTGACATTCCCTCAGCGAGTTCAAGTACAACCCAGACGACGAGACGGGTCTGGACAAGGAGCTCATGCTCCAGGTTCGCAAAGTCATCGGTTCCTTCGCGTCGCCCAGGAAGATCTACATCGTCAACGACCTTCCCAAGACGCGCTCGGGCAAAATTATGCGCCGCATCATGCGCAAGATCGTCGCGGGCGAGGGCGACCAGCTGGGCGATCTCAGCACGCTTGCGGAGCCCGCGGTTGTGGACCAGATCAAGGCCAGGGTAGCCAAGATGTAGCCGAGAGCGGGTAATCAAAAATCTGTGGCCCGCACCTCGTGCGGCGAGACGAGCTCAACGCCTCTGTCTCGTGTTCTTGCTTAGTATAAAGGGTGGAAAGTGTCTGACTGAGGTTGCCGTGTTTGTTACGATTAGAAGTGTCTTTGACCTCGTAAAGCTTCGTCTTCGTCTTCCGGAAGTCGGAAGAATATACCAGATGCAATGCAGTGTGTTGTAATTAGGGTATCGTTGAATATAAGAGCGATGCTTTCTCTACTTCGGTGATTAGTGTCATCGTCGACATCGTCCAGCGATCCACAGGACGTCCAATGCTATGCATCTTCCTCACGAACATCCCTCCCCTCACCCCCTCCTCCTCCTTCCTCAGCCTCATCCGATCTCATGCTATCAAGCTACCTGACCTTCATCGCACGTCACCGCGCACGATATCCGAGTACAAAAGCGAAGCCTCCGCGTTCTCGTCCGGTAGAATCTCCCACCCGTCTTCATCGAGCGCCACCAAGCGACCGTCGATCTCCACAATCTCGAACCGCTCCCCGTCCGTCATCATCCCCAACACCGACGTGTAGTAGTCGTCACCATCACGATGACGGCTGTTCCGACCGCGGTGGACTTTGGCGGGGCGCGCCATCTCGAGCAAGGTGGCCCCGGACGTCGCGTGAGGAATGAGCGGGACTCGGTTCTGCACCGGCACCTCCTCCTCCTCGTCCTCGTACTTCCAGTCGAAGCCTTCTTTGGCGGCGGCTGCAGAGGCCGGGTGCAGGTGCGAGACGGCCACGCGATGGTTGTCGGGGTTGCGCCCCGCGAAGGCCCGCGTGCCGTCGTCGGGCCGTTTCTCTTGCCGCTGCGAGTCGCGCTCGAGGCGCTCCTGCTTGCGATCCCACTCGAGCGCTTTCAGCTGGTTTTTACGCTCCTCGTGGCGCTGCGATTTGTAAGGAGTTAGAGGTGCGGTGGGATGGGAGAGGAGGAGAGTGTCTTACCTCTCGGCCGGCCTTGCGTCGTTGTTTGTTTGCGAGTTTGCGTTCGACCGAGGGGAGGGTGGTTGTTGTTGTGGTTGTTGTGGTTGTTGTTTGTTGGTGAGAGTAGTCGAGACGCGACATTGTGGTGTTGGTGTTGAAGTGTTCGGTTGTCAGTGTGTGTGTGTAGTGTGTGTGTGCGGGTTAGTGGAGGTATCCAAGGGCTTACAAGCCTTGTAAACTGTTGACGGTCTCTCCTTCAAAGGAGTGGGTGTTTATATACGATATGGCATTATCGCGATGTTTCCGTGCTGTGAGTCATACTGTGCTGTATCGCGGGTGACGTCTCGAACGTGCTAGCAACCCATTCAATTTCAGGACCTGTGATAGGCTGGCTGGATGACTCGGTTCTGAAGTTGACTCGAGTGATGGGCTGGGCACAAAGGTGGCGCGGGTGGGCGGATGCGATGTTTGTTTCCGCTCTGTCACTGTCATGTCTTTTCTCCGGTCCGGTGGATGTGCTGTGTAATAGCTCGGTGGGTGGGAAGTCGAACGTGGGATGGTGTGCCAGCGTGCGAGAACAAGAGACGGCAGTGTTACCGTTCAAGTAGTGCCCTGCCCTGCTGACAAGTGGCTCTGACGGGTATCGTGCCTGACAGCAGCGGCGCATTAACGGCGCAGAGTGTGCCTTCCACCTCCCAAAAGTGGACAATGCCAATGCGGTATTCTCCCCACACTGCTTAGCTGCCCCATCATTCATTTTAAATAATCGTTGGAAAAATTGAACTCTGATGGCGGTGGTGGTCGCCGGCGGCCGCTGGTTTAGTTGAGCCGTTTTCGGTCGCTTAGTTTCGCCCACTCTCGTGCCGCAAGCGCCCTGCTACACGGCCCGCGCCGCTCGCATCACATCATCTCACCCAACGACGGTCATGACACTTCTGGGCAAAAACAAAGATAGTTCCTCGGACCAACAACCCCTCTTACGTGAGGGCGATGGGTGCGAAGCTGGTCCCTCGGGCGTCCCACCCCCGTCCTTCGAGGAGAGCACGGGACATGCGGTCATATCGTTCGACAGCGTCATGGATACTTTCCCTGCGGGAGGTGAAGAGCCTCCCGAGTTCACGCCGTACGAAGCAGAACACTGGGTATCGAGAGGGGGTGACATCATTTCCCATGATCCCCATCTGAACGAGGACGGTGTGTGTTGATGACTGGCCCCATTCACTCCACGTATTCATGTCATCCATCTCTGATCGGAACAGGTGAAGCCCTCTATCGCTTCTTGCTTTCGCAGGCCGAGGCGCCACCGACGTTCCTCGTCTGCTGCTACGGCACACATACTGAAACACGCTCACGCCTGGTCGAAAGGACGGATTCCCGCGGCCGCAGGCACACAGATACGGAGTGGTACACCGAAACTGTCACGGACTTTGACTTCAAGATCGAGTGCCAGGTCCCTCCCCGTGCAACTCAGTGGACCGTGGGGGACGAAGAGCCTGCCTACAGGGGCCGCATGTATCGAGAAGTGGGCTCCCCCGGAGGGACGACGACCAAGGCCGACCGCAGCACCACGAAGCAGTTCAAGGCGTGGCTAGCGGAGCGCCACAAGCGCGGGTTGCCGCCGTGGGTGGGTCCTCAGAATGACCGACCTGAAGGGTCATCAGCTACGTGCTGGACAGACGCGGGCGTTCTCCAGTCTTCTTGGACGCTGCGCCAGTGGGCCGATGATTACTGTCAGAGCCGGAAGATTTTCAAAGAGTTCGTTTACGACAAGGTACGGTTCACAACGCCATTTGTCCACGGCCGCTCGGCGCCGCCGAGCTGAGTTAACTCGTTTTTCTGTTTTAGGTTATCTACGGCTGGGACCTCAACACGCTGGAGGCGGCAATTCGGGCAGCCATCAGATCGACCCACTACAATGGCGATCACGTCGACGTGAAATTTGAATCAGGGCACAAAACCGTGATCGTGCGCCCTAACACGCGCGTCTCCAGAGCCCTGTCCAATCCGTGGCTAAAGTTCCTTCTCATCATCACGTTGATATATCCCTGTATATGGTTATTCCAGCGCTTCCATGAGCGCGGGGGTGGTCGTTGGGCGGTCGGTGGAGGTGCATACGCGCTGAAAAGGTGGGAAGTTGTGGCGGAGGGTGGAATGAATGATATGTTTGGGGGTAGGAGGATATTAATTGGAGAGCGAGAGGGAGAATGGTTTAAGAGATGGGAAGGGACGGTTCGGCGCTGTGTGATGGCACGTAAAGTTGACAAACGGGCGATGAGTGAGCCTGATGATGCTGAGGCCGTTAATTGGCCGGCGACAGAACTCGATGGTTTTCAATAAAGTTTGTTAGTTTCCAACTCGGGCACTATGCTCAATATCAATCCGTTTCATTTCCTTCTCATCATTTTTTCTCCCTCTTCTACCCTGCCCTCCTCTCCTCACCCTACCTCGGGGCCTCTAATGTTAGAGTAGGACATCCACCAACGATGCTCCCTCTCTCTCTCAAGGTCGTATGGCTCGTCTTTGCATCTCTTGGTAGGTCTCATCATTCCCCTCTGATGGCCCATCATGTTTTGGACTGACACTCCGACCCCTTCCCCTCTCAAAGGTGTCCCAGCTACGTGGTTCGTCTTCATCCCCTTCGCTTCAGCCATTGGGACGTACTGGGCATCGGTCCTATATTGCATCACGGTCACCGTCCTTGAGGTTACGTTCTGCCTTGGTATGTGCCTAGTCCTCCCTCAGTCCTTCCCACGCTGATCCTCGATTGGATAGGTATGGTATGGAGGATGACTCCCTCCCGTATGCCGCACTCGTTTTGCGTCGCACAGACCGCGATTATCGCTTTATGTTTCCACGTTCTGACTGGCGTGTGCGGGTGCTTCACCTGGGCCTCGTATCTGACCGTTTTCAAGCCGTACCGTTCGATACAAGCATCGGCATCGTGAGAGTTTTGTGGCTATAGCCATCAATCGCGAGAGAATTAAAGTTGCTTTTTTTTTTTTTTCACAGTGCTCTGATATGGAGGAGGGCCTACTATTTTTTCGTCGTGGCCTTTCCACTGCTGGCTTTCACCGCGCACCTGGCCGCCGTTCTCAAAACGGATTCTGTCCGCCCCATGGACGACCTACATTGCGATAACACTTCCCCACTATGGTACGATACTGTCACCTGCCAGGGGGGGCCACCTGACATTTAAACTTATCTCCTACCAGGCCTCGTCTCCTGGGCTACGCTGGCGCTCCCATCCTCTTATTCACGCCTTGTTTCGTCCTTTCTATTGCGACGGCTGTCCGTATAATCGGCATGCACGTCAGAATGCGCCAACAACTTCGCACTCAGGTCGGCGACCGGAGATTGTCAACTCCTGTTGGTTTCCGTATGGCAAACTCTGGACGGTTAGATGCCACACCAGTCAGCGGTGTATCTGGAAAACGCCCACGGCCGACCTTGGACGGCCAGACGGGCATGACAATCGACATACGGTTACAAGGCTCATCCTCACGATCTTCGTCGCGTGTCTCGCTTCCTTTCCGCTCTGATACTGTCGAGTCAAACGCGTCGACCGCTCATAACCCGATCGAGCTGCCTGCTCTCTCTCCGCTGGCCATTCCTTCCCCCCATTTATCTCGGCCTTCTCCCCTATCGTCGACTAGGAGTCTGTCCGACGACGATGGGTTTCGAACTCCCTCCCCAATTGTGTTCGCGCATGCTCCTCTGCCCTCTCCGCAACACCCTCCTGCACAGTCCGGCGAAGCAGAGCCTTGCGATAACAGCTTTGACGCCTCTAATTACGAACATGGGATAGCCCCTCCGCCTCATGCGACCGTTTCTGAAGAATCACCGACATCTCCTGCTTCACCTTCTCGCGCTCTTGCCTCACTCGAACTTGGCGAGAGGATGCCAAGGTTCCATCTCCCTACACGATCACCTCCCAGCGCCTTGCGTCCCAGTCTCGAGCTTTCGCCGGAATACGTGCGGGCGCGGCTCGAAGAGGACCGTGCAATGTTCGCGGCATGCCTAGAGGACCTCCCTACGTCTCCTTGCCCCTCATATCGTCGACCCACTTCGACTTCGTCCGCGGGAAGAAGCCCCGAGATCATTAGCGCCCTTCCGAACATCACCTACACCGATCGAGCGCTGGAAGGGTTGCCAGAGGTCGATGAAGCGGAGAAGGGCAGTATTTTGAAAAGTGAAGGTGGATTTACGGATGAACGCAAAGGGGGTGTGTCCCCAGAACCGCGTCTGAAGCCAGAGAGACAATTTTATCGTATGTGGTTTCTAATCCTTCGTCGCCTGCGACAAAACATTAAGTCCAATACCTCGCAGGATCGGCTCCTCGCCCTTCTATCGGTCGTCCACCAGGCCTTCATCCAGCTATCTGGCGCATGGTCGTCTTCCAGCTGTGCGTTACGGTTTTCCTTTTTTTTTTCCCCCTTCCGTCTATGCAACGCTGACATTGTCATTCGCAGGGTTTTCTTCTTCATCCTGATCCTTGCGACATTGAGCACGCTCATCGACTTGATTAGGGATCGGCCGGCCCCCTCAGCGTTTGGAACGCAAGATATTGCCATTCTATTGGTTGCTTGGTGTCCAGCCATCATTTTTAGTTCGTTTGGTTCGTCATCTTCCTCTCATTAATGGTGTATCTCGGGCTTCCTCAATATCCCCTCAGGTTTTTTTCCTGGCGTTTGCAACCCACTCTTACCTCGGCATTCTTGCGCATAGCGCCCATTTCGTCTTCACTGATTATATATGCCTCTCTTTCCATCTCGGTTACACTATACCGTACGCACTTGGCACGTTCTAATCTCTCAGGTAACCATGCCCTTTCTTTAACTTTATTACGCGTGCTTTGTTGTGGAGAAATAATGTGCGAAGAGGAACAATGATTGTATTTTTCAATCAATGTACACGTAGCTTAGACGTGATGTGTGGTGCCAATTAAAACTCCGGGGGGGACGATCGATGATCGATGAACTGCGGAGGAGTCTGGAGGGCGTCTCGGAGCGACAATGCATACCACAAGAATACACCGAATCGACGCTCCTCTACCCTGCGAATTGTGGATGAGCTTCTCGCTCTGGCTCTTTCGGTATTTTATCCGGCAGGGTTGATATCCGTGGAAGAAATCGGACGATTTGCACTGGAGGCTGTTCGGGACAAGTGGGAACGGAAGGGTGGTCCAAATTTCCAAAATGCAGGAATGGGGGAATCTCGCGAAGGGCATAGTAAGCATGCCAAATCATTCTCATGGGGAGCTTTAGAATTGACTTGTAAACTCTTGGCGTCATTTTATTGTGGGCATGTCTCACATGTGTAATCTTGTTTCGGCCCTCTCTCCTAGTACCTCACGCTGCAGTCACAGCCTCGCAAGAGTTTTTTTTTCAAATGCTGTTATATACACGCATCGCCACCTCAAAGAATACCACCTGTGTATTCTATTTCTAGCCCTAATGTCCCAGAAATTCCATCTGAATTGAACGTATGAGATTTCCTGGCTTGATCTTGCCCAACTGCTTACAGGCGGCCATAGTGAAAGAACAATCTCATACTCTGGTTCGATCAATATGCAGTGATGGTGGGCGGGCATGGGCCAAACTGAAAGTTGTCCTCAGTGGCGCTAGTAAAGCACATGACTGAGGGAACTAAACTACGAAGGGAAGTGCCACAGATGCTGTTGTAGAAAGCAAGAATGCTAAAGTGTGATGAGTTCTGGGCACGCGTTGGCCTCAGAACGCGTGGGTAAGTATGGGAACTATGTGATATTGGAATGGTAAGCTACTCACCTCAGAACGCGTGGGTAAGCACAGGAACTGAGGGTACAGGATGAACTGTCTATGGTATATAACAACTGTAATAAGGTTTTAGGGTACTGGGCTAAACGAGTGTGCTAGTAAACATCTGTCAAAACCAAGGAATGTAAGATGTCAATGTCCATGTGTTGTGAGTGCATTCGGGAAACTTTACGCGATGCGAGATACCAGCCAAATGTTTTTTTACGTGCAAACTTTATTTCGTGCAAAAAATTGTGCTGTTCGGGAACGTTTTCATGCAGGTGAAAACGTTATCTGGGTCTGAAAACGCCAGCCAAGTCTAAATTCTACTCGGCCCCATGTTGCGCTTTCTCCCCTCCCTCTCGAGCACCACTGCAAAAAGACCCGACTCCGCCGCACTCTCTAAGGGTGCATTCGGGAACGTATTCACGATGCGAGATACCGGCCAAAATGTTTCTACGTTGAAATATGATTTTGTGCGAAAAAATGTGTTGTTCGGGAACAGATATAGCCACGTGAAAACGTTTTTTGGTTCATGATAACGCCAGCCAAAGTCAAATTCTACTTCGACCCTCGATTTGCTCAAGATAACGTGACTGTGACAGCGCGCGTTACTTGTGTGATGCACCCCATCCCCCTTATGCTGGTCATGTGCCGTGACACTCAGTCCTGCACTGTGACAGGCACCCAAAAGGGGAAACCTTTATTTGGTTGTGAAAACAAGGTGTTCGGAACATGCAAAAAAATTCTTGGCTGCGAAAACGTTATCTCTATCTGGCACCCCCAAATAGAGATCATGCACGAGATACAATCTACCCGTTTCAGTTCCCGAACGCACCCTAAACTCTCGTTCACCATCCTCTGAGTACTATCGATTGTCCATCCTCTCGGCAACTGGCGAACAGTAAATCCACCAAGCATTCATCACCTCCTAATGTCCCTGATGTCGATGACGGGAAAGCGTGTCCCGCGTCGCCGGAAAGAGTTTTGGATCGAACTCGAAGACGGCCGTAGTAAGTGGTGACGTGCACGTTCTATTTGCTATGATCACTGACTTGGGTGGTGCAGACCCGTTAATGGTGACAATTGGATCACTCCCGAACGAAGTTCTCCTAGAAATGTTCACATTCTATGTGAAAGGACCATACCCAGAAGAATGGATTGCTCTGGTGCACGTGTGTAGAAGATGGCGATCTATCGTCTTTGCATCATCACTTCGTCTGAATCTGCAACTGTGGGTTCGAGGAAAAGGACACGTGAGGGAGACGCTGGATAGCTGGCCAGCATTGCCTATCGTGATACTTCCCAATAACGGCCAGGGGATATCGGAGGTTACGGAGAACGTCATTGCCGCACTTGAACACCGTGACCGTGTCTGTGCCATCACACTCTATCGTTTCCCTGTCCCGGGTTGGGAATTGGAAAGACTTCTGGAAATGATGCAGTATCCATTTCCGGCACTGACATACCTCGAACTTTTGGGGTGGTTCGATGAAAGTGAAGACGCGGCAGTCATTCCGGATTCATTCTTGGGTGGATCTGCTCCACTTCTAAAATCACTCCGATTGACACACACTGCATTTCCGGCGCTACCGAAACTTCTTTTGTCCGCCAATGACCTTGTCGACCTTGCCCTTCGTGGTATTTCCCATGCCGGGTACATTTCCCCCGAAGTGATGGTCGCTTCATTGTCCTCTATGACTAAGCTTCGATCCCTTGGCCTCGAATTCGGTTCCCCTCGCTCACGGCCTTCCCGAGCAAGTCGACGACCACCTCCGAGGATACGGACTCCCTTCCCTGCTCTCACTCGCTTTTTTTTCAAAGGTGTTAGCGAGTACGTAGAGGACTTCGTGGCCCGGATTGATGCCCCTCTACTGCACGACATCGAAATATCGTTCTTCAATCAACTAATTTTTGAGATTCCTCAACTTTCCTATATCATCAATCGCGTTGAAAGGTTCAACAGACTAAATGCAACTATATTGTTTTCAAAGTACGACGCCTCTGTGCTGCTTTCTTCAGAAACAAGTGACCGTCTCTGGTTGAGAATTTCATGCAGACAGGCAGATTGGCAGCTATCTTCAGTTGCACAGTTCTGTGGGATGTCCTTACATCCAATCTCCATTGTGGAAAACCTCGAAGTGGTAATCAAATCGGGCAACCCTCAACATTTTGGGCAGTTCGACATAGAGCACAGCCAATGGGAGGAACTTCTATACCCCTTTGCCAACGTCAAGAACCTCTATCTAGCCGAGGAAGTTGGGCTACATACCATCACCGCCCTGCAAGGGCTCGTCGGTGAAAGCGTAACACAAATGTTACCCGCATTACAAAGACTGTTAATAAAAGGGCTCCAGCCATCGGGACCAACCCGGGAAGCTGCGGAGTCATTCGTTGCTGTTCGCCAGCGCTTCGGCCGTCCGATAGCAGTCCATTCCTGGGAAGAATAGAGGGAAACAGAATACAGTTCTTATGAACCCGAGCAGGAACTGGGCTCAGAGTGGGAGAGTGACTCAGAGGTCGATGATTGATCAATGTCCTTTGCTATTTCATACTTTTCCTGTTCGCTTGTACAGCATGAAACCTGACGATGATAGCCACTTTCACTCGCTTTAATTGATCCCTTTGTACAAAATCTAGGTTCAAGGACGCAGTTTTCCTACAGGTATAGTAGCATGGTAATCCCATCATGCCACAAATTATGAAATACGACACATTTCAGTGAATAAGGACATTGTGTAGCGAGAACGAAACACGTTAGAGAAGGAAGTCGAGCCGACATACTTCTCCGATATCATACGACACCGCACCATGTTAGACCCTCGGGTCGTGTGGTTATTCGCAGCATGAAGCTTGTGTGCCAATGCCCCGAAAGGTCAACAGGCCGTTGAATCCCGCATGTCGATCGACCTCTCGCCGGCATCGGTTATTCGCCTTTCAGGCTGGGCATTTGCCAGTCGCAAATGGAGGGTTTCCAACGCGTCCTTCATCTTGAGATATCCACATCATAAAGAAAGAAAGAAAAAAAAAAACAAAGGACCCACGCTCGCGTGGGACACAGGTCGGGGATTTTTTCTTGTACTTTTCTGCAAGATAACAGGGATCTCCTCGCGCCTCCACCACACTTCCCATCACGTTATGCACATCACTTTCCATGGAGGATCTACAGCAGTCTGGTTTCACTTCTCGCTGGTGATCGAAGCACACATGAGAGCGACGTGCACTGCCACGCCCCAGAAATGTCAGACGACTTCATGGTGTGGCATCGACCCTTATGTCTATGAATGTCTCCTTATACGAACAGATGGACTGCACCAGAATGGAAACACCAACTACGCTATCAATATATAGGCACCGGCTATTTCTCGCGCGCTAGGACCACCACTGCCTGGAAGGTGCAGAGCATGCGGCGACGACAACGCACCCCAAATGTACGTACGGATCTTGAACCTGCGGGTGCGTCGGACCACATGAACAAGAACTGACCGCACCCCCGTGGTTGTGTGCCATGGGAGTCCGGCGGGAGCGTACCCTGACCCATGACCGACGTCATCCGCCCCACTCAATCACGCCTCTTCTCACCCGCAGCATCGAGACCACGGCACTCGCGCTCTTCTCCCTTCGGACTCCGGTACGCCTCCTGAGCTCGAGGTGGTCCCTCTTCTGGGCGCGAGATCCACCCCGTCGCCCAGAACGTCAGCGTTGAGTAGAGTTTGATGAGCGAGTGGGCGTATCCAAACGCGAATTGCACCGGCAGCAGCCTGATGTCCTCCGGGTGGGCGCGGAGATGGGGATAGAGCTTGGCCGTCTTGGTTGCGAGCATCCACAGCACTAGCGCCGCCAATGCGATCTGCGGGCGGATGTGGCGCTCGATGGCAGCGTTATAACCGAACCAGAGCAGGGCCGGGTCGATGAGCAGCGCGTAGTTACAGAGCGTCGGGATGTACACTGTCG
>Ga0307512_10005944_pt1 | contig 12538 bp, 8 predicted proteins | sample 14_EM_MG_FD_200267 | JGI IMG/M metagenome (GOLD analysis project Ga0307512, IMG submission 200267) | Populus trichocarpa ectomycorrhiza microbial communities from riparian zone in the Pacific Northwest, United States - 14_EM | ecosystem: Host-associated > Plants > Roots > Unclassified | place... | reverse complement strand
TCGCAATAAAAAAAATAATAACTAAATTGGATATGCAATATAAATAATAGGACACTCACATACTTTGACTAACTTCCTTTTTCTTTTTTTTTTTATTAATATTTGATATTTATGAAAGGTTGAATTGCTCAAAACCAACTTAATTATAACAAAAATACTAGGTGGAAAAACCTTAGGAAAGAAGCTTTATTTTTGTCTTTTTCTAGGATAGAAGAGTAATTTAAATTCGCATATAAAATGAAAATATCTAAAATATAAGGATACAAGTTAATGTTTTTTTTTGTTGTAAAATTAATTAAATCATTTAACTATGGAAGTCAAAAGTCACATTTATTCCTAATCAATTTGCCAATCTCTAATATGTGCCTATGAAAAAATGAGGAAAAACACTGTTCATTACTACAGTATTCTCCGACCTGAATTAGTTTTTGTGAATTAATACTTTTCATCGTTTATTATAAAAGTAAATCGAGAGGATAATATCAAACTTATGAAAGATCCATCGCCACGGCCGGCAGCAAATTACTTGACCCCCTGGGGCCCTCCGAAATATATTTTCCTAATCGAAGTAGTGCCACTGCCAACTAGTTTGCACTTGTACCGAACCTCGACTATGACGTCATTTACTTCTACAGTCTGAATTTTTTTTTCCTTTTTTTTCATTGTTTATCCAAAATTGCGGCACTCAAATGTAAGTGGAAAATATTTCATGTTGTTACTGCTATGGAACTTAACTGAAGGCTTTCCAGTTCTATTCCCCAGAAATACTTTCAGGATTTCATTCAGTTTTATGAACTTGGGTTTCTGGGGTTTTGAAAAATACTCAAGTTTTGGTGGGAATTCTTTCGTTTTTTCCCCCCATGGATGTGCTTTGCGCTGTGCCTGGTGTGGCGTTGGTAAATATACGGCTGCTTGAAACTGGGTTTTGCCGGAGGATTGAAGTGGAAATAGTTTTCCCCTGTTGATGGATTGGTTATTGATGGCAATAACAAGCAATTAATGCGCACAACATCATAAATGAGAATAAACCCACATGAATCAAAGAAATGAATTAACATGTGTTTATGCGTGAGAAAAGTACATCACTGACAATTTATTAATAGCCTATCTAAAACTAAAACACATATCTATGGCATTTAAGCTCCTAATTATGTTCCGAGCAATAGATTTGAAAGTATCAAAAACTACAACAAATCAACCAAGAGGTCATCAAACCCAGTCCGCATTTGATACTTTTGAGGGCGAAACGATCTTTCTGCAGCATAAACCCTTGTTCTCTTGATGGGAGCTGGCTCCACGCCGGGACGAAAAGAAACAGGGAGAGCAAACAGAACCAACAGATTGAACCAAATAATCAAACATCATTCTCTTTACTGACCTCTTCTCCTTGGGAAAAACACTCCCTTTCTTGGGTTTGAACCATGCTTCTGTCTTGGTTCCGATCTCGCCTGAATTCAGCTTCATCTCCATCTGTAGACCCTCCTTCAGTTAAGTCCTTTCTCACTCTGCTTTCTCTCTGTTTCACTCCCCAGAAACGCTCTGCGTTTTTTTATGTTTTTTTTCGTCTACCTATCGAAGATATAACCTTGGTTATGAGTAGAGCTTGAGTATGACGCAACTGTGAATACTGAATACTAAATAATAAATAAAGAGGAAATAAGTTCTGCCTTCTCAAATTTGTTAACTTGTGAGCCGCAAGAAAGCTTCCTGGGTAAGTATTCTATTGATTGGCGACACGTATACAAGATGTTGGCTTTCTTACACGTGGCGTGGCGATAGAAGACCCCATCCCTCCTATTTGTCACCGAAATTTCCCGCCAAATACCGTATACGCATACGTTAGCCCAAGTTGATAATAGTGCATGAACCTTGGGCTCCAAGACTCACCTTTCTAAAATCCTAAGCTCATATTTTTTAGTTTTCTTCTAGCTGACGAGAATGGATGTCACTGGTCCACTCCTTTATGTCAATGGTACGGACTCCAGCTATGAAAATGTTTCTCAAGTAACGGAAAAAACGAATAAAATAAAATAAAATAAAATTATATATATATATATATATATAAACACTTCAGACCATTTTGTCTTGTTTAGATTGGCTGCGACTATAAATAAATAAATAAAAGACTGCGACAGGGATTTCATTTCCATGGTTGTGTTAGGGAATTAAATTAATTTAGTTAGTAAATGTGTATCTAGCCCGAAATGTTTTGATATTATCATTGAAACTAATACAACGGTTCCAACTTGAGCATTTATAACTTGAATTTTTTATTTAAATGTGATTTTAAATTTAATTACGTAAAAGTTGTATTTACATGACTTTATAGATTTAATATATTCAATGGAACATAAAATCAAAGCAACAAAAACCAATAGGAACCAGGTTAGTTCGGACTAGACAGTGAAATCTGTGAACCGATTCATAAACTTCATTGGGTTCAATTAATTTTTAAATTTTTAGCTATATGATTAAATAAAACAATTCCAAATCAACACTAAATCAAAGGATAATACTAAAAAAAAAACAAAAAAAACATTAAGTAAAAACCATACATTTAAGGATAAAATTGAAAACCAAATAAAAACATAAAAAAAAAAGTAAAGAGCCAAAAAACCAAAGAAAGCTCTTGGTGCAACTCTAAGTAGCCTAGGCACGTGGGTCTTACCCAAATCCACGTGTTTGGGCCCTAATTATTTTTACTTTTGTAGTGGATGAACAACAAGTTCAAGCAATAAAAAATAAAAGCTTACAAACCCGGTTATGCCCAACGCTTACCTTCTCAGTAGTAGGTTAGATCTAAGTGCCTAGCCTTGCTTTTTTTTTAAAAAAAAATAAAAAAAAATAAAATAAAATTAAGGCCTTTTAATTAAAATTAACACAGGAAATGCATCGTCTGTTGAGACGGATGACACATCGTTCACGTGCCAGTTTTTAGTAGACCAAATGGCGAAAAACTAGGTAGAATCTCTCTTTTAGTTTTTGGACCAAACAACTCATTTTCAACAAATATTTGACATGTGAACACATAAAAAATATCATACGCAACTCACTAAACTCACTTATTCCATTAAAGTTGTCTATAATTAGTCACAAAACAAAGAATCAACCCACAATTCCATCTTTTATAGGCGTGATCTACTTTTCAATAAATTTGAATGCCAATAATCAAAACCACCCAACTCCTCTAGTCAAATGAAACAATTGCACACTAAAATTGATCATTTTTAAGACTAGAATTACGACAACTAATCTCTTTCTCTCTCTGCCGCTATTTTCCAGTGATGCACTCTCTCTCTCATTTAAGGACCCAAAAACAAATAAGATAAACTTGTGGATCAAAATAAACATTAATAAAAATTTAGGATCAAACCTATTTTTCTGGATATATTATAGTTTAGCCCCTTTTCTTTTGATTTAGTACTTATACCATAATTTCAATATTAATTCCATCTAATTTGACCGTTGAAGGATGTAAAAAAAAATAGGAAAAAACTTATAGTGCTTCACTTTTCATATGAATAGTGAAGTACCATAATGAACCCTATTTATTTTAGAGTTATAGATAATATATAGCATTAAATATTTAAGTATTCTTAAATTTTAGAATAACTCATTGTGAATTTGTAATGATACAATACCAAAATGATGAACTTTGTCTTGATTATTACTAATTAGATGTATACATGTAACATCTAAATAAATGTCTCTCCTCTCCATGAATCCTTTGGAATTCATTATTTTTCTAACCCAATGAATATTTGAAGTTTCAATTTTGGTGAATACAAAAAGTCAACTATTAGTTTTTCTTTTTAAAGTTCTAGGATTATAAGTTATGTACTCTATTCTTTTCACTCTTTAAGTAAAAAAGCTTTTATTTTCTTATTGCTAAAAGTAGGATCTCAAAAGGATCATGAATGAGGAAAATGACATGATTGTACATCATTTTATTTTTCCAAGTGTTTATTCATGATATAACTTGTGTTATAAAATTGTTATGCATACTGACGAAGTCTGAAAAACTTCAAAATGAATTTAGAACTTTTCAGAACTAGTATAATAGGTTTTGGAGATTTTGTTTTTCTAAGTTGAGCTAGGCCAGTAGCACAAGAACTCCTACGAAACAAATTTCTTTTTAGGATAAGAGACCCTTTGATGTCTAAGTTAGTAAACGCGTAAGAAAAAAAATAATGTATAGTAAAGAGAACAAGAACATAAGAGAGTGAATGTTATGATTATTGTGTGTGGTTTTGTATTGTTGTTTGTGTGGTTACTTTATGACCTGAGGTCTTTATACACCTCAAGTCACATGAAATTGCCTCGTGAAGTGTGAAGCTATAGATATACAGTGTCAGAGTAACCATGAAGAATAACTACCTTTACCATATAGACAACTTGTAAAACCGGTTATCCATGTAAGCGTCGCACTATCAATTTGTGGACAAATAGATGTTGTTATGGTATAAGGTAGGCATTGTATTGATAATTTGTGAGAAAGGATAAACATCGTATAGATAATTTATGTGCATGCATTGATAGCTTGTGAAATGCAGAATCATTTATGGGTGCCACATAGTATTGGTAGGTGGTTGTGGCGTGTAAGCACATGCATGATATTATATACTTTCTCTCTGTTTTTCTTCTCTCCTTCGATTCTTTGTGTATTGTCTAATTAGGGTTAATTTGGGGGTGAATTGAAGAATTAGGGAATTAATTTGATTCTTCCTTCCATGCTTTTTGGTTAAGCTAATTTGGAGATTGAATTGAAGAGTTGTTGAAAAATTAAGGATTGAATCCAAGCAAAGGAGGAAAATCTGTTTGGCGAGCATATTATTGTTGCAACACTGATGAATGCCTTTCTTGGTGCCATTGGATTCATATCTATAAGCTCTTCCTTGAGGTGTGATATGTGTCTTTGTTAGAGCCACGATGATGCTCTGATGAATTTTCCTTCCTTTCTCTTTTTTCTCTCTCTTCTCTTGATTTTTAGGTTGATCTATTCTCTTCCTTTCTTTTATCCTCGGCCTGAATAGCACTCTCCTTCCTTTTTATTAGATGGTTGGGCTTTTAGCCTAACTAGTCGACCGAACAACAATTGTTTGGTCTTGGCTTTTTAGGCCTCTAGCCCAATAACTTAACTAGACAACAATTGGTCAATCATGTTTGTTTAGGCCTATGACCCAACAACTTAACCAAGCAGTAGATGTTTGGTCTTGCTATATTGGTTGTGTCCCAATAACTTGACCAGACAACAACTCTTTGATTTGCCTAATTGACTGAACAACAACTCTTCGTTCCAGGCTCCAATTATCTATAAAGTGCATTACTTTACAACCATCCTGAATCACAGGAGTTGTTATTGAAGTCTTTTAAATTTTTTAATTTAGGACTTTTATCACTAGCTATTTCATCTGTGCTCCGCTGCAAGTTGAATTTTGTTTTCCTAAAATAATAAATATGTAGGCTTTTTCAACGCATTCTTTTATATAAAAACAATTAAAATAAGATATCAAAAAATGATATGTACACATCTAATAAAATAAATTGAGAACTATGTGTGTTAATAAATAAATAAATAAATAAGAAGTCATTAATGATAAATAAAGATGAAAATTAAAAATTGAAAGTTAAATATAGACCAAAATCCAAAATGTTTGGCTTCGCAACTCGGATCTTCGACATGGTTGTGTTTAACAACTTTGTTCACAAAAATTAATTTTTATTTAATTAAATGATAATAAAAATAAACACACATAAAATTAATTAAATAAAATTAAAAACAAACAAATATCACACAAGCTTACTTGATTTATAATCATTTCATCACATTCCTTTCTCTCTTTTTTTGGATTAACAATCAGTGTCGTCCTTGTATTATGAGCAATTGATTAATCCAGTTCTTAAGCCAATTTAAATGTTAATTGGATTCCTGTATTGAAACAATTAGTTTAATGCGAGTTCTCCATTAGTGACATAGTTAACAATATTAAATAAATTGTATAATAAAAAAAACATGTGTTCTTTGATCTTGTTGATCTAGTTAGTCATGTTTTATTTTTATTTTTATTATAGAAAGCAATTAATGAAGTTATATATATATAAAAAGATACCTTCAATTTTTAGAATTTTTTCTATCTTTAATTTTTTTATAATTTCAATAATTCTTTATGTAATAAAAAAATAAAAATAATAAAAAAGTATAGGGGTCAAAGAGATAAAAAAAAAAATGTATCACTTACAATTTACTCAATGATGTCAGCAAAATCACTCATATATGGTTCATATTGAACAAATTGATTCAGTACAGGGACCTAATTAGAAGTTAAGTTGAAATAGAAACTTGATTAATCAAAGATAAATTAACTTTTTTTTTAGTTTTTTTTTTATTCTAAAAATGTCAAAAGAGAACATAAATTTGTTAAAAAGTATTGAGAAATCATTTTCCACAAACATTAGAGTAAGGATACTTGGTTTAAAGCATGCGTTGCGCTGCGGGATAGCGAGATGGATGATAGAATTTATAAATTACATCATAGCTAATTGTTGATCACACCTACTCAAAAAAAGAAAAAATAAATAAAGAAAGAAGAAACATAGGCAATTTTTTTCCACAGAATATTACCATCGCTACAGAAGTCTGAAAATGATCTGTGTAGAGCTTTTTAGATTGGAGAATGAACATCTTACTTCCTAGCATGATGAAAAAGTTAATTCCATGTAGCCAAAATAACCATCAACTACCTTAAAAGAGTGAGAAAAGTCTAACAAAGCAGTGAGCATGAATGTGAATGCCTTGATAAATATATTTGTCATCCCACTCTTACAGATATATACTTGAATAAATCTTCTATGATATGATTCTTGAATGATATCCATATGAATGCCTTTTTTATTTACTTACACTTGACTGCTTCCTCCTGAAAACATTACCAAGATTACACTTGATAATTGACTTTTACTTTTAGAAAATCAATTACTTTTAGAGGTGTTTAATCTCTTCTTGTTTATTTTTTTCTTTTTTTAGGTTTTTCATAACCCAATTTTATGTCGTCAAGATTTTTTTATTTTCATGTGGAATTTTTTTTCTTTCAAAGATATTCAAAAACATTTCTAAGAAAATTAAAAAAACTAAAATTAAAAAAATATACTTCATATCATAATTCGGTAGGCAGTTAATTCATGGCCGGTTAGAATGCTAGGTGGGTAGATAATTTGGGGTCTTGTTGTAGAAAATTTAGATAATATGCTGAAATTTGTCAAGATTGCACAAATTGAAAGTTTAAAGACCAATATAGACAAGGTTGCAAAGTTTGGCAGCTCAATTTTGATAGTTTAAGGCCTAATTAAGAAGAAAGTTGAAGATGAGGATAAAATTGCAAAAATTAGAAAAGCCAAGGACCTAATTGAACTATGGAAGGGCTTACTTAGCTTAATCAGGGGCTTAAATGAAAGGAAAATAAAATTTGAATGTCAATTTAGCCAAAATTAGAACAATCAATAAGTTTAGGGACTTAATTAAACTTTGTATTAGATTAATTAATGCAATCATGGACTTAATTAAAGAAAAATCAAACTTTCTGAATAAATTCAGCTCAAAGTTGCAAGAATTAAATAATCAGGGACTAAAATGAACGAAGTCTAAAGTTTTAAGGGCTTAATTGACTTAATCAATGATTAAATTAAAAGAATTAAAAGTTTGAAGGGCTATTTAGGATGAAATTGAAGAATCTCAATATCAAGGATCATATTGTAAAAGACACCAAAGTTCGAGGGATCAATTGAAAAGGTTAGGGGCAGAATTGAAAAGATTCCTAAAAATTAAGACCAATTAAGGGTTTGATTGCGAAGTTTCAAGTTATTAAAGACTAAAATTGAATAGGGAAGATTAAAGCCCTAATTATGTTAAGGTTAACCAAAATGATGTCGTTTTGGTTTGTTTAGTTTTTTTTCTTCCTTTTAAACCTAAGTGGCATGGTCAAGTTACCACCTTCCAAGCCTTGGTTCGATCTCTCCTTCTCACCAAACCTCGTTAGAACTTTCCTAATCCATTGCCTAGATTACCCTATTTAAATGTAATGGTTGTAAATTGTTTTCTTTACCCCCAAGTTGCTCCCATAACATAACAAAAATCCATCATCAACAGTCTAAAAACATCAGAACTGTTAGTGTACTCCTTTCACCAACTATTGAACAAGATGTGTCTTTGTTGTTATTTTCAATCAAGGGCTGTAGTCCCTCTTCAAGCATCAAAGGATCAGATTTGGCCAGTTTGTAGCTATAGATCTTTCCAATGTTGCCTGTAAAACCTAGCTATAAAACCCTAGGAGAAGCAGCTTGGGATCTAGCTCTAGATCTTTCCAATGTTGCCTGTAAAATCTAGCTATAAAACCCTAGGAGAAGCAGCTTGGGAAGTTACAGGTTAACTCTGGGTCAAGGTTCTCAATCTTGATTTTTAGCTTTCTAGAAAGTATCATCTTTGTTGGGGGTTGTTTGATCACGTGATCAAAAGGTTTACATCAACTTCAAGTCCTCAAGGAAATGTTAGTACTAAGATAGTTGTAAGTCTCCTCTTCAGTTCATGAAAACTCGCTTCACACTATTTAATCCATTCCCATTTGGTTTCTTTTCGAGTCAGTTTGGTCATTGGAATAGCTATAGTGGAAAACCCTTCAATAGCCTCCTATAGTATCCTACTAATCCAAGAAAACTATAAATTTCGGTTACATTTGTAGGTCTTTCCCACTTTAACATTGCCTCCATTTTTTTAAGGTCCATCAACATCCCTTCAACAAATATGATATGTCCAAAAACAAAATCACTTATTGTAGTCAAAATTCACATTTACTTAGCTCGGCATATAGTCGATGCTCTCTTAAAGTTTGCAACATTTGTCTCAAATGTTTTTCATGATCTAAGTATGAACTCGAATACACTAAAATATCATCTATAAGTACTATCACAAATATATCCAAGTGCTACCAAAAAACTTTGTTTGTTAAATCCATGAACATTGTAGGTGCGTTTGTCAATCCAAACAGCATTACGAAGAGTTCATAATGTTCGAATCAAGTCTTAAATGCGGTTTTTAACACATACTACTCCTTAATCTTTAATTGATAATACCTCGATCCTAGATCTATTTTTTAGAACACTTTAGCCCTCTTGAGTTGATCAAAGAAATCATCTATTCGTGGAAATAAATATTTATTTTTTATCGTTACCTTATTCAGTTGCCTATAGTCAATACAAAGTCTAAGGGTTCCATCCTTTTTTTTTCCCATAAATAACACTGGAGCTCTCCAAGGTAAAGTACTTATGTAATAACATTTTAAGCTGAATTTTCAATTCAACCAATTCTGTAGGTGCCATCCTATAGGGTGATTGAGCTATAGGAGACGTGACGAGTAGTACATAAATGGAAACCTTCATTTCCTTTTTTTAGGGTAATCCTGGTAATTCTCCAGGAACTACATTAGGAAATTGTCTCACTATAGAGAGATTCATCAATTCATTCTTCTCCTTCCTCACATCCATCACATAGGCAACATAAGCTTCACTTCCCTTCTATATCATTTTCCCAGCAGTCATAGCCAAAATAATGCAATTCAATATGGCATTCCTTTCCCCTCTAAATATTGCTCTCCTACCATTTAATCCTCGGAGAGTTATTGTTTTTGCAAAACAGTCCATCTAAGCCTTATACCTAGTCAACCAATCCATACAAAGAATAATATCAAAATCATGTAACTCTAAAGGTATTAGATATACACTCATCTCACACCCCTTTTTAATTAGGTCTAACTCCTTTATACAAATGATTAACATCTATATTTTCTCCTAAATGAGTACTTATGGTAAACCCTTTTTCTGCTCCGCATAAACTTTTCCCTAGTTTTCCCATTATTTTATAGCAACAAATGAATGTGCACCCCCAAGATCAATTAATGTATAAGCAAAAAATGAATTCAATTGTAGCATATCTACTACTACATCTGCAATAACTCTAACCTCCTGAGTCTTGTCACTATGCTCTTAACTTCTCTCTATTACCATTAGCTCCTGACTATGTTGGTCTAGTAGGTCTATTTACAATGACTAATTGTTGCTGACTCTAGGTCTGTTGCCTATGACCTTATGTAAACTCAGCCCTCCGATGACAATATCTTGGTAAGTACCCCTATTCTCCATAATAATAACATCCTCTTCCCAAATAAAGGCAATCAGGCCATCAGTGCCCCTCTCCTCTACAAAGATAACATCATCCTGATGATACAGAACCATCTCTCATATGTTTTTGTTCACACCAAGTACAATAAAGATAGGTAATGGTCTTTTTCTAATCTCCTCCAACCAAAACAGCCCTTGGGTTTGACCGTCCTTTAGTTAACCCTACTTCAATACTCTGTATAAAACTAGTTATGCCCTTTCTTTTTTCCTAAACCGACCAAACTACCTTTTGGCTTTCTTAGGAGGAGGAGTTCTATCCGAGTAAAAAATCAACATCATTTCTCTTACCAGTCTTAGACTGACTCTACTAACCTTCTACTATACATGACTCTAAGGCCCAAGTTGCCTCAATGAGCTCTCTAACTATCCCAAATTGAAATGCAATCAACCCTTGTTTCAATTCTTGTCGCAACCCATCTCATATTCTATCAATCACATATTGCTCAGTAGGAACAAATTGGGAAGCGAATATGGAAAGGTCATGAAACCTCCTCTCATAGTCGAGCACTGATATATGTTCTTGCCTCAATGCCAAGAACTCTTGTTCCTTTATTCTACGTTGATATTTAGAGTAATACTGATTATCAAATTACATTCTAAATCACTCTAAGTTCATGTCCTAGTGACCCTACTTGGCTGTATAGTTTCCTAGGCTAGTGTAGTGGCTAGGCTTGACCGTCTGTCCATAAGCTTCTCTATAAAAGAAATTCCCTATTAGAACAAATGACCCTTCAATACTTAAGTTAGTAAAATATAGGAGGGAAACAATATGCAAAAGAATTAAAAACATGGAAGAGTATATTTATGAATGTTGGGTGTTCTGTGTGAGCTTATTAGATTGTTAAAGGTATGTTGGTGATTCCTAGAATTATTGTATGGTTTCTTGAAGTGTTGGATGATTGCTTATAGCTATTACATTGCTTGTGTTTACTATAAGTTATGGACGATTGCTTATTAGATAAAATTATGTCCATTCTTAATTGGTGACAAGAGGTTTTTATAGATTTTGGTCAAAATTGTTGCAATTATTTCTTGATGTGCAACTTACCACAAGTGGATCAATGATAGAAAGCCTTGTGGTGAGTGGAGAATATCATTGGTGGGGAGATTGGTGCTTGTATTATAGAGAGTGATACTACAACACCTCGTTGTAAGTGGAGAGCGGAGTTGCGGGTGTCTTATGGTTAGCAATGTCATAGTACCATGGCCGCGTGCTATTGGTGGAAAAATGGGTGATTAGCGATAAATTGATGGTTATTGGTGAGAAAAGTGGTGTTTGCTCTACATGGGAAAATTTGGTGTACGTCCAACACTTCTCAGGATTAAAAAGAATTATATTGAGGTTTGTGCCAATAACCTAGAATTTTTTATGGTATTGGATCAAGACCTAAATAATTGTTTAAAGTAAAAATGAGAGAAAAAGAAGGGGTCAAGCTAGCCTAAACAGATTGAAAAGCAGTTTGTTTAGTAAGTTGCCCTAAAATGATTGGAGGTGGTCTATTTGGTTTGCTTGCCCAAATATACTAGAGTAGCCTAAATGGACTGGAGGTGAGTCATTTCGGCTGCTTAACTTTATTTTTAACAAAATTATATACATTATTTTCATGATGAAAGAAAGTGCAAAAATCCTTTCTAAAAATGTTTTTAATAAAAGCCTTATGAATGCTTCGTAGAAAATGCCAACAAAACATACTCTCAATATTTATAAGGTATCGTTTAGTTACTGTCTTGATAAAAAAGAGATGAAGACAATGGGGGAAAAAACGTGTTTGGTTGAAGAGGTAAAAATAAAAATAAAAATGTCTATCAAGCAATTTTAGAGTGAATTTTTGTATTTTCAAAACAGAAGGTGTAAAAGAAACATTTCTCTAAATGCAATATTTTTTATTTTTTATCCCTAAAATATCTTTATAAGAAACTCTTAATTTCAAAGTTGTTAAATTAAGACATGTAAGGATAAAAATGATCATTGTCATATTTTTAAAACCTGATCCAAGGGTCAACTCAGGACAAGGCTAGGGTCGCGAGTAGAGAGGGTCAAACCCAAAAATATTTTCTTAAAAATAAAAGAGTCAACAAGTTTTTTACTTAAGTTTTACCTTAAGGGTGCGTTTGTTTCCCGGAAAGTGGTTTCTGGGAAACCACTTTCCAAATGTTTGTTTGTCATTAGTAAAGTTGGTCAACGGAAAATACTTTCCGGTCAACGAAAAACACTTTCTAGTCAAAGAAAAATTTGGCTTGGTTTCCAGGAAAGTGTTTTCCTTTTATTATGGGCGGAAAACACTTTCCGGAAGTTGTGAAAAATTTATAA
>Ga0307512_10005943_pt1 | contig 12540 bp, 15 predicted proteins | sample 14_EM_MG_FD_200267 | JGI IMG/M metagenome (GOLD analysis project Ga0307512, IMG submission 200267) | Populus trichocarpa ectomycorrhiza microbial communities from riparian zone in the Pacific Northwest, United States - 14_EM | ecosystem: Host-associated > Plants > Roots > Unclassified | place... | reverse complement strand
GAGTCAGGTCGGTGCTGTGCTGATCGCGCGCGCAACAAAGAAGCTGCGCCAGCGCCTAGGCTCGGCCGTGCCCCATGGCGACGAGCCGTCCACCACCCTGCTCGGCGACTGGTACGCGACCGCTTTGCCCTGGCGGCCGCAGCAACTGATCCTCCTCGTCAACGAGCAGACACTGCTGCCCGTGCTGATGCCGCTCGCGCCGGCCACCACAGCGCCATCCCGGATCGGCCCGGAAATCGCTGCCACACTGACTGCTCATCAAGCACCTGCGACCGTCGTCGACGGCGAGCTCGGCCAGATGCGCGACTGCCGGGTGGCCCCGACGGCCAACCGCAGCGTCGTAGGCATCATGAGCGAGTTCGCTCTCCTTGCCGAGGTCTACCGGCGAAACGACCCCGGGCTCGGCCTACTCCAGTTGGCCATGAAACTCGCCTCGACGCCTTGCAGCCCGCTCTACCGCCGTCACACCAGTCCGGATCGCGAGCTCCAGGCGTTCCTGCGGTCGTCGTGATGCCCGGATGCTCGCTGCTACGCGGGCGAACATTTGCGCTCCACGAGGACGAGCGCGTCCTCGGCGAGGCGGAACTCCAGTACGTCTTCCAGCCGCAAATCGAACGTGGAGGTGCCCGCATATCGAACACGAGCGGTGCCGCATATCGAAAGCGAGATGCCCCGCAGATCGAAACCCTGCAGCTATCATGAGGCCGTGCCCACACCGCACCTGGTCCCACGCCGCGTCGCCGCGCAGGTGAATGCCGCCCTGGCTGACACGCGTGTCGTACTGATCAGCGGAGCTCGCCAGGCCGGCAAGAGCACGCTGGTCCGCGTCGTCGCCGGCGATCGGCTTGCCGAGCGCCGTGACCTCGACCGCGCCCAGGACCGAGCGGCCGCGACCGCCGACCCGGTCGGCTTCGTCGACTCCGAGGAACTGCTGGTCATCGACGAGATTCAGCGCGCTCCGGAGCTGTTACTGGCGATCAAGGCCGCCGTCGACGAGGACCCCCGTCCCGGCCGCTACCTGCTCACCGCCTCGTCACGGTTGTTCGGCATGGTCGCCGCTCCCGACGCGTTGCCCGGCCGGATGGAAACCGTCGAACTCTGGCCGTTCTCCCAGGGCGAGATCGACACCGAGCCGGACGGGTTTATCGATGCCATCTTCGCGCGCGGTCCCGACCTGCGACACGAATCGACGGTGACCCGGGCCGACTACGCGGCCAGAATCATGCGCGGCGGCCTGCCCGAAGCAACGACCCGCGACGACCCGCGACGCCACCAGCGGTTTCTCGACGCGTACGTTCAAGCGCTCATCGACCGCGACGTCCGGCAGCTGTCCGACATCCAGCACAGGGGCGAGTTACGCAAGCTGGTACGCCTGCTCGCCGCCAGATCCGCGACCATCATCGCTGCCAACTCCTTGGAGTCCGCGCTCGGACTGAGCCGGCCGACGGTGGCGCGTTACCTCCAGGCGCTGGAGGAGATCTTCCTGGTCAAACGAATCCCGGGCTGGTCCCGCAATCTCGGCACCCGAGCGACCGCAGCCGCGAAACTGATCTTCGTCGACTCGGGCATCGCCGCCAACGAACTCGCCACTGATGCCCGCGCTCTGCTCAGGCCGGGGGCGCCGTTCGGCCCGCTGCTCGAATCATTCGTTCTGTCCGAGCTCTCCCGTCAGCTCACCTGGTCCGAGCAGCAAGCCGACCTCTCCCACTACCGCGACCAGAGCAGGTACGAGGTCGACGCCGTACTCGAGAACAGAGCCGGCCACGTCGTCGGTATCGAAGTCAAAGCCGCCACCTCCGTTGGTCTCGACGACTTTCGCGGGCTACGCCGACTGGCCGACCGCCTCGGCGACGACTTCATCGCCGGCATCGTCCTCTACACCGGCACCTCCACGCTGCCGTTCGGAGACAAACTCCGCGCCATGCCGGTCAGCGCCCTGTGGCAGGCCCCCGCTCCAGCCTGACCGGACACTTCGGAGGACACGTGGGGCATTTTGGGGCACCCGTACCGCGGCATGTCCGGGGCGTTCGCGATCTCTCTTGAACAGGGAAAACCTACCGCGGCCGGGTCGCACGATCGTTCGTGCATCGGCACTGCGGGGTGCGCCGCCTGCGGCAGCATTGCTGGGCATTTCGCGTACGTGGTGCCCGGCGCGTGGCCTTCCGCGAGATCAGCCGCCACTCCCGGCCGGGTCGTCATGGCCATGCCACGGTCGAGGATGGCGTTGAACCTCCCGCACGCGAAGGACGTGCCCCTTTGGGCGGGGGTGACGCGCTCGTCGCCGCTAGAGTGTGACGTTCTTCGATGGTGGGAGGGCCGCGGTGTTCGACGAAGCGGAGAGCGGGCCAAGCTTCGACCGGATCGACGAGTGGGAACGTGGATTTGCCGAGCGGGCGGCGCAAGCCAAAGCGCTGGCGGAGCGCACCGCACGGCTTTCGGCCACTGTCCGGAGTGCTGACGGGCTGGTCGAAGTGACGGTCGGGCCTAACGGGCAGGTCACCGAGCTGCGACTGGATGAGGAGATCCGCCGGCAGTCGGCGGCGAAGACGGCGCAGCAGATTCTCTCCACCATGCGGGCTGCTCAGCAGGCATTGCTTCGGCAAGTGGGTGAGGTCACGGCCGAGACGGTTGGTACCGCCAGCGCCACGGGGAAGGCGGTGCTGGCTGGATTGAGCGCCCAGCTCAACGTCGACGACGAGGAGGAGCCTCGGTCGTGAGCGGCCAGGTCCAGGTCAACTCGGCCGACCTCGTGTCGCATGCGAGGCAGGTGAAGGGGATCGGCGACGGGCTCAGCGCGGCGCGGCAGGCTAGTGCTACGGGTGGGCGCATACCGCGACCAACGACGCGGGTTACACATAGGATCCTGAAACGGCAGCTCGCGACGGTATCGGCTACCAGCGAAAGGACTTGAAAGGTGACTGCCGCGATCGGAATTTGGGCGCACGGCGACCCGACTGACGACGTGGTGCTCTATCGCTGGGAGGCCGACGAGCAGTCCGGCTTCGTGACGTTCGAGGTCGCGACGCGCCGATTCCGGCCGGCCCTACAGGGCGGCCAGCCCATCGGTGACCTGGTGTACGACCCCGCCGCCGGCGAGCCCTCGGGGACTTCTGCGGGTGTGGACCGTCGGTTGTTCAACCAAGTAGTCGTCGCGATCCTGCGCGCCTACCGGCGGGCAGGATCGGCACCGACCACGGCGCACGCCTACTAGTACTACTACTGACCGGCGACGCAACCTCCGTCCCTGCGGTAGCGGCTTTCTCGTAGGCTTCGAAGCCCCACCCTGCCGATACGCCTTCTCGCCGCAAATTGAACGTTGAAGGTGCCGCAAATCGAAAGCGAGCACCCCGCAGATCGAAACCGCTGTCGGCATCATGAGGCCCCTGCCCACGCAGCACACAGGTATTGAATTGCTCCGATTCGTCCTCAAGGGCGGAATGCTGCTGGTTGCCGGGGACGCCCGCCGCGCCACTGTCGACGCCGACCTCCGCGCCCGCCCCCCGAACCTCGATGAGGAGTCGCTCGTTCGGCGGTCCGCCAGACGTTGCGTTGCGAGAGGTCGGCGACCAGCCGTGGGACGTCAGGTCGTGCCGTGCTCTCCCAGACCCGCTGCCCACCGTGCCTGGGCGGCGTTTCGCCTGGTCCGGGTGGCCGGACAGTGGCGGTGGTGAGTGTCTTGTTAGCCTGGTTTCTCGTGGGTACCACTTACGTTTTCCGGCTTTTGCCGCACCTTGTCTATGAGACCGGGCTGGCCTCTGGCTGGGCGCTGGTCTGCGGGTTCCTCGTGATTGTCGCCGAGCACTGGTGGAGCCGGGGCCTGCTGGGGCTGACGGCCGTTCTGCTCGTGGTCCTGGCCTGGAGGTTCAGTCGGGAGCGGGCGGTGGCAGATCCGGACGGCATCACCGTGTATGGCATCTTCGGCGAGACCTTCGTCGGCTGGGAGGATGTGGCGGCGATCGGGTCGAGGAACGTGCGCCGGGATTTCGCCGAGGTGTATGAGCCCGTGATCACGCGGCGCGGGGGTGGGGTCGTGCGGGTGACCGGGGCGGCGTCGTGGAGCGCGAAGAAGGCCGACCAGGCGGCGGCCCGGATCGACGAGGTTCGGCGGCAGTTGGCAGCTGAGGCGGCCGCGCGCGGCTGAGGCGAGGCGTGGTCGAGGGGCATGGGCGTGGTCGACACGCTCAGGTGCGGACCTTGACCCGTACTACGAAGCAATCTGGTGGTAGCCCTCGCAGATAGGCGTCGGCGTGCGCGAAGTAGGCCAGCCGGTTTCGGAAGTCGTTGAGCATCTTCTCGGCCGCGGAGGCGCCGTGCAGTATTTGGTCCGGGTCGAGCCACTCGCCCTCGCGGGTGACCAGCCCCGCGGTGGGCAGCAACCGGGCTGCACGCCGTTCGGCGTACTCGTCTCGGGCGAGCCCGAACCAGCCGACCGGATCGAGATCCAGCGACGGCGGTTCCGAGCCGAGAGCCCTGCCGTCCGCTCGGAAGGGCGCCGCCACCACAACCGGCTGGGCCGCGTAGTCGGCGAGCGCCCGTTCCGAGTCGTAGCCCAACGGGTCGGCGGCGGACTCGGTGTAGAGATCTTCGAGCGAACGACCTTTCGGGTACGCCGCAGCAAACTCCTGCCACGTATCCCACAGTCGGCCGGCAGCTGCGGCCGCGGCCGCCCACGCGCCGTCCAGATCCAGTAGGCCGCGCGGCGCGCCGGCACAGATACCGTCCACCCACAGCACCCGGGCATCCGTCGAGCGGCCGGCCAGCAACGGCAACCCGTCGCCGCCGACCCGCCACTGTGCCTCCCACCGCGGATCGTCCGAGTCCTCGTCGTAGCGGGCCAGCGCCGCAGCCAGCGCGTCGGCGTAGTCTTGCCCATCCACGCCGTCCAGGCATACGGTCACGATCTCGCTAGCCACGTGCAGTCCTCACTGTCCGAACTCCCCGGAGTCGAAGCCGGTCTCTGGGTAGACCACCCGTAGGTGCGGGTTGCCGGCGAACCGCCGGGCTAGTTCCTCCGCCTGCGACAGGCTTCGGGCCCGTACGACGACGTCGGTGGCCTGGTATTTCCGGCCGTCCGGCAGCTTGTTGGTTGCCGTCCTCACGATGCTGTCGACATCATCGCCGGCAGTGGCGTCGACGGCCTGGACGGCGACCGGTACACCGTCCCGATACGTTACCCGGATCATGTCCGCGGTCGTGCCGGAGATCTCCGTACTGCCGTTCGGACGGATCCGCCGCGACTTTCCGCTGATGAGGTCCCTGTCCTCTTGGGGGTAGTAGCGGACGCCGTTGCCGGTTACCGGGTCGTAGCCGGCGCCGGTGCGGTCCAGTTCTCCGTTCAAGAAGTTGTGAGCGTCCTCGGCCTCTGCGTTGTCCAGCGTCTCGCCGATTACGTGGGTGTAGCCGTTCGCGTCGGTGAGCGTTGCGCGACCCTGGCTGTCGACGCCGTATGCGATTGGATTGCCTGCGGTGGCCGCGGCTGCCTCGACGTCCTCGACGCTGGCCCCGGGCCGACCCGCCGCCTCCAGCCGCGCCTTGGCGTTGGCGTCGCTGCGTTTCAGGTTTCGGGCGTTCTCCTCCACCGCGTCGGCGGTTTCGTGGGTAAGGGCGGACATCCGGCCTGTGATCCGCTCGGCGGAGTCGGCGGCCCGCTTGGCCAACGCGCGGAAGACTGCGCCCAGCTCTCCACCAGCCATCAGAAGGCCAGCGACGCAATTGATCCGCGGTAAGCGACGCCGTGCTGCTGCAGTGTCTGGGCGTGCGTACGCAGCGTTGTCAGGTGGCCGGCAACCGCCTCGGCGTCGAGTGAGACGCTGCCGACCGGCTCCGCGCCGGCCCCGGACTGCGACCAGTCGAGCCCGGACATCGCCCGCTCGATCTTGTCGAACAACGGTTCCGCGGCCGCCTCGATCACCTGGCCGATGACGTACTGCTCGAGGTCCATCACCAGCGACTTCACCAGCAGCTCGGCGCTCTCGATGATCACAGGAACGGCCGCCTCGGCCACGCCGGCGGTAGCGACCGCCGCTGCCTGATCGGCTACGAAGGCGGCCGCCATCCCGACCAGTACGGCAACCGCCTCGGCCTTCTGCGCCACGATGTAGCCGGCGGCCACGTCCAGCGCGGCAGCTAGTACGTGACACCCATCCACGATTTCGTCGACATGCTTGGCCGACAACTTGGCCCAGCCTGAGGTCATCGCATCGGTGGACGCTCCCTGGTAGACCGAGGCAATGGCCGCCAGCGTCCGCGTCGCGTCATCGTGGGTGGTCCGAACAGCGGTGCCGAAGTCCCGGGTCAGCCGGGAGAATTCCAACACCACGTCTTCGTCGATGTACGGCCAGGGAACCCCGATTACGTTCAGGAAGTTCACAACCGGCAGCGGCAAGTCATCGACAGCCATAGAGCTAATGGTATGGCGCGGGTCAACATAGCCCGACGGTACGGGAGCCCTGAGGCCCGTTTGATTTCTATCAGCGCGATGCGCAGTGGGGTCACGCGTGCGGATCCGCCGGGTCGACGATCGCCACGCACTGTCGCGGTGATCTATCGACGCCCGCCGACTGAACCGGCTCCCTCGACGCCAGCCGGCCGGTTGGCCTGCCGTTGGAGTGGCCAGGTGGCTGCCAAGATTCTGGCGGTTTGCTAGGCGTGGTGCGGCAGGGTGGGCGGCGGTGGGTCTGTTGGATCGGGGGACATCGGCCTACCGTCACGGTTGGGCGATGGAAGGTGGCGATGGTGGGCGGTCCGCGAGAGGTTGATGTGGCAATCGTCGGGGCGGGCCCGACCGGCCTCTTCGCCGCGTACTATGCCGGCTTTCGTGGTTTGTCGGTGGCCGTCATCGATACGTTGCCCGAGCCGGGTGGGCAGATTACCGCCATGTACCCGGAGAAGGCGATCCTCGATGTTGCCGGCTTTCCGACGATTAAGGGACGTGACCTGGTCGCCAATCTGGTCGAGCAGGCCGCGCCGTTTGCGCCAAAATACCTTCTCGGCGTACGCGCGGAGAAGTTGTCTTATCAAGCTGGGTTGCCTGTGTTGCGGCTGGCTGATGGGGCTGAGCTGGCCTGCGGCGCCGTGATCATCACTGGTGGGCTGGGCGGTTTCACCCCGCGGGCGCTGCCGGTTGCGGAGCCTTATCTTGGCGCCGGTGTGGTTCATTTTGTGCCTCGGCTGAGTGATCTCGAGGGCCATGATGTGCTCATTGTTGGCGGGGGTGATTCGGCCTTTGATTGGGCGCTTGCGTTGCACCCGATTGCGAAGTCGGTGACCGTGGTTCATCGGCGGGAGAAGTTCCGTGCGCATGCGGCGACCGTTGGCCGGGTGCGCGAGTTGCCCGTGCGCATCGTGGTAAATGCCCAGGTTACGGCCTTGCATGGGGATGGGCGGGTGGCGGCCGCCGACATCGCGGTTGACCGTGGTGGCACACAGCGGGTGCCGGTGGACACCGTGGTCGCGGCGCTGGGCTTCGTCGCTGATCTTGGCCCGCTGGCTGCCTGGGGGTTGGAGCTGGACCGGCGTCACATCGTGGTGACCAGCACGATGGCCACCAACCTGCCTCGGGTTTTCGCCGCCGGCGACATCGTCGACTATCCCGGCAAGGTGCGGCTGATCGCGACGGGTTTCGGCGAGGCGGCGACCGCGGTCAACAACGCGGCCGTGGCCATCGATCCGGCGGCCCACCTTTTCCCCGGGCACTCCTCCGAGGGCGGCTAGCCGACAGCCTGCGGCACGGGCCACAACCTTCCGCGATGGGGTTGTGGCCCAGGGACGCCGTAGCGGTGCCCCGAGATGCCGAGGCGTGCCCCGAGATGCCGAGGCAGAGGCTCAAGATGCTGGCTGTCAGCCGCTGCGGCGGTTTCCGTACTGTCGGGGGCTTTGCACGGCGCCGCGGCCGACCGGCGGCTGGCCCTTGGCGAAGACCGCCGGCTTGCTGCTCTTGCCTTTCGCCCGGCGGGCGGCGCGGTTGGTGAAGACCTCCGGCTCGTCGGCGGCGGGCTCGCTCGCGTCGGGCTCGGCGTGGGGCTCGGACATCGGTGTCTCCCAGAGGTGTCGAACTGCCGCTCGGACCGTCAACGAGCTCGGACCGTCACCAAGACGGTATCTCAGGACGGACCGGAGATCGGGGCGGGTTCGGTGTGTCGAGGTGGCGCCACACGGGTCACATTGACGTGAGTCGGAGCGGCTCATAGTGTCTGGACTGTGACGGCGTGAGGAAGCTGGGGAGGATCCAGCACGGTCGCGCCACTGTGAGCGGACCGCCAGCCCGGCGGCCCCGTAGTCAGATACTCGCCCGTCGCACTGCCCCATCCGCACGAGGGACGCACGATCCCTGAAGGAGGCACCTGCCTTGAGCTCTCTGTCTCAGCCGACCGCCGTCACGACGCCGCTTGTGCTGCCCGCCTCGCGGGCCATTTTCTGGCTTGTCGGCACCGCGTTGTTCGCGTTCGCCGTCTACTACTTTATCGGGGTCGACCAGGGCGCCATCAGCGTCTTCGGCAACGACACGCACATTCACGAGTTCGTCCACGACGGGCGGCATTTCCTCGGCTTCCCCTGCCACTGACATGGAAAAGCGACTCATTCTGCGCGGCCTGCTGGCCGGCGCAGTCGGCGGGCTGCTCGCCTTCCTGTTCGCCCGGGTCTTCGCCGAGCCGCTGGTGCAGCAGGCCGTCGACTACGAGGAGGGTCGCGACGCCGCGCAGCACGCCATCGACGCGGCGGCGGGGCAGGCGGCTGAGGCGCACGGCGCCGAGGTCTTCAGCCGCGCGGTGCAGGCCAACGTCGGCATCGGGGTCGCCGTGGTCTTTTTCGGCATGGCGATGGGCGCGTTGTTCGCGGTTGCGTATGCGATTTGTCTCGGCCGCACCGGCCGGGTCCGCGCCCGGAGCCTGGCTTTGCTCGTGGCCGGCGGGGGTTTCCTCGGCTTTTACCTGGTTCCGTTCCTCAAATACCCGGCCAATCCGCCGGCGATCGGCCACGAGGAGACGATCCAGCTGCGCAGCAGCCTCTACCTGGTGATGGTTGGCGCCTCGGTGCTCATCCTGATTCTTTCCGTCTGGTTGGGCCGCCGGCTGCAGGCCCGGTTCGGCACCTGGAACGCGACGCTGATCGCCGGTGGTGTTTTCGTCGTGGCCATCGGTGTCGTCATGTTTGTCCTGCCCTCTTACGGCGAGTTGGCCGCCAACCAGCAGTATCACTCGGCGACCGAGACGCCTGGCCCGCTTACGAACGCCGCCGGGACGATCGTGTTTCCCGGTTTCCCCGCGGATCTGTTGTTCGGTTTCCGGCTTTACTCGATCGGCGCGCAGCTAATCTTGTGGGCGGCCATCGGGCTCGTTTTCGGCCCGCTTGCCGAGCGGCTTCTTGAGCCTCGGGCCGCGCGGGTGCCCGAGCCGGTGTCTGTGAGCGGCTGAGGAGGCGCGAGTGTCGCGCATTGCTGTCGTTACCGGCGGCGGCAGTGGGATCGGTGCCGCCGCCGCGACCGAGTTGGCCGCGGACGGGTGGACCGTTGTCATCGCCGGGCGGCGCAAGGATGCCTTGGCGGCGGTCGTCAGCGGCGGCGCCGGGCTGGCGGGGACGCTGGAGCCGGTCCCGGCGGACGTCACCGATGAGCGCAGTGTGCGGGAGCTGTTCGACGGCACGGTCCGTCGGCACGGCCGGGTTGACCTGTTGTTCAACAACGCGGGTGTCGGCGCGGCCGCGGTCGATCTGGATGCCCTCGAGCTCGACGCCTGGAACAAGGTTGTTGCCGTCAACCTGACCGGTGCCTTTCTCTGCACCCGGGAGGCGTTCCGGGTGATGCGTCGGCAACAGCCGCAGGGCGGGCGGATCATCAACAACGGATCCATTTCCGCGTACGCTCCGCGGCCCCGGTCGATTGCTTACACCGCGACAAAGCACGCGATTACCGGGCTCACCAAGGCGACCGCGCTGGACGGGCGGCCGTTCGACATCGCCTGCGGGCAGATCGACATCGGTAACGCCGCTACCGATCTGGCCACCCGGTCGGCGACGGGCACCGAGCAGGCCGACGGGAGTGTGCGACCCGAGCCGCTGATGGATGTCGCCGAGGTCGGCCGGGCGGTCCGGTACATGGCGAGCCTGCCGCTGGGCGCCAACGTTGCCACCATGACCGTGATGGCGACGAAGATGCCTTTCATCGGCCGGGGATGACCGGTTGAAGGCAAACCATGCGTGGGAGGCCGATCGGACGATCGTCCGGTTCCCCGATCCGGCTGTCGAGATTGTTGACGAGCGGTTCCGGTCGTTGGTGGTTGGGCACGAGGTGGTGGAACGGCTGTGGACCGGCGGCCGCTGGCTGGAGGGGCCGGTCTGGTTCGGCGACGGCCGCTACCTGCTGTTTTCCGACATTCCCAATAATCGGATGCTGAGCTGGAGTGAGGCCACCGGCGAGGTGACCGTGTTCCGGCAGCCGTCCAATTACAGCAACGGCAATACTCGGGACCGGCAGGGCCGCCTGGTGACCTGCGAGCATTTGACCCGGCGGGTTACCCGCACCGAGTACGACGGGACCATCACGGTGCTGATGGACGGCTACGAGGGGAAGCCGTTGAACGCTCCCAACGATGTGGCGGTGCATTCCGACGGCTCGGTGTGGTTCACCGATCCGGGCTGGGGCATCGAGTTCCACTACGAGGGCGACAAAGCGGTCAAGGAGCTTCCGCGATACGTCTACCGGATCGATCCCGGCACCTCGGTGGGCGAGGCGGTGATCGCCGGGATGGACCGGCCGAACGGCATTTGTTTCTCGCCCGACGAGTCACGGCTTTATGTGGTCGACATCGGGCACATCCGGGTATTCGACCTGGACGGCTCGAGACCGGTCAACGGCCGGGTGTTCGTCGAGATGAGCCCGGGCGGCTCCGACGGCATCCGGACCGATCGGGAGGGCAACCTGTGGGCGGCCGCGGGCGACGGCGGGGCCGGTTTCGACGGCGTGCACTGCTACAGCCCCGACGGTGACCTGCTCGGCCAGATCCACCTGCCCGAAACCTGCGCGAATTTCTGCTTCGGCGGTGTGAAGAAGAATCGCCTGTTTATCACCGCTAGTCGATCGCTCTACTCGGTTTATGTCGAGGCGCTCGGCGCGCAACACCCCTAGAGTCGGGGCGTGGAGACTCAAACGCAGATCCTGCACCGGCTGACGTCGTACGAGCCCGGCCGGGAGTGGGATGACGTGATCGACGACCCGCGGTTGGTCCTGGATCTCGAGCCCAACGACCTAGATCGGCTCCCGTGGTTCTACAAGCGCTATGCGGAGTCGCTTCCCCGCGTACCGCTGCCGCGGGATCTGCCATCCACGACGGCGCCGGCGGTTGCCGTGCTCGCCGGCACCGCGCAGGTCGCGCCCGCCGACCTGGATTTGCCGCAGCTGTCCCGGCTGCTGCACCTGTCGGCGGGGGTCGTGCGCACGTCAATGCGTAGTTACGGGCCCTATCCGTTCCGGGCCGCCGGCTCCGCGGGCGGCCGCTTCCCGCTTGAGCTTTACGTCACCGTGCCGGAGGGGACGCTGCTGCCGGCGGGCGTGCACTGGTACGACCCGAAGGAGCACGCCCTGGTCCAGGTCGGTCCGCCGCCGCGCGGGGGAGCGCCGGCCGTCGTGGTCACCGGCGTCCCGTGGCGCACCGGCTGGCGGTATCGCGAGCGCGGCTATCGCCACATCTACTGGGATGCCGGCACGATGCTCGCCCAGCTGCTCGCCGTGTCCGAGTCTGCGGGCTTCGCGGCCGAACTGTACAGCCGCTTTCCCGACCGGGCGGTGACCGAGCTGATCGGCGCGGACGGCGTGCACGAGTGGCCGGTGGCCGTGGTCGGCCTTGCCCAGGGTGCACCCGCGCTCGGCGCGAGCGGCCCCGCGACCGCCGGCGAGGTGGATCGGGCTCCGGTCGAGTTCCCGCTCGAAACGGCAGCCCAGCGGGCCGGGGACGGCACCGTGCTCGGCTCGCCGTGGGATCGTGGCGGCCCGGTCGACGTGCCGGTCACCGCCTCCGAGCCGGTCGAGACGGTGGTGCTGACCCGCGGGTCGCAGCGCCTGATGGATCCCACCCGTGGCCTGCCCGAGAGCCTGCTGAGTAGCTGCATGCGGGTGGCGCTGCGCGGCATCGGCTTGCCGCAGTTCGTCGCGGTGCACGACGTCGAGGGCGTTGCTCCCGGCGTCTACCGCTGGCCGGATCTTGGGAAGGCGATCCACGCGGGCGACCTGCGCGAGGAGCTTTACCGGGTGAGCCTGGACCAGAGCCTTTCCCGGGACGCGGCGTTCGTCGTGATCACCGCGGCCGACGTGGCGGCGCTGGACGATCGGGAGTATCGCGAGGCGCAGCTGGCCGCGGGCCTGGTCGAGGGCCGGCTGCATCTGCTCGCGTACGCCCTCGGCGCTAGCGCCTCGGGGATGACTTTCCTGGACAGCGAGATGCCCGCGCTGCTTGGCGAGCCGCTGGACGCGATGCTGTTCACCTGCGTCGGCGTGCCCGAGTACCGGTCGACGGCCGGCGGCCTCCCGGGAGCGCCGACCGCCGTCCG
>Ga0307512_10005942_pt1 | contig 12541 bp, 19 predicted proteins | sample 14_EM_MG_FD_200267 | JGI IMG/M metagenome (GOLD analysis project Ga0307512, IMG submission 200267) | Populus trichocarpa ectomycorrhiza microbial communities from riparian zone in the Pacific Northwest, United States - 14_EM | ecosystem: Host-associated > Plants > Roots > Unclassified | place... | reverse complement strand
AAACTCTGAGTTTGTGGAAGCTTTGGCTAATAGAAGGCTCTAGGTCTGTGGAAGCTTTGGCTAGTAGAAGGCTCTAGGTCTGTAGAAGCTTTGGCTAGTAGAAGGCTCTAAGTCTGTGGAAGCTTTGATGCTGACATTGACGTAGCCAACCTACTTGTATAAGTACAATGGTCACAATCGCCAACACCATCACCATTGCCATTGCCATTGCCATTGCTATCTTCCCCGTCAGCCCCGGACCGAATGCACACACATACGCCCACAGTCGATTGGAAGCGGGCACTAGATTCCGCTGGAAAATCTGAGTCGGAGATCTGCTCTCCCCAAGATCCAATTGTCTACCTTTCCTGCGGCTACAATTGTCAACACCATGAGTATGAGGCATCTTAAGATCATGTCGCGGTGGCTGCGCTAAAGACAAGGTTCAGACTATGATATTGACTGACGTCATGATTTCGGCCACCATACGCCTCCCGCCATCTGCCACACACCACACACCATATGCCGCCCGCTAAACACTGCCCACCATACGCCACCTGCCTCACGCCCCCCGGTGCCTGGCTTCTGCAACTCAGGAGGTCTCTGGATCGAGCATGCAGGAGCGTACATGGGAGCATATTGTCAAGTGAGATTGCGAGTGTCTTCCCGCTTGAGAGTGTACTTGCGAGCGACTCGGAGGTGTACTTGGGTGCGTACTCGGAGGTGTTCTTGGGAGTGTCTTGAGAGCTCACTTGGGAGCGTATAGTCAAGCAGGCTGGGAGTGTGCCATCGAGTGCAATTGGGGGTGTACTTGAGAGCTTGCTCAGGAGTGCGATTGAGAGCGTCTTGAGAGCTTACTTGGGAGCGTATAGTCAAGCAGGCTGGGAGCGTGTCATCGAGTGCAATCGGGAGTGTACTTGAGAGCGTGCTCGGGAGTGTGATTGAGAGCGTCTTGAGAGCTTACTTTGGAGCGTACAGTCAAGCAGGCTGGGAGTGTGCCATCGAGTGCAATTGGGAGTTGAGAGCGTGCTCGGGAGTGTGCTTGAGAGCATCTTGAGAGCTTACTTGGGAGCGTACAGTCAAGCTGGCTGGGAGTGTGCCATCGAGTGCAATTGGGAGCGTCCTTGAGAGCATGCCCGAGAGTGTACTTGGGAGCGTACAATCAAGCAGGCTGGGAGTGTGCCATCGAGTGCAATTGAAAGAGTCCTTGACAGCATGCCCGGGAGTGTACTTGGGAGCGTCTTGAGAGCTTACTAGAGAGCGTAAGTCAAGCAGACTGGGAGTGTGCCATCGAGAGCAATTGTGAGCGTACAGTCAAGCAGGCTGGGAGTGTGCAATCGAGTGCAGTCAGGAGTATACTTGGGAGCGTGCAATGAAGTGCATCTGGCAGATTGCTTTCAAGTTTGTTGTATGCAGCGTGATGTATAGTATGCAGCGTGATGTATAGTATGTAGCGTGATGTATAGTATCCAGCGCACAAAATCGCATGCGTATCATAGTAATCTAGTCAACACATAGGACATCATAGTGCCACGCGTCAAATATGCTATGAATTACCGTCCCAAAAACAGCTTCTCTATGAGTTACGCGTCGCGTAAGGTCATTTTTCCCGGTGACGCCTAGTAGGTGAAGGCTACGAACAACCGGATTTCGTAGGAACTTATGCCCCTGTCGGAAAGGTCACTACTTTTCGGTATCTCATCTCTATTGTCGGAAAACATGGCTGGAACATCGATCATTAGGATGAGGTCACTGCTTGTCTCAATCCTGAGATCGATGACGATGATATGTATATGACGCTGCCCGAAGCCTGGCCTGAAGACCTCAACACAGCTCCAAACATTGTTCGACTAAAGAAAGCACTTTACCGCCTCCAACGAGCACCACGACTTTGGCACAACGATATTAACACCTTCTTGCTCTCTCTCGAGTCCAAACAGTCCCCGGCCGACCCGAACCTCTATCTCCGCAGCGATGGTGTTCTGATGCTTTTGTACGTCGACAACATCTCGATGTAGTACCCGGAAGCCGGTACGAAAGCTGCGATCGAAGTCAAGGCCAGGCTCTCCGAAAAATACAAGATCACCAATCTCAGCCCGGCACGCCAATTCCTCGGCATCGAAATCCACTGCGAGGAAAACAGTACCGGCACCGCGACCAGTCTTGGCCAAAAGACATTAATCACCACGTTTCTCAAACGATTCAATATGCAGAATGCTCACGGTGCATTGACTCCAATGGATCCTAATGTAAAGCTAGATCTGGCCAAGGATCGGGGGGAGATAGAACTAAAAGATATCAAAGGCTACCAGGCAATTGTCGGCTCATTGATGTACGCAGCACTTGCAACTCGGTTCGATATCCCATTCGCAGTTGCTGCACTTTGCCGATACCATTCCCACCCTTTCACTAGCCATCTCACCTCCGGCAAAAGAGTCCTCCAGTATCTCAAATCCACAGCCAACTTTCGACTGCACTTCGGCAGCAGCAGCAGCACTAAGAGGAACGATCAACTCACTGGCTACACGGACTCCCATTGGGCGAATGATAGTGCCCACGGCAAATCTCAAGCAGGTCATGTATACCTTCTCAGCAACGGAGATGTCTCATGGCAGTAGCGGAAACAAGATCTCATCACTATGTCAACTCCCGAAGCCGAATACGTCACCTGCTCTGAGGGCTCAGGTGAAGGGAAATGGCTGCTCCAGCTCCACCGAGATATACATGGCAAAGACACATCACCGCTCCCGATCAATAGCGACGATCAGGGCGCACTTAGTCAAATCATAACTAGAATCATAAAAGCTGGCACGAAGCATTTCGATGTTTGCTATCACAATCGTCGAGACCTCCATGCCTGCAAGAAAGTTGACTACTTCTATGTGCATACGAACGAGAATGTGGCAGACATACTTACCAAGGCCTTGACGAAGGATAAGTACCAGAAATTCACAAAGTTGATGGGGTTATGGTAATAGAGGTCGATTTAAGGTTAGATTCAATGTTGTTTCACTTTGCTTTTGGGTACACCGATTTCTTTGTTTCTTAATGGATGGCCATCGTCAGGCTACGGCAGTACTCTTTCCCTGCTGACTCTCGCAGGGTTTTCAGGAGGCTGTTATGAGAATCACTTTGTTTCATTCTTTTCTTCTTGTTTCGTTTGTTGCTCTACGGTGTATAACCCGAGGGGGGAGTATTGCATATACAGGTCTCAGCCGAAGTCGTAGATGTCTTGTATGGCCCGAGGCGGAAATGTCTGGTACAGTCGGAGACGGAGATGTCATGTACAGTCTGTGACGTAGATTTCTTGTACGGTCGGAGACGGAGATATCCTATACAGTCGGAGACGGAGATATCTTATACAGTCGGAGACGGAGATGTCTTATATGGCCAGAGACGGAGATGTCATGTATGGCCAGAGATGACTGTTGAATCTGGTACGAGCTGATGGCATTCAGCCATACTGGTACATTCATATATAGACTGGCCTTGTGGCCCTCTTAGATACAATACAATCAAGCTTCGCTAGCATCACTATTTCAACAAAAATGATTCCAACAACATCGCTACTATGTCCGACAAATGACCGTTAATGGAGCCTCAATGACTTTTGGTCTTGCATCATGGAAAATGCGGTGGCTGTGTAGCTACATTAAGCCATAATGGGACAATTGTCAGCATATCTTGGCGAAAACGGCAGGGACGACATCGCGACTATGACCTAAAAGTAAATGTCAAAAGAGCATCAACGACTTTTGGCCTTGCATTTTCGAAAATGCAAGGAGTGTTCAGCGACATTAACAAATATTTGAACTATTGGCCGTCATTCTAGGGAAAGATGCTTTCGACCACATCGTCTCCATAACCTGAAAATGACCGTCAACTGAGTGTCAACAATTTTAGGCCTTGCCTCTTAGAACATCCAGGGGCTATTCGACTACAATGATCCATAAACAAACTACCGGCCGTCTTTCTAGGTAAAATTGCGGAAATCAAGATCCGTACCTTCACCCAAAATGAGCATTAACTGAGCGTCAACTGAGCGTCAACGGATATTCTAAGGAGCGTCAATTGAGGGGCAACAATTTTTGCTCTTGCATCATGGATAATCTGACGGGAATGGAACAGAGGTATTCCTCAATGAACCAATTGGCAGGGTTTGTTGGCAAAAGTGCTACAGAAGGTATCGTGTCCGCCTCCTAATATCAACTGCCCACGGTGCATCAACATTGTTTGTGGAGGCACAGAACGCTAGACAGCAAACAAATGCATTGTGCGGTTCGTAAATTGAGTTTTACGTGGTCAGTTTTTGCAATCTGTCCTTGTATTCAACATAACACATATACATGCAATGTCTTACTGATCTGAATGTTTCCTTATAGCTGTCAAGTCAATATTTAAGAATCACGAGTCTGATTGACAAATTGTTTACTTTCAGCAGTCTCTCAAGGCGGATTAACCATTTTTGTGATTTCTACCGCCATGTCGGATTCAAAATCTTTGAACACCTCATTGCTGGAGGTTATCATTTCTTCCAAAAATGAACATGTCTTTATGCATGATTTGAGCGACCATTCTTTCCAAATCATTGTGGATATTTGGGGGGTTTCAATGACTTTAGGCTTGAAGTGGCCTGTTGTTTGGAATATTTCTAGACATGTGGCTTTGTGGCAAATCTGTTTACACTGCAGAATTGACAAGACCGGCAGCCATGGCATCATATCCCTCGTTTGTCATCACGATCTTCACTATCCATTCACAACGTGGGACCTGCTCAATGTTGAAACAGTCACTGGAAAAGCTCACATCGGAATGTTAAACGAATTAACAGAGTCAGATGTCACAGAATGGCATACTTTGACGGTTGATGAAACAGCATTAGCCATCGTGAACAAGCAGGGATGTCAACGAGTCACAATAGTAAGTTCACAGAGGAAAATCATGGTAACCATCTAGGTAAATCCATATTCACCGAAATGACAGACAAAACATTACATGCTGGCAGCTAAGAACTTTGAAACTTCAGAATTTCACCAAGACAGGTAGAATCGCTACCTCATGTTAGGCTTTGTTTCGGCGCATATTCCATGGAACACTATATCAAATCTGGAGCTACCACAGTCATATAAGGCATTTCGCGATGACCTCGTTCTACCATCAGCTATGACTCTTACCATCATTCGCTGGAGGGAATATGCACTGACTGTGGAAGCAATTAAGAAGCAATTGCCATTACGAAATAAAGTTTGTTTAGTTTTAGACGGATGGACATCAACAAATGAACTAGCCATAACGTGAGTCATTGTTGACAATATGTATTGAAATTGGTCATTTTGTGAAGATCCACTCGTCTTCGATGAGGTTAATTGCCTGTTCTTTTCCCTTTTCAAAAGCCAATTAACGATGACAGGTCAAGGGCCAATATCATGGAGCACGGCCAGCCGTACATTTGAACGAGGTGCTTGATTGGTTTGAGCTCACCGACGGCCGGTTGCTTTGTATTACGACTGATATTGCTTCACCGGGAAAAGTGACCTTACGAGACGCGTAACTTATAGAGAAGCTGTTTTTGGGCCTGTAATCCATAGCAGATTTGACACGTGGCACTATGACGTCCTATGGACCTTCGAGTTGACTAGATTACTATGATACGCATGCGATTATGGGCGCTTGATAATATACATCATGCTGCATTCAATAAAACTGTCAAATGCACTTCATTGCACGATCCCAAGTAAGCTCTGAAGTACACTCCTGATTACACTCCCAGCCTGCTTGACGTACGCTCCCAAGGAAGCTCTCAAGACACTCCGAGTACGCTCATAAGTACACCGAGTACATTCCCAAGTAAACTCCCGGGCATGTTCCCATGGATGCTCTCACTTGTACTCGATGGCACACACCCAGCCTGCTTGACTGTACGCTCCCACACCAGCTCTCAAGAAGATTTCAAGCACACTCCTGAGCACGCTCTCAAGTACACTCCCAATTGCACTCGATGACACTCCCATCCTGCATGACTATACGCTCCCAAGTCAGCTCACAAGATGATCCCAAGTACACTCCGAGTACGTTCTCAAGTACACTCCCGGGCATCCTCTCAAGGACTCTCCCAATTGCGCTCGATGGCACACTCCCAGCCAGCTTGACTGTACGCTCCCAAGTAAGCTCTCAAGACGCTCTCAAGCACACTCCCGAGCACACTCTCAACTTCCAATTGCACTCGATGACACACTCCCAGCCTGCTTGACCATACGCTCCCAAGTAAGCTCTCAAGACGCTGCCAAGTACACTCTTAGTACGTTCTCAAGTACACTCCCGGGCATGCTCCCAAGGACGCTCCCAATTGCACACAATTGTACGCTCCCAGCCTGCTTGACTTACGCTCCCAAGTAAGCTCTCAAGACGCTCCCAAGTACACTCCGAGTGCGCTCCAAAGTACACCTCCCAGTATGTTCTCAAGTACACTCCCAAGCATGTTCTCAAGGACGCTCCTCATTGCACTCGATGGAATACTCCTAGCCTGCTTGGCTCTACGCTCCCAAGAACACTCTCAAGAGGCAAGCCACTCCCGATCTCATTCGACTATATGCTTCCATGTATGCTCCCGGGTGCTCGATCCAGGGACTTGCTGAGTTGCAGGAGCCAGGCACTAGGAGGCGGGTGGCGGGTGGCGGGTGGCGGGTGGCCGATGGCGCATGGCGAATGGTGGCTGAAATCGTGACGTCGGTCGAGATCATAGTCTGAACCTTATCTTTAGCGCGCCCACCGTGACAAGATCTCACGATGCATCATGGTCATGGTGTTGACTATTGTAGCCTTAGATTCTGCAGGAAAGGTAGACAATTCGAACATGGGGAGAGCAGATTTCCGACTCAGATTTTCCAGCGGAATCTGCTGCCCGCTTCCCATCAATTGTGGGCGTATGTGTGAGCATTCGGTCTGGGGCTGATGGAGATGATGGCAATGGCAATGGCAATGGCAATGGCGATAGTGATGGTGTTGGTGATAGTGATCATAGTTCCAGAAGTACTTATACAAGTAGGTTGGCTACGTCAACGTCAGCATCAAAGCTTCCACAGACTTAGAGACTTTTACTAGCCAAAGCTCCGACAGACCTAGAGCCTTCTACAAGCCAAACCTTCCACAGACCTAGAGCCTTCTATTAGTCAAAGCTTCCACAAACTCAGAGTTTTCCATCGGCCAAAAGCTTCCCGTGAAAACTCTACTGCGCACGAATATGCTCCTCCATGCTCGATCCAAAGACTTGTTGTATTACAGACGCCAGGCACCGGGAGGCGTGAGGCAGGTGGAGTGTTGCGAGCAGTGTTTGGTGGGTGCGGGTGGCAGGCGGCCGAAATCATGACGTCGGTCTATATCATTGTCTGAATCTTATCTTGAGCGCGCCCACCGAGACGAAATCTCACGATGCCTCACGGCCATGGTGTTGACAATTGCAGCCTTAAATTCTGTAGGAATGGTAGACAATTGGGTCTTGGGGAGAGCATATCTCCGACTCAGATTTTCCAGCGGAATCTGCTGCCTGCTTCCCACAGATTGTGGGGGTATGTGTGCACATTTGGGCCGGTGCTGATGGTGATGATGGCGATGGTGATGATGGCGATGGCGATGATGGCGATGGTGATGATGGCGATGGTGATGATGGCGATGGTGATGATGGCGATGGTGATGATGGCGATGGTGATGGTGTCGGTGATGGTGATCATAGTACCAGAAGCACTTAGACAAGTAGGTTGGCTATGTCAACGTTAGCATCAACGCTTCTGCAGACTTAGAGCCTTCTATTAGCCAAAGCTTCCACAGACTTAGAGCCTTCCATTAGCCAATGCTTCCAGACTTAGAACCTTCCATTAGCCAAAGCTTCCACAGACTTAGAGGCTTCTATTAGCCAAAGCTTCCACAATCTCAGAGTTTGCCATCGGCCAAAAGCTTCCAGTGGAAAACTCTACTCCTCCCGAAGCCCGGCTCTCTCAAGCAGGGTCTAGAGCAGGCTTTCGCCTGCGGGCTCTCATGCAGACTCGCAGCGATAGTGTGTACAGTGCCGGTATAACAGCAGGCAGTAAAGACAAGTATAGGTCGAACTCTGGCCGGCAGCCTTATATAGTTCCATAGGCCCATGTGCACATCTCTATGAACCGACTATAGATGACTATAGGCGGCGCGTCGCGCAGGGGTCGACGGGAAGCTTGCTATGAGCTGCGTGTGTGCGGGTGTGCGCGTAGCGCAGCTTATAGTAGATTTGCACTTTTGCCGATGTTCCTCAACTTACTCTATGACACACAAGCTGCATTCAACACTTGAGGCCTTTGGAATCGAGTGGCCTGCATTATGGAACCACATACCATGCATGGCGCGCGTCATACAGCTTGCTGGAGGTGTATTCATGAGCAGTATCGGTGTAAAAGGCGGCACCAAATCTTGGGAAGCCCACGAGCGCGATCAGCACTTTGGAGAAAATGAAACAATAGCCATCGGGAAGAGTCACAGACTTCGAAAAGAGGCCAATGCTGGAACCAATTAGGTGTCAACCATGAGACCAGGTATAGCAAACATAATTGAAAAAGTTCTTATTTCATGATATTTTGAAAGTCCTGAAACTGACCTTCATATCGCAGAAAATGATTACGGTATTAACCACATTGACACTTGGTCGTAGAAACGAGTTTATTGAGTGTCAAAAAGCCAAAGTCCCCACTGCAGTACTTACGATGATGAATGTGAAGACACGTTGGAATTCGTCATTTGAGTTTCTTGATTGCTCCTACCGATTACGGGATTTCACACGAGTGGGGCCTCAACATCCAAAGTACACAGAATACCGGCCGCTCTATACAACCCAGGATGAATGGACCATTGCAAAGTATGCCATGGAAGTCTTGAAGCCATTCTGATTTTAGACGCAGTGGATGTGCAACAGGCATACCGTCAGATTACATCACGTCACCACAATTTACAATGACATGTTCGATCACATGGACGGCATAATTCCACCTTTGCGCAAGAAGATGACTGAATTGAAAGAAGACTTGTTCATCGCTGTGAAGTCAGCTCGACAGAAGCTATCCAAATATTATGCTGCAGTGAGTCAACCGACTGGTAAATTCCTCATTTCCGCACATATCTTCTATCCTGTCCGGATGTTGCGATGGTTCACAAAGTGGGCCACGAGAATGGATATTAATCCTGAGCGGGATACATTCTATACAACTCAATATCAAGAGTCTGTTTGGAAGGATGTTGAGAATGAATACTGTGCCATACACTGACGTGTGCTGGTCAATATAGTCACAAGTGTACCGCGGAGAATTCTCTTCCCCTGTGTAATGGCTTCAGGATCTTATCAATCATCAGTTGATCCATATGATTTGTCCAGCAATGATGATGACTATGTAATGCCTGACAATGTTGCTAGGACGACACCCGGAAGAAGCGATCCCACAGCACGGTTATGATCCACCACCAGGCTCTATTTGTATTTGCCGCCTGAAGCACCAAAGAACAGGGGATAAATCCTTCCACATATCATTGATTGCCACTCTGACCAAATGGGGAGTAGCAGTACAATGCCGATACCGGATATAACCTACTGGTGGCATGAACAGCAAGAGACACACTCGAAGTTGGCCAATCTCGCCAATGTCGAGCGCGACACACTCTCTCTCATACCATATGGTGTCGGAGCGGAGTGTGGGTTTTCCCTTGGCCAAGATGACATCCGCTGGAGGCTGTGAAAAGCCACAGGTGAAACCCTTCGTGAAAAAGTCGTTGTAAGGACATTCGCTTGTGCCAACAATATGACTGTGGCAGGTACCGACCCAGAAATGGATACCACAAACACAGAAAACCACATGGAAACGAAGACAAAGCCAGAGGCAAGTAAATCATATAGAATAGCCAAGATTCACCACATTGTGGAGAAGTGGCAGCACAGCCAGAACCAATGTCCAACCAAGAGGGAATCTCGAGCACAAAACACGCAGATGACTGCGGTAGCATAAATTTTCGACACTGAAGATGTCCTCAAAACATCCTGGTCACTCTGTCAACATGATGGTGCGGCTGCATGTAAATTGTCCGAAAGATCTCCTTTGCCACCAGGTTTGTCTGCCATGGACCCCGTTGGAGGACAAACTGAAATATTTAATGTTTGCAGAATGCGACGAATCAACCGCCATCGTGTCAACAGCGATGAGCATGCTGCAACTGAAAGCATTTCGGGCACTGATGATTAGTGTTAGCAATGGTTCCGGACCGTCACTTCGGGTCCGGGTCCGGGTCCAAACTGAACCGTTGCCAAATTGGCGGTCCGGGCAGTCAATACACCCGAACTGCCCACTCGGGTACAGTTCCATTGTAAACTCCCAACCCGTCTGAATTGGGCGGGTTGTCTCCGGGTCGCACAGCGGGTCCATCTATAGATTCATATAAGGCTCATGTATGTGCAGTGTGTTAATAGTGTCTTAACAAAATGAAGTTTTCAGCAACCATTAATGAGCGTTTGCTTGTTGAGCAGTTTGCAATATTGATTAATTTGGTATCTGTGTTTCACCTTCAATATAAGGTATTTTTGGCTAAAAAGGCAGTCAATAATACAGTTATGCACGCGAAAATCCGCGCGATGCCTTGATTACGCAATATGCAAGTCCTAAAACTGTTGACGCTCTGTTGACGCTCATTTTCAGGATGCGGCAGGGAGCATTTGGCTGTTGCTTTTGCCAGTAAAGGCTGCCAATATCGGACAAATGGATGGCTGCAACCAGTCGGAACATAACTTACTCAAGATGCAAAGCTAAAAATCGTTGACGCTCCGTTGATGCTCATGCTAAGAATGGGGCAGTGACCTTGTTGCTATCTCTTTTGCCAATAGAATCTGCCAATACGTCCGTTATGCATAACATCGACCAAGTCACTGGTAAATTACCGTACTTACAAGACCACAAATCGTTGACGCTCCGTTGACGCTCATTTTAATGTATTGTCAATTCATCATCTGCTGCCGCCCATAATTGTTTTCATCCAGATTTGACTGTACCGGTTGGCTTTCTGCTTGATTGACACTCAACCCTGTGGCAAAGCTGAGCGGCGTCATTATCTTGCACTGTTCACTCTCACACCACTAAAAATGATGTATCATGCCAAAAGATTCATTGTGCCTGCTATACATCTATCTATGAACAGATATTCACAAGCTACTTACCATTCACCCATAATATATCTCTAACTGAAACTCTCGGTCAAGCTACATAAAGCTGGTGAACCATCGACGCATTCTGTCCTACTTTTTCGTCCCTCCTTTATTTCTCCGCGTTTCAGCTGCATTGACCGTCATTAAAACCATTTCAGCCTGTCTCTTTGACTTCCGTGTCGGCCGAACCAATCCGGGCACATTTGGCGCGGCGCTCACATCCTGCTACTCTGGGCATTCCGGATCCTCAATGCAATTGTTGTGCTCTATATCAGAGTCATCGTCCGCTGCGCAATCCTCTTCACTGTCATTTGGATTATCCAAGTCGCCATTCCAGTTTAGCCAATCTTCAGTGTCCGAAATGCTTTCAGGTGCGCTATCCTCATCGCTTTCGACTGGATGACGGTTGATTCTCCGAATATGGCGGACATTCAAGATTTGAGTTCGTCCTCCAGGGAGGTCCTTTGCAGACAAAGCTGGTGGCAAAGGTGAGCTTTCTGACAATTTAAATGGAGCCGCACCATCATGTTGGAAGAGTGACCAGGATGATTTGACGATCTCTTCCGTGTCCGAAATGTATCCTACAGCGGTCATCTGCTTCTTTTGAGCGTGGGATTCCTTCTATGTAGCATGTAGGTTTTGGCTGCCCTGCCACATCTCCAACAAGTCGTGAACCTTGGCCATTCTGTGCAATTTCTGTTCCTCTGCCTCTTTCTTCATTTCCGAGTCGTTTTCTGTGTTCATGGTATCCAATTCGGGGTCAGTGCCTGCCAAAATCCCGTTATTGGCTCGAGCGAACTGCCTTACAACGACATTTTCGCGAAGGGTCTCGCCTGTGGTTTTTGACAGCCTCCAGCCAATCACATCACGGCCAAGGGAAAAACTGGCCTCCACTCCGACACCATGTGGTATGATTGAGAATATGTCGCGCGCCACATTAGAGAGATCGGCGGACTATGAGTGCGTTTCCTCCTGTTGTCGCCACCAGTCGGTTATGTCCAGTATCCCAAATGTACTGCTAATCTCCATTGGGTCGGAGTGGTAATCATTGAGATTTGTATTGATTTGCCCCCAGTTCTTTGGTGCTGCAGGAGGCGAATTCAAATAGAGCGTGGCGGCAGTCAATAAGCGGGCTGCGCAATCACTTCGTCCGGGTGTCATCTCAGCCACATTGTTTGGCGTTAAGTATTCCTCATCATCGCTGGACAAATCATATGGATCAAAGGATGATTGATAGAACCCTGAAGCCGTTACAGAGGGGAAGAGATTGCTGGTCGGTACTGTTTCGAGTTTATTGACCGGCACACGTCGATGTTTAGCGCAGTATTCATTCTCCACATACTTCAGAAAGGCCTC
>Ga0307512_10005941_pt1 | contig 12542 bp, 7 predicted proteins | sample 14_EM_MG_FD_200267 | JGI IMG/M metagenome (GOLD analysis project Ga0307512, IMG submission 200267) | Populus trichocarpa ectomycorrhiza microbial communities from riparian zone in the Pacific Northwest, United States - 14_EM | ecosystem: Host-associated > Plants > Roots > Unclassified | place... | reverse complement strand
GTCGATTTTTGATGGGGTAAGGCCGTTGCCACGCAGACCTATAATACCCGCCGGGTCCAAAACTGGAACCGTTGCTAACACAACACAGAGGACAAATATGTATCGTTGTATGTGATGCTACCAGATATATAGCAACTAAATCCTGTGGTGGCATAATGCAATACTGACAATACATATAACACCTTTAAATAAACTGGATGAGTAATCAATATTGTCAAGTGTATTCGTATAATTAATTCCAATGCTAAATTGAAATCTTGAAGTGTATTCGAATATTTAATCTCTAACATGAATTAATATCGTAACGGGTATTTGCATAATTGAACTTGTGGAATAATGAATATCGTAAATTGTATTTGTATAATTGATCTCGATGATTAATCAATATCTTAAAGTGTAATCGTATAATCAATCTCGATGGTTAATTGATATCGTAAAGTATATTCGTATAATCAATCTTGATGAATACTTAGTATTGTAATGTATATTCATATAGTTAATCTCAATGATTCATCAGGGTTATTGCCTTGATAGTTTCCCCGTTGATAGTGCAATCTTTCATTGACAAATATCCTCACACAATCCCTCATATTATCTCCTTGATAAATCTGGAGTTCAGATACTATCGGCAATATTACGTGTATGCATAATCTCCCCCAATATTCAAATTCCCACTACTAACAAGCTCACGCGTTCTTCTCCATTGCCTCTTGCTTTGAGTTCCGAATCTCTCTCCTAACTGCTGATTTGAAGGTCTTCGATACGTCGTAATCCTAAACACCCTTCCTGAGCCTGTGGTGTCTAATTGAGTTTGTTTATTGATTCAATGCTTAGGAAGTAATTTCTCTTAAGAAGCATGTACTGTAGTATTGGAATCGTCATTACGGTGCAACACAGGAAAATCCGGTGCTGAAAATAGCCATCCTTCGGGTGATCGACTTGTTGATTGTCAACCGGAAAGATAGTTAATATACTCCGAAGGGAATATTATATAATGACGGTAAACAATCAATATCTCAGTAATCTGTATTATACTTGCCAGCCACCATATACACCGTGCTCCAAACAACTGATCAGCCTTTTCGAAAGGATCAAGCAATGAAGATAATGCACACAGTATAACATTGTGTTCAGTATTGATCTTCCGGTCGGTTATGGGGTGGGGAACCCCGTACAATCCATAATACTAATATATGTGATAACAATAACAATACTAATAACAACTGAAAACAACAATAATATTTCGGCTTCTTTCTCACAGGTAGGTATTGTTTTTGCTGTTGGGGCTACCGTTCCCAATGCTGGAGCATTGCTGTCTTCTCATAGCCTTCTTGTGGTGTATGATTGGTTTTGAAGAGTTACTCTCCCATACTGGCCATTATCATCAATCAAAGATTGCAATGATCTAATCTGTCATATCGTAGAGTAAAACTCGGTTTGATGGCAACCACCCATCCCCAAGGTTATTGTGTAATTGCATGATTCGTTTGGAAGCGTCACATTCCTGATAAGAATCAGGCCATCATCCGCAATATGATTTAAAGAAACACTAACTTCATTTTAGACACCTTGCTTACCATTTGTTCAGTAGGTCGAACATCTGACAACATGTAGTCTTATCAGTGGTTATCACAATTTCCTATTAATAGTTCTTCACTATTAATTGCCTCGCCTTAATCTGGTTTTTCAGCATTGCGTCAGAGATTTTCATTCGGCGACCAACCCATACACTGCCAACGTAGACCTTGCCACGCCAACCTTGGATTGTTAAACGAGTATGATGTTACAATGCATACTGACTCAAACCAATGAGCAGGGTTGCTTCTGGCCTCTTATCATCAGCCAATGACGAAAATCCCTCAGACACCAAATCCTTAGGTCTCGACCTTCCATAGACCTTGAGTGCCACAAGGTGTTCCCACCACTCAGTGCGTGGGCTTGCAGATGCCTCTTACTTGCATCATGCATTATGTCTGCTGCACACATGATTCTGCATAAGCGCAACTTAACTGTGCGACGTCCCGCTGGATAAGATTTAGTAGAGGTGGCCAATAATTACCAGCACTACTGAAGGGTTTTCACTTCCCAGTAATGGCGACATGATTGCATCATCATCAGTGAAACTGCTAGCGAAAGCATACTGGTCGCCGATTTTTCAACCCGTGGCTCAAGCGTAATCCCGCTCAAGATCACTTGACTGACACACATGATGTCGTCTTCACAGAATAGGTGTTTTGCATATGACTACCGTAGTTGTAGCCGCATGTACCCTGCTGCGATCCATTCATGTATCATTACTACTGCTAAGAGCAGACTTCTAACACTCGGAATGTGGCAAATTCCACAATGGACTTCTCGACCAGGATGTAGTCAAATGAGGCGAGGTTCGAGGAAGCCACAGTCAAACAAAGACATCGCATGTCTTCCGCCCAATGTGCAGCCCAATGTATTCCCTATTCAGGATGTGATGCTGGTTGATCCCGTAAGCTTTTGCCCATGCATATTGACTCCCCAGTTGATCACCATATAGAAATGGGATTGGGATGAAGAAATGATGACAGCTCGGGCATGGCCAGAGGAATAGAGAGGCAAATTACTTTTTCCAACATCATGTCTCAATGAAAAGCAGTTCCTGTACCAATTTTGCTACATGTCAGCTTGTTCTTGACTTCAGTAAACAAATTGTGACACACAATAATTTGTCTGTGCATGTGCAATGGTCGTTTGCACCATCAGAAAGTTCTACAATCCGATTCAGGCTGTACGATGACCAACAAACTCGATACCTGTTCCCCAATTACTGTTAAGTGAGGAAGCAAAACATGAATTAGTGACAAAATTTACTAACAATATTTAGGTGACTTATATCATACATATCATAGAAGGAGCGGTCAGTGCTCAATACGAATCTGTCTGAATGACTACCATCATACTGCATTCATCCATGCATCCAACAGCATAACTATCTGCACAGACCTGGTGCGCACGGTTGAGATATTCAACATTGCTTATGGTACTTCATGGAAATCAAGGAGAAGGTGCTGGATGAGGAAAGTTGAGGAAGTCGGGCTATAGTGTTCACAAACTAGTGAAAAGATCTACATGCCATAAATTGCGGGCCAAAAGCACGGGAATGTGATAGGGTCACGTCATTCATCACTCTGATAATGTGGATTGTGGTTGATCAGAAATTGAGAGGCCACAATTCTTCTGGATGCACATGATAATACATAGAAACACCATATTGGTTGTTATTAATAACTCTACGATTTGTGGCATATGATTATTGCCATCACAATGACTGTATCGATATGTTTCATGTGAGGGTCAAAGGAGCGTCAACAATTTTTTGTCTTACACTTTTGGCAATCAAAGGGCTGCATTGTCACATCCTAGCAAAGTATATGTATTGGTCGGCTTTGTAGCTAAAGAGGCATGCGACACGCTCGTTGCCCCATCCTATGAATGAGTGTAAACGGAGCGTCAATGATTTTTGACCTTGCATCTTTGACAATCCGAGGGTTGCGAAATGACATCAACCCATAGTCGAACTGTCGGCCCCCTTTATATGCAAAACTGTTTGCGACCGCATCACTTCTATGTCCTAACAGTGAGTGACAATGGAGCATCAACAACTATTGGTCTTGCAACATGCATAATCCAAGGGTTGTGCATTGACAGTAACCCATTATCAAAGTATTGGCCGCCTTGATGGGCAAAAATGGGAGTAACAATTCCGCTACCGCCTCCTAAAAATCAGCCTCAGAGGAGCAACAAGAGTTTTTGTGGGGCTCAGTATGCTCCACAGCAATGAAATGCATTGTGTCATTCCTAAATTGAGTTTTTAACGGTCAGTCTTTTCATTCTGTCCTTGTATACAACTTCTCAACTATGCATGCAATGTCTCACAGGTCTTACTTTTTTCTCGTGTGGAGCTCCATAGTCAATATTTAAGAATCACATTTCTACTTAACAATAATGCAACATTTGACAGTCTCTCAATGGGAATTACACTGCTTTCAACTTTCTACCACCATGTCAGATTCCCAATCTTTAAATACCTCTTTGCTAGAGGTTGTGATATCCTCCACAAATGACTATGTCTTTATTCATGATTTGAACGACCTTACTTTACAAATCATATTTGATGGTTGGTGGGCTTCTATGAATGTAGGCTCGAAGAATCATATTGATTGGAATGATTCTAGACATGCACCTTCATGGCATTTCTATTTGCATTGTGGAATTGAGGAGACCAGCAGCCCTGGCATCATATGTATTGTTTGTCATCATATTCTTCGCCATCCATCAGAACATGGGGCCAGCTCAATGGGGAAACACTCGCTGGCAACAGCTCACATTGCAAAGTTAAACGAAATAACAGAGTGGTAAATTTCTGAATTCACAAGTACAACCGGTGGTGAAACAGCTTTGTCCATACTGAAGAGACAAGTCAGTTGAGGAATCACAATTGTAAGTTCCCAAAAGAAATTCATATTCAACCACTAGATCTTATCTATATCAATACAATTGAGAGAGAAAACGCTCCAAACTGGCAGCAAAGGACTTTCTAACAGCCAAGTTTCACCAAGACACCTGGGATCGTGACCTCATGTAAGGATTTGTTTCGGCTCCTATTCCATGGGACAGTATATTGAACGTAGAGCTACAGTTGTCATATAATGCCATACGCAGTGTGAGGGCTCTTCTGTCCACCAGCATGCTTAGCAACATTTGCCCGAGGGAATACCCACTGACCGTGGATGCAATTCATATGCAATTGCCATCAAGGAATATAGTTAGCTTAGCTTTGGACGGGTGGACATCAACGAACAAATTCGTCCTAATGTTAGTCATACCTTACGATATGGATCAAAACTGGGTGTTGAGAGAAGTACAACTCGCTTTTAACAAGTTTGATAGCCACTTCTTTTCTTATTTCAAAAGTTAATTACGCATAATCAGTCAAGGGTCAACATACTGTAGCAATGCTAGCCCTACGTTTGAACAAAGTTCTTGATCATTTCGAGCTTATGGACTCCCGTTTACTTGGAATTACGACTGATAATACTTCTTTGAAATACTCGATGTCTTGGGAACTACAATCAACCCTTCAGGCCTCCAGAATCAACTGGCCGGCGATGAGAAACCACATACCCTGCCTGGCGCACGACATTCAGCATGCTTTGGGTGCATTCATGCACAGTCTCGGTTTAAAAGGCCGCACAAAGTCTTGGGAAACCCATGAGCGTGATCCGAAATTTGGCGAGAATGAGAGCACAGACATTGGCATAAGTCAAAGACTGCGAAAAAAAAAGCAATGCAGGAATCATCAATGTGTCAGCTATGAGACCAGGTTTAGCAAAGATTATTGAGAAAGTATGTATTTCAAGACATTTTGGAAGACCTACAACTAACCTTCATATAGCAGAGAACGATTGCTGTATTGATTACACTGACACCTGGTTGTTGAAACGAGTTTATTGACTGTCAAAAAGCCACAGCACAAATTGCGGTACTGCCGATTATGGATGTGAACACACGGTGGAACTCGACACTGCAGTTGCATGAGCGAGCCTGCCGATTGTGAGCACTCACCTGCAACTGGATCATGAATCCATCATACAGTGATTACCGGCCACTCTTCACAACACAGGACAAATGCACCATCGTCAAAAACGTCATCAACCTTTTGAGGGAATTCCGATACTGGACCCTGTCGATGTCAAAGAGGCATACAGTTACTCTGCAACATGTGATCACTGTCTACAATGACATGTCCGATCATATGGATGGCGTTATTTGAGCTTTAGCTATGAAGAAGACTCAATGGAAGGAAGACTTATACATATCAGTGAAGTTTGCATGACAGAAGCTGTGCAAAAATTATACTGAGGTAACTCCAACGACCAGTGTGCTTCGCATTTCAGCACATTTCGTTTATCCTTTCCGGAAGTTGGGCTCATTTAGGAGGATGGACAAGGCACTGGATATTCATCTTGACAACAAGACTACTTCGACTACCCAATGCCAGGAGGCATCTCTGAAGTATGTGGAGTACGAATACTGTGCCAAACATTGACGAATGTCTGTCATTACACCTGAAAATCTCCTGGTTAGCAATCTCTTCCCCTCTGCAATGGCTTCTGAATTTGGTTAATCATCTTTTGATCCATATGATTTGTGCAGCGATGACCAGGAATACTTAACGCCAAAAAGCGTGGCTGAAACGACACCCGGACAGAGCGATCATGCAGCACACTGATTGGCAGCCCCAAGGCTCTATTTGAATTCGCCACCTGATGCACCAACAAACTGGGGGCATGTCAATCTCAATCATAATGAATACGACTCTGACCATATGGAGGCTTGCAGTACATTGTGGTCACCGGATGTCACCGACTGGTGGCATCAACAAATGGAGACACACACACAGTACACCGATCTCTCGAATGTTGCATGTGACATATTGTCCGTCACACCACATGGGGTCGCTCTGGAAGATAGTCTTTCTGTTGGGCGAGACGTTAACGGCTGGAGACAGTCTATAACCAGCGGCTAGACCCTTCAGGAAATGATCTTAGTAAGTCAGTCTGCTCGAGTCAATAAAGGTATATTGGCGGGCGATTCCACAGCATTGGATACCAAGGAATCCGAAAATGACTTGGAATTGAAGAAACAGCTGGAGGAAAGAAAATTGCACAGAATGGCCTAGGTCCACAACTTGTTGGAGGTGTGGCAGCGCAGCCCAAACCTATGTGCTACAAAGAAGACATCTCGCGCTCAAAACAAGGAAATAACTGCCGTGGGATACATTTCGGATATGGAAGCGATCGTCACCGCATCCTGGTCACTCTCTCAACATGCTGGTGCAGCTGCATTTGATCTGTCAGAAAGATCACCTTTGCCACCGGCTTTGTCTGGAAAGACCTCCCTGGAGGACGAACTCAAATATTCAATATCGGCCAAATCAGAAGAATCAACAGTCATCCAGTTGAAAGTCACGAGGATAGTACACCTGAAACCATATCCAACACCGAAAATTGGCTAAACTGAGATGGTGAGTTGGATAATCCAATCGCGAGCGAAGATGACTGGGATGCCGACGACCAATTCGATATTGAGCTAGACAATGGCATCAAGGCTCTGGAAAGCCCAGAGCACCGGGTTGTAAGTGCGTCACCAAACTTTCCTGGATTGATTTGGCTAACTCAAAGGTCAATGAAACAGACTCAAAAGGGGTTGATGATGGTCACTGCAATGGAAACAAGGAGGAATAAGGGAAACAAGAAAGAGTCAGACAGAATGGGTCAATATGTTTACACCAGGTTCTAGATGTTACTTGACAGAGAATTTCACTTAGAGAAATATTATGGGAGAATATTGAGCAGTCGCATGTGAATAATTGTTCATAAACAGAAGTATAGTGGGCAAAATGAATCATTCAGCAAGATATATCAATTTTGGTAGAATGAGAGTGACCCATGCAAGAATATTACTGTGCTTGGCTTTGCCAAAGGGCTGGGTCTCAATCTGCCAGAAAGGCAATGGATAAGTCCAAATAATTTGTATAAGAATTATTGATGGGAGCAGATATTGACTGAAAATACATTAAAATGAGCATCAACAGAGTGTCAACGATTTTTGGTCTTGCAAGCAAGGTACTTGTAAAGTGTCTTGGTCGCTGTTGAGCATAACTGATGTATTGGCAGCCTGTATAGGCAAAACAGCAAGTGACATGGGCACTGCCCCATTCTTACAATGAGCATCAACCGAGTGTCAACGATTTTTGGCTTTGCATCTTGGTTTATCGAAGTGTTGATTTGTGGTAGTAATTCATATACTATGTATTTGTGGCCTTGTCAGGCAAAACAATGTTTGATATCTTGTTCACCCCATCACGTGAATGAGCGTCAACGTAGCAGCAATGATTTTTAGTATTTTAAGTCAGGTAATTACATAGTCATCTGGTAGTGGTGAGGCATAATGAATGTAATGGCAGCCTTTATGGGTAAAAGACAAAGTGACACAGTCATTGCCCCATTCTGGAAATGAGGGTCAATGGAGTGTCAATGATTTTTGGCTTTGCATCTTGGGTTATCTAAGTGGCGATTGGTTGCAGACATCCATAAATGAGGTATTAGCCCCCTTTAGGGCCTAAAGCACCAACTGCACGCTCCCTGCCCTATTCTCGAAATGAGCTTCAATGGAGCCTCAACAATTTTTGGTCTTGTATCTTTGGTAAGCTAAGTGTTGATATGTGGCAATAATTCATATACCATGTAATGGCGGCCTTTTCCACCAGAACAGTGCACAATATCTTTGTTACCCCATCTTGAAAATGAGCGTCAACGAGCGTCAACAATTTATGGTCTTGTATATTGGGTAATCAAGGCATTGCATGGAAATTTGAAATCATAACAGAACTATTGACCTCCTTAGTAGTCCAAAATACAAAACACAAAAGGAAAAACATTGATTCCAAAATAATCGATATCGTAACCTGCAAAGCATTCAAAAAGGGATTACTGGATGTGGAATAAATGATTTTACTCAGATACTATTATCCCAGAGCAAAAGGCAGAGCATTATATGAATCTACAGACGGACCCGCTGGACAACCCACTGACAACCCACTCAATTCTGACCGGTTGGGTGATATCCATCAAACCATACCCGAATTGACAGCTCGGGTGTACTGATTCACCCAGGCCGCCAGTTTGGTGATGGTTCGGTTCCAACCTTGACCCGGACCCGAAGCGATGGTCAGGAACTATTGCTAACACTTTGCAAACTGCACCTTAAAGGTTCGTTCTTAATGCTGTAGCTGGAGATTGTATATAGGCTTCTTGGTACTGTATTTGGTGTGAAAGGTGATAAATTGGAAAATATAAATAGGCAAAATCAAATATGAGGATTAAACTCAGTGAAGTGAAAGCGAAAAATATGCATTGAATGAAGGTTGGTAAAAGTAAACTGATACTAAAATGAGAAGAATGGATACCAAAAGAGTGAGAAAGAAGTAATAGACAGGGGAATATAATGATGATATATATCAAACAGGTATAATATAAACCCCAACCTCTATTGCAATCTATATTACCTTTATTATAAGAATGTCTGTAATGACAATCTATCATAAATAATACAACAATAGATCTCTGAACTATACCCTATGAATGGTCTCCAAAAGCCTTGGCCATCGTTGTCCTCTCTTTATGCAACACTATATCACACTATTTCCTCTGATGCCTGACTGCTATGGTAATATATAATAGTGTATTTAATAGATCAAATTACAGGATATCAGATTAACATAGTGGGTAGCTATACATGCATAGTGCAAAGAGCAGTGAAAGAAGTACTTCAATTGAAAAAATCCCATTGACACTATTTATGAGATAAAGCTGAGTACAATATTATTGCTGGTACAAGTGAAACTGCTGATGTATACTAGAAGTGATTCACTTAAACTTACTGAACATTACTTTAGATACTTGATTTATCAATACTGAGGTACAATAACAGCCATATGGATGAATGTCTTGAGTTAGCTGTAGCAAATGTTTCTCACTAAATATCCCCTCTTGACTGGCAAGCAAGTATATTTTAAAACATAAATTATCAACACAGTTTTGGTATGGTGGATGTTAACAGCAAACATGTTACGAAGCACTCCAGAAAGCTGAATATGTTCACATCCACAGTACTGTATATCACTAATATTGACTAGTATAATCCACTTGCACTGTACAATGAGTGGAACAAGCCAGTTGACTCTGTCGAAGTTACAATAGTAGCTGTGATACTATAAAGGAATACCCAGTTGGATATGGTGTAAAGTGCCAAAGTGGTTTATTTGTAACTTGTAAATAAATACCACTGATTTATTGCCTTACAGATCCTGTTACCAGTCTTTCACAGCCTACTCTATAGTACAATTGAATTACATCTAGTCAAGTTAATATTGGTTATACACTATGTACATTGTACTAATACATGATTAACCAAGCTGTAGAGTTGCTAGTTGGTTGAAAATATAAAATCTTGTTTTGGCTAAAATGTTTTTGAGAAAACAACACTTCTAGAAGTAATTGTCAGTCTGTAAAGAATTACATTACAAGCCACAAAATAAGTACTATATGACAATAATATACAGCAATGTGTACAAGTAGCTGCAGAGCTGCTGCATAATCATAACAACTGCAGCCATATCTCATATTTTCTTTCCGTTTCAACCTGTACACAACTCGTCAACAATAGAATTTTCTACCTGTATGTTCATTTGCTAGTCATGTTAACAGTAGATTACTATGCATGTAGTAGCAAATCCTATGATAATAATCCAGTACTTAACAATATCTCCCAAGCAAATGATCATTAATTGACTTTTGGCTTCAACTTTGATCACTACAAATCAGATTAGAATAGATATACAAACCATTATATGCGAATGATAATGATGCTAGACATTCTATCGAACTCAGTTGAAAACTAATTTACCATATGAAGAGTAACTCACATCGATTGTGGAATCTGGGCAACTAAGTACCTGGCTGTATTGACTTTGTTGAATATACTAAACATGTTCAGATTGTTTTGTTGTCAATTATCTCTTACACCAGTTGCTCAGCTATCAAAACCAATAGAGAACTGTCAATACTCAGCAGATTGTTGGAAGAAACATACAAATGGTTCTGTATTTATATGTGGTAGAGGTAGTTGTAGTAAATACTATAAAACTCATACAGAGGCAGAATTAAAGAAATTCAATTAGTTGTATGATGAGCTACACCACTTGATGGTAGGCATTTATGGTCTACCATGTCAAATCTCAGCAGCAAGAACATGATGTCTGCATATGTCAAAATTGACTATATGCAATACTTGTAACAGGTGGGTTCGGGTGTAGGTGATATTGCAAACAATAATGTAATATCGTAATCAATACAAAAGTGTGCTGAAAGTTTGTCTCGAGGAAACCCAACAAGACAAGAGTTGAAGCTGGTCAAAGTTGTCTATTGCTTCGCTATACAAGAGAATGAGCAAACAGAGAAGAAACGGAAATCCTCCAATGCCAAATAACCTCTCTTTGTATTCACTTCATCTGCCACCCTCAAATCATTCCTCATGATCTAATGTACCATCCGAATCTTCTTCCATGATCTTAGACACCATCAACACACCTCTTATCACTACAACCATGCCACATCATCCAATGTCGCAATACCTCAGACCACTTCCTTATTATATTAAGTAATCCTGCCACCATACCACAACAATTCTGTACCACCTCTGCATCTCCCAACATCTCCACCTTTCTGTAATATTAATTCCTTTCCCTGTACAATTACGCATAACCTGAGCCATGACTACACTATGTGCGCATGTACACATATATAGGATGTTGCAAGCTTGCTGTGAACTTTTGTATAATATCCTGCATATAGATATCTATAGTCCATTCCTCGAGATATACATCTTGGCCTGTAGGACTATATATGGCTCGCAGCTGGTGATGGACCTGTATCAGTCTTTATTACTGACAGTCCATGCTGTTATATCAGTGCTGTATACATAATGACAGACAGTCCACTTGACTGTATGGTGGCACATGAGTATCTACTTGGGAGTCTGCTTGATGTCTAATGGATAGCATGCTTGAAAGCCTTCTTGAGAGAGATGATCCCCTTGTGAGTCATCTCTGAAACAGTCACCTGTAAAGATGAGAGGTATATTTTAGAGTGCCATACATTGGAATGAGTTGAGTTTCCACAGGAAGCTTTGAGCCAAAGAAAAACTGAATATTTGAAGACCTTTGGTTAATATAGACTCTATGTCTGTGAAAGCTTTAATACAGATGTTGACTAGCCAACCTACTGGTCTAAGTGCTTCTGGTACTATACACTGGGAAAAATAACATAACGTGATATCCATCAGCAAAAGTGCAAATCGACCATAGACTGTGCTACTCGGACACGGGCACACGCACACCTCATAGCAAGCTTCCCGTGGACCCCTGCGCGATGCGCAGCCTATAGTCGTCTATAGTCGATTCATAGAGATGTGTGCGTGGGCCTATGGAACTATATACAGCTGGCGGCCGGAGATGGACCTATACCAGTCTTCACTGCCTGCAGTCTTTGCTGCTATACCGGTACTGTACACTATCGCTGAGAGTCTGCTTGAGAGCCTGCTTGTGAGCCTGCTTGTGAGCCTGCTTGAGAGCTTCCTTGAAAGCCTCTTTGAAAGCCTGCTTGAGAGCCTTCTTCAGAGAGCCTCGCATCGGGAGGAGTTGAGTTTTCCACGGGAAGCTTTTGGCCGATGGAAACCCTGAGTTTGTGGAATCTTTGGCTACTAGAACGCATTAAGTCTGTGGAAGCTTTGATGCTAACATTGACGTAGCCAACCTACTTGTCTAAGTGCTTCTGGTACTATGATCACCATCACCGACACCATCATCATCGCCATTACCACCATCGCCATCATCACCATCGCCATCATCACCATCGCCATCATCACCATCGCCATCATCACCATCG
>Ga0307512_10005940_pt1 | contig 12543 bp, 12 predicted proteins | sample 14_EM_MG_FD_200267 | JGI IMG/M metagenome (GOLD analysis project Ga0307512, IMG submission 200267) | Populus trichocarpa ectomycorrhiza microbial communities from riparian zone in the Pacific Northwest, United States - 14_EM | ecosystem: Host-associated > Plants > Roots > Unclassified | place... | reverse complement strand
GGCGATATGCAACGCGACGCGTGGTATTGACGCTGGGCGCGGAGTAATCTGCCACCGGGGTGTCTCTGACGGCTCTGACGGAGCGCGTCCACTCTGACGCAGCCATTCCGCCCGGACGGAAATGTTTTTTGCTGACGAGGCAGACAATAGGTACCTTTTTCCTGTGGCAGAGCGTGTGGAAGGTGGTGTACACGGTCCAAATCCAATGCAGAGAGTGTCGAAAGCTGCGAACAAATGGCCAGCGTCCACTTCACTTCCTGGTGGAAGCAATCCCGCGGTTTATGTACATCACATTTTACCATCGGGCGAATAACCATGGTAAGTATGCAGATGGAATTTATGATTCCATGATTGACGACAAGGACGGTCATATACCCTCGCCACTGATCATGTTTACCTGCACCGCGTTGCGCCATGCTCTCCTGGAGTGGCCAAAGATCAAGGGCGTTCATCCGAAAGCTTCCAAGTCAAAGCTGAAAGCGGACAGACCTGATCGCTCGAACTACTTGAACTACAAGAATGACGGTAGTAAGATCGCACCCTGCTCCGCTTCAACGGGTCGCAATTTGTTAACCTCGCCTGGCGTTGCAGACACGTACACATTCTTGATGAATACCTGGAACACACTACCAGAGAGCTACCAACAGAGGCTGTATACAAACACTCTTGCGACAGTCAAGCGTCAGATCCAACAGCCCGAGAACCCAACGCCTGCCGCGGTCATCAGCACGGAAGCAGCGCGTGTTGACAATGCTATTCTTCTTGACTATGTGACCCCCGAGGTGGCGCTTGGGGAGCCTGAGATCGGAAGCACTGACCTAAACATCCCGATAGCCAACAATTGTATGGATGACGAACTGCATTTCGGGATGCCAGGGGGCTGCGAGCATTACGACGATGAATGTGACGAAATCGACAAGAGCGATGCCATCCCCACCGCCCACTGGTGACGATGGGCAGCAACTGAACTCAATAGGTTTGACCTGGGAACCAGTGACGAGGACAGGTATGAGGGCGACGATTGCGACGATGCGGATGCGAATGAGGAGGAAGAAGCATCGCAAGCCGATGATGGATTAACGCAGACTTTGGAGAACTGAGGGTATTGTACTAGAGAGTGTGAAGATTGGACAGTATATTTCAGACCTGTAAAATACGATAATGGCAAAGCAAATGCAACGGCAAGCGATGTATGCGAAGCGAAGACTGTATTGTAATAAGTCACAAGATCTCAAAGTTAAAATGTGGCACTCGGCCGGTGAAAGGCATAAACAGCGCTAGGCATTGGGTCAACGGCTACAACGTAAGTGCTGCGAACAGTGTAACATACGTGTCATTCTGATGGTGTGTATACGTCACCACATTCCGGATGGAAAGTAGAGGAAGCCTGACGCCTGGGCGGCGATCCTAATATACAACGCGACGAGAATAAGAGGCATAGTATATTAGCCGCCACAAGGGCGGAATGCAACGCGACCCGTCGCTTGGGGGACGGGTCGCGTCTGATTCTCCGTCAGAGGGTACAAGGTCCCCTCCTAGCTGTCAGGGCCGTCACAAACACCCAGGTGTTCCTGACGGAAACTAGTTTTGTTGCTGATGCAGGGCAAGCACACCTAAGGCATTCTCCAGCAGCCTTTTGTCTCTCCACCTCTGAAGAATCTATTCCCTCTAACTTGGAGGAGTTCCTCTTTGACCCTCGCTCGGTCTTATCCATTTTAAACCTTCCCTTATCTATTGGGTATTCCTTTCGTGATGACTTCCTGTCTTTCTTGAATTTCCGGTTTCTTTTTTCTGGCTTATCTTCGTTATGGCTGAATTTTTTTGGCGAATGTAGGGATGCCTTAAGATCTAAATTGTTTCTGGCTGCTTCCCATTTCTCCGCCGTTCTTCCAGCACTGGGAATGATTTTAACAATCTCTTGGTCAGTTTTTCCTGTTAAGTCCGCAGTATGCATCTGCTCCAGTCTTTTATTAGGGAGCCTCTCGAGGATAAGCTTCTTTAAAGCTGCTCCTGTAACCATGGCCTTATCGTTATGGGTTTGTATCTGAGTAAACATATCCCTTATACATCCCTCATATCAGACTTCTTCAAGGTCTGCATAAGTTTCGTCATTTGCATCCTTATCTTTGAACCTGAGTGTGAGCGCATTCAGATATCCCGTCATGGATTTGGGATCCGATCCTGCCAGAGTCCCCTTGAGCCATTGAATATGCCATGACGCTGTATAGCCTTCCATCAGGGATCCTATCCAGTCAATGGTTCTCTCGTTCTTTGGGAACTTCTCTGTTTGATCTTCTTTGTAGACCTGTACAAGTACCCACCAGGTATTGAAATTCTCTCTTGGCTTACCAAAGAGTTTTTTAGGTTCTTTGATTTTAATAGGCTTGGCAAATTCCAATTCCTTAATTCGTCTTTGTCACCTAGACATTCTTTGTCCTCCGGCACCTCCGTGATCGGACGGTGGATCCGGTGGTGGTGGTGGATCTCCCGCTCCTTCGCCTCCATCCGCTCCTTCAGCTGCTCCTTCAGCTGCGCCTCCGGCTGTTTCTTCGCTTCCTTCTTTTCCCCTAATCCTATAGTTCCAAGTGGAAGCACTCTCGGTATCCCTTAAACTAGACACCGAAGGAGACTGGAATGCTGGCTGTCTCTCTGGATGCGTATGTTGATGCGTCCTTGAAGTTCCTGCTGCAGACTGATGGAATTGGTAAGGCGTGGATTCTGAGAACTGGTACTGTTCCATCGCCATTGTTAATCCTGTATTGATTTCCTCCATCTGGTTGATTTTTTCGTCCATCACTGCCTGATGATGGCGTAAGTCCCTTTTTGAAGGAATCTGTTTTAGCGATTCCGTAATACTAGCTAGAACCTTGGTATGTTCCTCGATTCTGTTAGTCAGAACCCCTATTGTTTTTTGAACCCCTTGAATTGCTACTTTATTCCCAAAGTTCAGCCTTCCTTGGTCCGTTATTTTCTTGCTTTGAGTTTCCAGTTCTGCTTGTACTCGAGCTAACGACTCTGTAGCTTCTCCTACTATCTAATTATCCTGCTCTTGAAAGAAATGTTTTCCTGATCTTACTTCTTCCAGTATTGCCTGCTGGAAATGCATTACCAATCCGACTCCCGAGACCTCTGCATCAATACGGGTTTTTTCCATCTGTAGTCGGCTTTCCATGATGATACTCCCGTTTCTTACAAAATCGAACTCCTCTTGTAAAATATCTTTTTCGTCATTACATGCCTGTATAACATGGATGATTTGTTGAGCGAGTTCTGATAACTGTTTTTGAACTAAGTCGCGGTTGTCGCTCATTCCCATTGCCACTTGTCCTTTTGATGCCTCCGGAGTCTCTTTTTGCTGTATTAGTAACAAGTAATCCTTTCGGGTGGCCTCTATCCTTTTTTGGTATTCTCGACACCATTCTGGGATAGCCCTTGCCACTGTGGATCGGGGTTTCTCTACCCAGAATGCGCTCAGCACCAGCGCCTTGCTCGTACACGTCAGGCGTCTTCTCGGTGCTACAATGATTAAATGGCTATAATCTGGTGGCCGAATTAACCTGCTTAATTCGACCATGGCTTCGTCCCTATGAGGACAATTATCAACCTGGCAGTGGTCGATGCAATGCCTGTGCAAGATATACGAGTCATTGCCATTTATCTTTCCGAGGTATTTATAGGCGTAACACTCCGAAAGGAAGCTACACTTCTGGCCGAGTACCGCAGGGCTTTTTTCCTCCATATTGTATAGCTGGCAGCTCACACAAAACCAGTTCTGTCTGAAGCAGTGGGTGCTGCAAGTTCTGCAGCCCAAATAAACGCAACAGAAGTTGTCTTCACACTTTAGGCACTTCGAACTCAAATATTTTGTTGATTGTTGGTTTTCCGATAACAATAAGATTCAACCCTGGGTTTTTATGGTTCCGATAAAAATAAGCTCCTGTTTTGAAGAGTTCCTGATATAGGTGAACAAACACTGGCATCATGTAATCGGAGCTGTATGTCGTAATGTCCACTTCCAGATAACAGCGTGGAGTACTTGAAATATTATACTGTTACGGGGGTGTTTAGATCCCAATAATCAATACAACATTCATTGAAACTAAGCACAGCTGCCTATCTAAATTCTCTTTCTCTCCTCGTCTTATCCTAAGGCTAAACCTCTTAACTCACTTGTCCAAGAGCGACCAATATCAAAACGTCTCCACAACCCGTCTCTCTCGTATAGGAAGATTAAACTTCCCCGTCATGCAACCACTCCTCTGGCCACTCCTCGAATGGTAATGCACTGGTGTTCAAGTACCTTAGCACCAGGTAGTCGATATCCTCTAGTTTGCAGAAACGAATAACATCTCGGTAAGTGCGGGTTAAACCAGCTTCTCCCAACTGAGAAATTAGATCTCCGGATGACTTGACTAGTCATTGGATAGCGTATTCGGATAGTGTCGGATGTTGTCCAGACATACATTGCCTGGTCTGGTCAATGTATAAGGGAAGATATTTTGAAAGTAGATAGAATTCTTAATAATATTTTAAGATTGTCTTCGGTGTTCTCTGAAAGCTAATCTTGTGGATGATGCCCTTCTTCCTTCGTCCCAACTCTGGCTCTTTATAACCCTTTCTCAACACTCCAGCGTGATAGCGTTATCACAGCTACGCCCTCTTACCGCCCGTAAATAACTTACCACTACACCGTCAGGTACTAAGTGTCTATGCAGTGTGGTTTGAAAGCGTTATGCTCCTGATAACAATCAGGCTATCCACAGCTTTGATAACAGCCAACCCCTCAACATCTTGCGATCGTATGAGTCGGTAGTTGGAACATCCACCAACCAGAGTGGTGATGCTTATCGCCTCTTAATCCCTCAAGTAAAAGAGTTATTAATTGCGTCATAGATTTAATCGGCGACGAACCGATACTAGGCCGACGTCGATTGCTGACGCCTGAGCTCGTATCCAATACGAGTTTACATTGCGATGTAGAGTGCCTGAGGTAACGAGCAGTTTTCACTTTAGGCCAATGCCCACGTTATCAATCGCTCCGTTACGTCATACTAAGGTAATGACTATTCTCTAAACTGGAACGTGCTTCTCCGAATCCTTACTCGTTATGGGTAGGGGAGAAGAGTCCTCTTAATCTTGTTTGACTATCAACTGCGGTGCATGGTTACCATGCATGTCCCGCAGAGTATCCAGGTGTGAACGAAGAACCTCTTTTTCGTGCGACTAATATGAACTCCCGCTAAAGCGCATATTACTGATCTCACTTAACGCACTTGCATAGGTGTTATGCATATCTTCGGATATGTATGCCATCAGTGACATTAAGTATCATTATCGCTGTTAAGGTAACCCCTAACAGCTACTGAGTTTGGGAAGTTCCCGCCCGAGCGAATGACGGCTCGGTAGGGAGCAGGTGCAGAGGCCGACTCAGGTGCGGGGGGCGGCGGCAGTGGGGGTTATATCTGTTCTTTCCTTCTTCTTTTCCTTCTTTTCAGTTCTGTTATATCTCTCAACTCTCAAGTCTCAACTTTCTTTTCATTTGTCAGCGGGGACGCAGGGTAGCGGGGGGGGAGCTCCGCTATCTAGCCTGCTCGCCCGGAGGCAGAGGGGGTATAAGGTCCTGTCATACTCTAAGTAGAGTGCATACAGTATGAATAAAACAAACAAAAAAGCTCACGAACGATGAATTGCTAGAACCGAGGGCAAGCGAAAGAGAAGTTGAACTAGATTATACCAATACCGAGAACTCTACTACTGACTACTACACACTAACCCTGACGAGAATTATCACGCCATGCACTTAACTAATCCAACCTTCCACTGTCCGCTCTCATTCAGCACGGTCAACTATGCTACCTTGGTAGGCGGGCCAACTGTCTCTGTTGAATTCTCGGCCAGGGTTCATTGTCTACTATTGATGACTCAGATTGATGTGGATGCGTGGTAGTTGTGGTAGGTGGCATTGAGAGGACTAGCTGTGGCAGAAAGTAGTGCTATCGGAGCCCGAAGAACGGCCAGGTAGACAGACCCGAATGCCGTGTTGTCGTTGGAGACCTCGGCGGCGGACGAGGAAATGTTTAGTTCAGCCAGCGCATTGACCGGGTCTCAGCCGGGACTCTATGTGTAGTTGCTATATCCCGTATGACCGGTAAACGTCATATAGGGCTGCCGTGGAGGAGACCATACTTGCTTGGCTCTCCAATGCATCCCCCCGATATAAACGCTAGTCGCAGCAACTAAAACCCCGATTCCCGTGGGAACTACTTACTACACACACCCCGATTATTGCGCTTGGAATGTCATCTCTCTTTATGAGATCTGAGATCGGAGCACCTTAAGCGAGACGAGAAAGAAGGGTGATCAAAATGCTATATGTTATATACTCTTGTTAGTTGTTAGCAGTGGTATTGTGCTGTACAGCTCCGGCATGGCATATATAAATCTTACACATGAATAAAATGGCCGTTGTTATGGGTTTTAGATGTAACTGACTAAAGCAGATTTCAAGGCGAAGTTTGCGATGATATGTTGAAAATAGTTGTCGAGGTGGAAAATTGGAAGAGGGTTGGCTATGCTGTCGATGATGGGAGGGATTTTTTAATAGGTGCGGTGAGGGTCATTGAAGGATGCACACGTGATCGGTCATCCGCGTGGTCGGGTTATGGATGTTCTTCCGAACACTCCGGTGCTTATCAGGCTGCACTACACACAGTAGCGAACATGTTATCCTTATCTGCGCAGATCCCTTGATCCAGGCTTGATTGTCTCAGTTGATAAATTCGAAAGGCATACTTGGCTTAGGTTTTACATGGGATGGACGTAACTGGTGTTATCACTTCACACACCGTTAAAGCACTTCAACCATCAACCACTACCGCCACACCACAATAATCAGCAGCATCTTGGCGTGTTGTGTGGCGTTCGCTTGTGGGATCACAACTGCTGGAAGCACGACAAACATGACTTCCGTTGTGAAACATAAACCCGTACCATCACCGGTTTCCACTTCGACACGACCAGATAATTCCGACTGTAATAATTTGCAAATAATTGGCACGAACATAACACAAGAAAACACCCGTTGCAGTTGCAATGCCATAGCAAAAATTAACAGCCCAACAATACACAATTTAACACAAAGCCAGGAAAACAAAGCTTTGGATAGGCTCGAACTCGTTTTTGGCTTCTTTTGTGCCGCATACTCCTACCCTTGGCCGGGAAAATTCTCGTATCCGTACCGTCGTCCATATTTGTAGGCATTTTCGCCGTAGTGGATTGTGGAAGAAGCCGCACTTAACGGTGGAGGATCTCCGCCACATCCCGTCGGTCAAGCGCCAGCTAGAGTAAGTACCCATAGTTAAGTTAGCGTCACAGCTTGGCTTAACACGGAAAAAACACAACACCCCCCATAGCCAATGATGTTTCACGATAAAAATCCAGATGCTGCGAGCATGATTTAAGCCACCGATTTCATGCACGAGCCATCCAATAGTAAAGTAGGTAACATCACAATAGTCCACAACGAGAATCGCTTATAAAAAAAGCCCCCCATCTCATTTTCAGCCAATCTAATAACAAAATTTGTCCAGGCCGAACGAAGCCTTAAAGCTAGAAATACTTCAGACGTAGACAACCGAGTTTACGAACGGCCAAACTACTAACGAGAAAAAGAGCAATAAATTATACTGCTCTACCTCCACTGAATGTTCTAACCTTAACCGAGCTATAATGCTAACTCGATATTCAAACATCCGTCACATTCTTGACGATTAACTCCCCACTATTTTGGTTGGTAAACTAACTGGCCCCACTACCGTTCTCAGTAGGGGCACATAGAGCTGCTATTGATGACTTTGGTTGTTGTGGAAGTGTGGCACCTGCTATCGAGAGAGCTGGCCTTGGCTGACAGAGTAACGATGGTAGTGAGCCGGAAACATCCGCGCTCGCTGGGAGGTAGACAGACGCAGGCGGCATGTTATCATTGAGGATCTCGGGGGCGGGTTCGGTTGCCGCGGGGGCGTTCAGATCCGTCATGGACGTCTCAACCGGGACTGCCTGATGTAAATTCTTCAAGGCTAGTTAGTGATTTATAAAGCGATTCTGCAGCTGAAGTGTTGTTACTACCTGCTGCTTGCCTCTCCAATGCCTCCACCCGACAAAAACCCCAATCGCGGCTATGAGCACTCCAATAATTGCAACCACTAGTCCGCATAGTTGAACAACATTATTCGTATTCTCGTCTCTTGGTTGGAGTTTAGCTCGCGCAGCTAGGGTCGGCGTAGCCTGTACAAGACAGGGGAGGAGAAAGACTACTATTGCGTACGTTATACGGTCTATTCGGCTGCTTGCGTTAGCCGTGGTCTTGGTGTAGTTTGAGCACGTCTGGCCCATGGATCCAAGAAGTGTACGCTGGATTGTAATGAGATTGCCCGCCATGGTTGTGACGATATAAGCAAATGGGCCTAGATAGGATAACGATGTGCACGGAGTTGAGGTAGAAGCACAGGTTATGTGGTGGGTTGATAGGAGATGATATTGCGAAGCGGTGCTGGAGGAGCCTAAATTTAAGTTTGGGGGAAAAGATAATTTAGTGACACCCATGTCTCCTCCTCCACCAATGTTCTTCAGAGCCTTGAAAACTGCACAACTTAGACAATAAGGTTGCGTCAAGATCTGGCGATTAATACAAGTGTGGCACCAGAATTCGACTTCCCTCTTTCATACTCTAATTGGAGTGAATACAGTATGAATAAAACAAAAAAAAAAAAAAAAAAATTCGAATTCCCTGCAAGAAGGGCTGTGTCACAATGTAACTAGCGACCAATCCGAGTATCAACAGAACTCGTAATCCTTGCTCAAGAGGTTGCCTCGAAAGGAAGAACCCAATCCCAGTAGCAGCAGAAGTCGTAATCCTTGCTCAAAAGGTTGCCTCGAAAGGTAGAATCCAATCCCAGTTGCAGCAGATGTCGTAATCCTTGCTCCAAAGGCTGCCTCGAAAGGTAGAAACCAATCCCAGTAGCAGCAGAAGTCGTAATCCTTGCTTGAAAGGTTGCCTCAAAAGGTAGAAACCAATCCCAGTACAGCAGAACTCGTAATCCTTGCAGAAGGACTGCTGCCCTCCTCCAATATTAGTAATATTCTCACTTGCTAAGATTCTTTGTTTCTTGCCGTCATGCACCCAGTCGCATGTATTTTTACTTTTTTAGGCTGGGCACGAGAGAACATATAACAATGACAGCTCTAGTCAATTTCAAACGCAGGTTGTAGGTGTGGAAAGCCTTGGAGAACTAAAGAAGCCCCAGACGCAATGACTGCTGCAGCTCCCAGGACATCTAGCACAACGAAGGCCATTAACAACAATGCAAGTTGTATCGTTGCTTGTCCAGGTCTAACTACCGATCAGCACATCAACATATCGGTGTTTTATTCATAAGATCAATTACCCAAGCTCTTTGCAGGAATCAACGAAAACAGGAATAAAACACACATACAGAGCCACGCGGGATATCTAAAAGAGAGGTGACATAACTTTCCCGCCCATGAATTTCCAGGGATTCACAATCGATAAGAATAACTGCCCGTTGTCTCCCAAACAATGTTCTTAACGGTCCGGGGGTGGACCAGTCTAGACTGGAACAGTCCGGGTTTAGTCCAGTTCAGTGCGGGGTCATTTTGGACTGGAATCGGATCAGTCTAACATTTCACCAGACCGGTTCAGACTTAGTCTGGACTGGTCCTGGATTTCATTGTAGGGGTAGGTTTAAACTTGCTGTAATGGGGTTGATAATGGGATAAATTGCCCTTTTTGACTGGAAACTCATACCATACTGGACATAGTCATCTATTTTTGCGTGTTCGCTGCTTTAAAGTGGGGAAGAACCGTGATTTTGTAGGCCGCCTGCTAGTAGTTATGCCGAATCTAGATTAGAAACATTAGCAGAAAATGGACTGGTGCAAACCAGTACAGTCCAGTGCCAGACTTCCAGTCTTTGGTCTAGTCCAGACTGTGCTGGACTGGACTATACTGATCCCTACCTAAGACCGGTCCGTACAGACTGTTGAGAGCATTGCTCCTAAATGGGCCTAAGAGACAAGGGGTCAAGTAACAGTTCGTGCCGTACGGGTATCGAACTATGTCGTCGAGCGCCGTCACAGCGGTGATCTTGAGGGTGCCTTCGGTGGTGACCTCAGCGGTGGGTACGGGTTCTATTGACGTGGTAATGTCTAGCGGTGCAGTGTCGACCAATTGGTTTCCACGGTCTCATGATTTATTAACTAACCAGTAAGCATTTGGTGGAACACAGCACACATACTTCCCGCCTGCCTTCCAAGTTCCAATGAGTCAAGCTGAAGACGTTAGCTGCGGCTATGAGAACTCTGTTAATTGTATCTATCGGCCTGCATAGACCAATGGCGCCACTCGAAACGTCGCCTCTCCCCTGGAGTTCACGAATTGGTGTGTATTGTGCAAAGTGGGGAAGCGGAAACATTGCGAGTCCCGCTCATGACTCGAAGTTGGCCAAAGCCAGGCGTTGTGAGTTCCAAAAGCGATAGATAAGATGGCGAGATAGAAGTTGCGATGGTATGGAGGAAATTAGGGTTGAGGCTGTGAGGAGTTGGCAGCATACATGGTTGATTTATTACGGACATGGGGAGGAAGCTGGGCCCGACGGACACGTCAAGTAAATTTAGCTCTATGCAACGGTCATCTCAAATGTAATTGGTGCACTCTACGAGTGCGCACTTACATCAGACCCCCTGTCGGCATTCAAACGCAGGTTGTAGATGTAGTCCGAAGGGAAGGTCTTGGAGAACTAGAGAAACCCCAAAGGCAACGACTGCAGCAGCTCCTAAGACATCTAGCACAAAGAAGGCCACCAACAATGGAAGTTATATAGTTCTATTCATGTCTACCTGCCGATTAGCTCATCTATATATTGGTGTTGTTCGTGAGATTACTACTGTAGAGAGAATGAAAATGTTTTCCTTTGTTAGCAAATTAGATCAATACTGACTATGTAAGATCCTCACAAGGACTATACAAAATAGAGAATAAGGTAAAGATATAGTACTATATAGAGTGAAAAAGAACGGTCACATAACATGCCAGCCCATCAATTTTTAGGATTTTATGTCTAACCTCCACTCACGACCGGCAAGATTAACTAGCATCTCTCATATAGGCATTGGAGGGTCAATAGGTCATTTCAAGGCTCGCGGTAGGAGCCAGTAGATAGGTGCGGGCGTTGTTATCTAATTGGGCGCAGTCGCGATGGTGGCATCGAGGAGGCCTTCGGCGGCTACGGGTTCGATTGATTGACGAGCTAATTGCGGGCGGTGCAGTGTCGACCAAATGGTGGCCACGGCCAAATGATTTATTAAGTAACCAGTAAGCATTTGGTGGAACACAGCGCACATACTTTTCGCCTGCCGTCCAACGACTTTAGCTGACGACGTTAGCTGTAGCTATCAGAACTCTGTTAATTTTAGCTATCGGCCCGCAGAGACTAATGGCGCCACTCGAAACCTCGCCTCCGCTAGAGTCCGTGAATTTGTGTGTATTATGCGAATTGGGGAAGCAGAAGCACTGCGAGTTCCACCCATGACTCGAAGTTTGCCAAAGCCAGGCAGTGTGACTCCAGAAGCGATAGATAAGATGGCAAGATGGAAGTTGCGATGGTATGGAGGAAGTTGAGGTTGAGGCTGTGTGAGAAGTTGACAGGATACATGGTTGATTTATTATGTACATGGGGAGGACGCTGGGACTAATGGACATGTCATATAAATTTGGCTCTATGCAATGGCGCATAAACGTTGTGCCGGGCGGGGTAATTGCGCTGATAGAATCCCTGCCCTTCTGCAGGCTTCCTGTGGCTTGGGTGGAGTACTAAAGTTCATTGGTGCACTACACTAGTGCGCACCGACATCAAGCCCCCAGTCTGCACTTCAGCTAGGGCTGATGTTTCAAGTGCAATGAAGTGTGCACTAATCCACCAAACTTTCCTATTACGGTCTTGGCAGATGCACCATTTTTGATTGCAGATCGCCGATCTGACAGATGGATTTGGTAACCAATCGGATGAGCTGGAAATTAACCGAGTTACTCGAGATTGGGACGTCCAAGCGAGCGTGGCGACTGTGAGCTAATATCATTTTTTGTAACAGAATAGAAAGTACTGAGCTCCATGCCGAAGAACATGTTTACACATATAAAGCCATTTGCTTCGCTCACAGCACAACTATACAAACAGAAGAACGATGCGCGGATATCCCCAATGAAACGACTCATAATACCGGTACGCCACAACATCCCACCAATGTCCACTATCCAAACTCCACTTTCATCCAAGAAACTTAACTACCCGCTGTATCGGGTATAGGAGGGTCATCTGGTCTTCTCCGCCTTCTAGTTTTCTGATAGGAATGGACATCTCGGACAGTGGGGGGAAAGTAGTGCTGGTTAAGGGTAGTGAAGGTCCGGGCTCCGGCGACTTCCATTCAATGCTACGATTCGGTCAGGTGCAGAGGTAGGAGTACATAAGA
>Ga0307512_10005939_pt1 | contig 12545 bp, 17 predicted proteins | sample 14_EM_MG_FD_200267 | JGI IMG/M metagenome (GOLD analysis project Ga0307512, IMG submission 200267) | Populus trichocarpa ectomycorrhiza microbial communities from riparian zone in the Pacific Northwest, United States - 14_EM | ecosystem: Host-associated > Plants > Roots > Unclassified | place... | reverse complement strand
GCTTTGAGGAGCACGTGAGAATGCTCTTGCAGAGTCTGAAAGCACTTTGCAAAGCTCCAGGGGGGGCTGGGGGCATTTGGGAGTACTTAGAAGCAGTGGTGAGGGCTACCAGAGTGTCTGGGAGGGTTGCGTATGGCTTCCGGACCGAATTACATTTTGCTGATCCAAGTACAGCATAGACCGAGTACAGCATACACTGAGTACTGCATGCACCATGTACTGCATCATCCCAAGATCAACTGTCTCCCGCTTCCAGCCAGTCTCTCATCTCGTGGCAGATCATGTTGTACTCAACTCTCTACATTCCCACAATTATGAGCTAACCAATGAATGGAGTTTCAGCTCCCATCGCGCCTCCCTCCCGAACTACCACCTGCAGATTGACCGCCTCCAAGTACTCCTCCAATTTCGCTCGATCATGGCCTCCAAGTGCATCTCCAACCTTGCTTGATCACAACCTCCAAGTGTATCTCTAAACTCGCATGATTGCGGCCTCCAAGTTCACACGATCACAGCCTCCAAGTGCATCTCCAAACTTGCACGATCGCGGCATCCAAGTGCATCTCCAAAGTCGCACGATCACAGCCTCCAAGTGCATCTCCAAACTTGCTCAATCATAGCCTCCAAGTGTATCTCCATACTCGCTCGATTATGGCCTCGGACTGAATCTCTAAGTTCACTCGATCACAGTGGGGTGAAACAGTGCAGCTCGCATGGTACCCGCAGGGAATTCATGAGAAAGAGTGGTTCTAGCTGGAGGAGAGTAGGAAGAAAGTGAGATGATATGAAGGGATACCTGGCCATGATGAACCACACAAATTGCGTGGATCTATGAACCCTTTGCAGGAGTGCGTGAGGATCCACACAAATTGTGTAGATCTACCAAAGATCGGCAAGAGTGCATAAGACCAAGGGCTGGGAAAGATAGAGTGTGTAGTTCATATAATGAGACCAAGAGCTGGGAAAGATACAGTGTGTATTTTGTATAATGAGATGATGTCTATCTACCCCGGGGTCTCCTAAATATATACTGCCTGTCACTAAGTCATTCTCTAATATCGCTGTATCCCCGTATGTATATATATAGAGAGACTGAGATAATACATGCCATATTATGATGTAGCGAATCTTGTGACTGTAACAAAGACCAATATGATTGATGAAATGCCTTGTGGTTACGGAACCCTAAGAACCACTGGTGTGAGAATATGGCACCAAGTCTCCTGCAGAGCTTGTGCAGAGGTCCCAGCAGCTCTCGAAGTTTCCCACAGACCTGTGCAGAGGTTTCAGCAGCTCCAAAATTTGACTATTCCAATAGTCAATGACGTAGCATCCTGAATGCACCTCCATCACTACAGGTGCTTTCAGGAGCACGTGAGAATGCTCTTGCACAGTCTGAAAGCACTTTGCAAAGCTCCAGGGGGGGCTGGGAGGATCTGGAAGTACTTAAAAGCAGCGGTGAAGGCTACCGGAGTGTCTGGAAGGTTTGCGTATCGCTTCCGGACCGAATTACATTTTGCTGATGTAAGGTTAATCACTATCTGTTCAATAATACTGTTGTGATACGTCAAGTCAAAGGTCAACAGAGCAATGGTGGGTCACCATGTAAGCCTCTGAAGCAGATAAGCCAAATAGCCTATATGGTGAAGGTTATGTCTTAATTTATTAAGCAATCTGTTTAAAGCCCTCCAAATAACCACGTCAGGCGACGGAGAGGTTTTGACTATCCAAAATAAAAGAGTGGCAACATATCAGCGATGAAGTTACAGTTTGATTAAATCTTATTGTGGATGATGACCTGAGAAGGGAGCGTAACGCTTTAAAACAAATGGCGCAAGTACACAATAACCTTTGGGATGTGTGGTCCTCTATCTTAGAGCCTGGAACGTAATAAAAGAGTACTCTAAGATATGACAGATGAAATCATAGCTAAGGTTCGGACATAAACTTCGGTAGTCCAAGAAAGGCTATAGAAGAACAACAAGAGCTCCGGCTGTTGGAAGGGTAGCCCACAGTAATGAACGATACCTACCTGCAAAAGACGACGCTCAAACATTATTAAGTTTCAAGTTCTTATTTGACTATTGATTATTCATTAGCAACTACTCTACTTTCCGTCAGAAACCCCCGGGTGTCCCGGACAGCTCTGACGCCTCTGACGGAACCTCGTACCCTCTGACGGAGAATTACACGCTACCCGTCGCCCAGGCGATGGGTCGCTTTTCATACATACTCCTTTACTTTGTGGTGACGTTTATGGACCATCAGAAGGACATGTGTGTTACACTCTTCGCAGGGGCTGCAGGTATGCTCAAGCTGTTTACACAATGCCTGCATCAGCAACGACTCTAGTTTCCGTCAGAAACACCCAGGTGTTCCAGACGGCTCTGACGGCTCTGACGGAACCTCGTACCCTCTGACAGAGAATTACACGCTACCCATCGCCCAGGCGACAGGTCGCGTTGCATACGTACCTCCTTTACTTTGTGGTGACGTTTACGCACCATCAGAAGGACATGTGTGTTACACTCTTCCCAGGGGCTGCATTTATGCTGAAGCCGTTTACACAACGCCTGGCGATGTTAAATCATCGCTACTACTTATCGTTAAATGATTTTCAAAACTTATGCATTCAGTTTGTATTCTCATCTATGTATCTATGTATCTATGTATCTATGTATCTATACAGCTACCTATCTACACACTGTATATCCGGACTGGCAGCACACGGTGATTGTCAGCAATTTGAGGTGCGCCTGAAGATGACGAACGAGTGAACATCCACCTCTGTTACCCCTGTATCTCCGTACACCCGCCGTCGTTCATTAACGATGTACTTGGAGGCCGTGATCGAGCGAGTTGAGAGATGCACTTGGAGGCCGTGATCGAGGCAGTTTGGAGATGCAATTGGAGGCCGTGATCGTGCGAACTTGGAGGCCGTAATCAAGCGAGTTTGGAGATGCACTTTGAGGCCGTGATCGAGCAAGGTTGGAGATGCAATTGGAGACCGAGATTGAGTGAACTCAGAGATGCACTGGGAGGCCGTGATCGAGCGAGTTTGGACATGCACTTGGGCCGAGATCGAGTGAACTCAGAGATGCACTCCGAGCTGTGATCAAGCGAGTTTAGAGATGCACTTGCAGCAGGCTATGATCGAGGGAGATTAGAGGAGTACTTGGAGGCGGTCGATGGGGGGCGCGCCAGGTGCTGAGACTCTATTCATCGGTTAGTTAACTCGAAACCGTGGGAATGTGACGAGGTGACTTTACCTTTGAAGCTCTTATGGAGAACTGGCTGGTGGCAGTCGATCTGTAGGGAGGTACGCCGGGAGCTGAAGCTACATTAAGGGGTCAACTCGAAATCGAGAGAATGAAGGGACGACAAACAATCTTAGGTGTATGCTGTACTCGGTGTATGCTGCACTCGGCGTATGCTGTACTCGACGTATGCTGCACTCGGCGTATGCTGCACTCGACGTATGCTGCACTCGGCGTATGCTGCACTCAGTGTTAACTCATGATGATGGCATGGAGAGATAGAGAGGGATGACTTAACTTTGTGTTCTTCCAATGATGGTAGAGTTGTGGACGAGAAAGAGAGAGATGGGGGATGAAGATGAGAACAATATGGAGGATACGAGCGGAGCTGAGAAATCAGGGGTACGACTTGCCTGATTGGGTTTAGAACACCTCGTATCGGTGTTATTAGCCGCCGGATCGGGACTCGTACCTGCCATATCGGGGATGGTAAATTGACTCGCACACGAAATTCTCTTAAGTCCCAGTTTATGATGATTTCCCCCTCCTCTGATCTCTCTCTTTCTTGTGCTCAACTCTACCATCACCTAAGAACACGAAGTTAAGTCATCCCTCTCTATCTCTCCATGCCATGATCATGACTTAACACCGAGTACAGCATACATCAAGTACAGCATCATCCCAAAATCGGCAGTCTCCCGCTCCCAGCCAGTTTCCCATCTCTCGGCGGATGTTGTTGTACTCAATTCTCTACATTCCCACAATTACTAGTTAACCAATGAATAGAGTCTCAGCTCCCGTCTCGCCTCCCTCCCGAACTACCGCCTCCAGATTGACCGCCTCCAAGTACTCCTCCAATCTCATTCGATCATGGCCTCCAAGTACCCCTCCAATCTCGCTGGATCATAGCCTGCAAGTGCATCTCCAAACTCGCTCTATCACGGCCTCCAAGTGCATCTCCAAACTCGCTCCATCACGGCCTCGGAGTGAATCTCTGAGTTCACTCGATCCTGGACTCCAAGTCCATCTCTCAGTTCACTCGATCTCGGCCTCCAAGTGCATCTCTCAACTCGCTCGATCACGGCCTCCAAGTACATAGTTAATGAGCGACGGCGGGTGTACGGAGATACAGGGGTAATGGAGGTGGACTGAGCGACGGGGAGTACATATTCCGGAGACCCCGGGGTAGATAGACATCATCTCATTTTCATCTCATCTGGATCCACGCAATTGCGTGGATTCTCACGGCCGGGTAGTATCATATCTTCTCACTTTCTTCCTAGGCTCCTCGGGCGAGAACTGTTCTTTCTCACGAATTCCGTTTGGATGTCGCGAGAGGTGTGGCGGAATGTCGATGGTGGGCTCACAGCCGTCGATGTATATATATAGAGATACCTAAATAATGCATGCCATATTATGAGGTAGCGAATCTTGTGACTGTAACAAAGACGAATATGATAGGCGTAATGCATTGGGCTTATGGAATCCTGCGTGTGGCTTCCGGACCGATATACATTCTGCTGATGTTCACAATGAACCCATTCCGACGTATGGTCACAGTTGGCCACAAGCCCACTGTGATCGTTTACAATAGGATGCCGACAGAGCGATACGAAACGACGAAGCCGCGATCGGAGGGCGATATGCAGTGCGATGCGTCCTATTGGCGCTGGGCGCGGAGTAGTCTGCCACCGGGGTGTCTCTGACGGCTCTGACGGAGCACGTCCACTCTGACAGAGCCATTCCGCCCGGACGGAAATGTCTTTTGCTGATGTGGCAATGTTAAATCATAGCTACTACTTATCGTTCAATGATTTTCAAAACTTATGCATTCAGTTTGTATTCTCATCTATGTATCTAGGTATCTATATAGCTACCTATCTACACACAGTATATCTGGACTGGCAGCACGCGGTGATTGTCAGCATTTCAAGGTGCGCCTGAAGATGACAATTGAGTGAACTCAGAGATACACACCGAGGCCGTGATCGAGTGAGTTTGGAGATACAATTCCAGACCAAGATTGCATGAACTGAGAGATGCACTTAAAGGCCGAGAGCGAGTGAACTCAGAGATGCACTTGGAGGCCGTGATAGAGCAAGTTTGGAGATGCACTTTGGGGCCGTGATCGAGCGAGTTTGAAGATGCACTTTTAGGCTGTGATCGAGTGAGTTTGGAGATGCACTTTGAGGCCGCGATCGAGCGAGTTTGGAGATTTGCACTTGGAGTCCGTGATCTTGCAAACTTGAAGGTTGTAATCCTGCGTGTTTGGAGATGCACTTGGAGGCTGTGATCGAGCGAGATTGGACGAGTACTTGGGGGCGGTCGATGGACGGTGCGCCCGGTGCTGAGACTCTATTCATCAGATAGTTTGCTCGCAACGATGGGAATGGGACACTGTGACTTTACCTTTGAGCTCGCATGGAGTGCTGGCTGATGGCGGTCGATCGTGTAGGGAGGTACGCCGGAAGCTGAAGCTACATTCAGGGGTCAACTTGTAATCATGAGAATGGAGGGAAGACAAACATTCTTGGATGTATGCTGTACTCAGTGAATGCTGTACTTGGAGTATGCTGTACTTGGTGTCAACTCATGATCATGGCATGGAGAGATGCAGAGACATGACTTGACTTTGTGTTCTGTGATGATGGTTGAGTTGTGGACAAGAAAGAGAGAGATGGGTGGAGGCCGTGATCAAGCGAGTTTGGAGATACACTTGGAGGCTGTGATCAAGCGAGATTGGACGAGTACTTGGAGGCGGTCTATAGACGGCGCGCCGGGACTCAATTCATCAGTTAGTTAACTCGCAACCATGGGAATGTGACAAGGTGACTTTACCTTTGAAGCTGGTATGGAGAACTGGCTGGTGGCGGTCGATCGGTAGGGAGGCATGCTGGAAGCTGAAGCTACATTTAGGGGTCAACTCGAAATCATGAGAATGAAGGGACGACAGACACTCTTAGGTGTATGCGGTACTTGGTGTATGCTGCACTCAGTGTTAACTCATGATGATGGCATGGAGAGATAGAGAGGGATGACTTAACTTTGTGTTCTTGCGATGATGGTAGAGTTGTGGACGAGAAAGAGCGAGATGGGGGATGAAGATGAGAACAATATGGAGAATATGAGCCGCGATGAGAAATCAGGAGTACGACTTGCCGGATTGGGTTTAGAATACCTCGTATCGGTGTTATTACTCGCCGGATCAGGACTTGTACCAGCCGTATCGGGGATGGTCAATTGACTCACACACGAAATTCTCTAAGTCCCAGTTTCTCATGATGATTTCCCCCATCTCCTCTGATCTCTCTCTTTCTTGTGCTCAACTCTACCATCACCTAAGAACACGAAGTTAAGTCATCCTTGTCTATCTCTCCATGCAACTTGATCATGAGTTAATGCCAAGTACAGCATACACCGAGTACTGCATACACTGAGTTCTGCATACACCGAGTACTGCATACACCGAGTACTGCATACACCGAGTACTGCATACACCGAGTACTGCATCTTCCCAAGATCAACTGTCTCCCGCCACCAGCCAGCTCTCATCTCTCGGCGGACCATATTGTACTCAACTCTCTACATTCCCACGATTATGAGTTAACCAATGAATACAGTCTCAGCTGCCGTCGCACCTCCCTCCCAATCTACCACCTCCAAATCAACTACCTCCAAGTACTCCTCCAATCTCGATCGATCATGGCCTCCAAGTGTATCTCCAAACACACAGGATTATAGCCTTCAAGTTCACAAGATCACAGGCTGCAAGTGCATATCTCCAAACTCGCTCGATCTCGGCCTCAAAGTGCATATCCTAACTCGTTCGATCACGGCCTAAAAGTGCATCTCCAAACTCGCTCAATCATGGCCTCAAAGTGCATCTCTAAACTCACTCTATCACGGCCTCCAAGTGAATCTCTGAGTTCACTCGATCTCGGCCTCCAAGTGTATCCCCAAACTCGCTCGATCACATTCCCAAAGTGCGTCTCGCAACTCTCTCGATCACGGCCTCTAAGTACATCGTTAATGAGTGACGGCGGGTGTACGGAGATGCAGGGGTAACGGAGATGGACTGAGCGACGGGGAGTTCATATTCGGGAGACCCCGGGGTAGATAGACATCATCTCATTTTCATCTCATTTTCATCTCATCTGGATCCACGCAATTGCATTGATTCTCATGGCTGGGTAGTATCATATCTTCTCACTTTCTTCCTAGGCTAGTCAAGCTAGAACCTCCGATTATGCTCGACTTCCATCTGTGGCCAGATTGACCGTATGTATATATATAGAGATACTTCAATAATGCATGCCATATTATGAGGTAGCAAATCTTGTGACTGTAACAAAGATGAATATGATAGACGAAATGCGTCGAGCTTATGGAACCCTGCGTGTGGCTTCCGGACCGATATACATTTTGCGGATGTACCCAATCAACCCATTCCGACGTATGGTCACAGTTAGCCACAACGCCACAGTGTTCCTTTACAATAGGATACCGACTGAGCGAGAAGAAACGGCGAAACCGCGATCGGAGAGGGATATGCAACCCGACGCATCGTATTAGCGCCGGGCGCAGAGATCTCTGCCACCGGGGTGTCTCTGATGGCTCTGTCGGAGTGCGTCCACCCTGACGGTGCCATCCCGCCCAGACGGAAATGTTTTTTGCTGATATTGTCAAGTATATTAGTATTATCTATTAGGATTGTACGCGGTTCCCCCGCCCCATGACTGAACAGAAGTTTACAACTAATCACGATATCATTGTATATACGCTATTTCTATTAATTAGACTATTCCAGAAGCAACAACATTTATTCGCCGCACAGTGTGTTTGGTGGTTGGCAAGTATTATTCAATATACAGAACTACTGAAGTATTATTTGATTATCAATTATTCGCTTCGGAATACCTCCTGGACTGCATAGTTACACTATCACAGCATCAAGACTATAACGAAACAATCGTTGCGGAATGTGATATTCTGGCGATTCATCTCAATTATTATTTTGATATTGAGGAGCAGTCATTCCAAGAGGAGTTATGAACTAGCCATCAAAACAAGAAACAACAGCAGTTGAGTATGACCCGATCTGGAAAAGTATTTAAGAATAAACCCAAATATCAAGAACCTACTGTTTTGGAGCTCGAGCAATGGTTTGGCAAACAGAGCAAGACGCAGAGAAAGGGAACTAGGGATCGCCTTTGAGCTGAGTATAAAGATACGTGAAACTAATATCAAGGGAGATTACGCTTAGACATAACATTGCCGATAGTATCTGAACGCCAGATATATCAAGGAATTATCAAGAAGGTTTTGTGAAGATACGTGTTAATGTGATTGCACTATCAAAGAGCAAAGTATTACCGCAACGATATTAATTAATCACCAAGATTAATTATACGAATATACTTTACGATATTAATTAATCCCCAAGATTAATTATACAACATATTTTACAATACTAATTAATCACCGAGATTAATTATACGAGATATATGTATTGTCAGTATTGCTTTACACCACAATACGATTTAGTTGCTATTCACTTAGAAGTATCTGATACGACCATACATATTTGTCCTCTTTGCGTATACGATCTTTACAGATTACCAATACACTTTGTTTGGAAATACACATAAGAAATTATACTAAGAGCTACGGCAGAGTGTGACTAAGTAGGTACTAAAGTATTGTTAAAATACTTTAGGAGGTATTGTTACTTAGGCCATACCGACCCCGTAACAATAGTAATATCCATGAATTGCAGCGTATAAAACATGCGCTACAGTTGCATTACAGTAATAATTCAGTTATGCTATCGGTAATTTACAGGTGTATTATTGGGGGTTACAGAAAATGGCTCTGGGGTGGTTTGTATTATTTGGTGTTATTGGTGTTACAGGAGGTTACTGTAGGCCATATGGCCTATGGTACATTACACGTAACAGAATACGTTTTTCCAGACGTAAGGCTTATGTACTTATTCAAGCCCCCGTAGTGTACATAAAATACAGCCACCATCACTACCAGGCTACTAGAACAGAAACTACTCTATAAAATTGTAGGGACCTTAGTACTATATCACGGTACAGAGTGAATAATTACAACTCTCTCTATTTCGCCTGCTGCAGCTCGCACAATAATATCACGCCACCGGCAGCCTCTGAGTTGTAGGTTTAAAACTGCGTGCACCATACTAGGAATAATCATCGTTGACGGGGTTTTGACGGCATCTTGGCGACCTTCTGATAGGCTGATAGATTTTTTAATGAGGTGAAGAAAACCGTCAACATCATTCACCTCTTCTCCCAAACGGTGTTGACGGGTTCCTCTGTTTGTTGCCCGTTGTAGTCTACTTGTTCTAGTGCTCCGTAACTAAACTCGCAACAAGCATTTCTTTAGTCATACGGCTTAGATACGGCGTTGCGAAGTAGCCAGTTCTAGGCTACAACTTATCCCAAAGACGGCAAATACTTCGCAAAATAACAAAATCTCATCAAAAAATCTGTCAAAGTAAACCAATGCTCCGCAAGAAACGGCAAAATTCTATTGGTTACGGAGACATGACGTTCTTTGAGGCTCCCCTTTCTACCACCCAGCAACAATCTCCTCCTTCTTGCCTTCCTGGTTGGCCAAGTAGGTAAGCAGTCAGCCGCTGTCAGTGAAGCATCCCGAGAAACAGCTCCATGTGCAGGTACTCACGGTCTCAGACATCACGATAATGTTGAAGGCCCTCGCCTAAGAAGTCACCTCTATCTGCGACATCTCTATAGAATCCCTCATTAACTTCAGGTGTTCGGTGATGCGAGTCGAAGATAGATACCATTTAAAGGTTTTTTTTGCAGTGCCAACTTGTTTGATGGGGATTTTGATACACTTGTGGTTTGATCCCTTGGGTCGCACAAATTCGTAGCATATAATGGTTTTTTTTTTCTTTCCCGTCGGCCGTCATCTTCCAAGCGTCAAGTATATCGTCGAGGTCATATTCATGGGGCTCTAGTGTTAACCATGAAACGAGATGTCTGAGGCAGGACAAGACTTCTGTAGCTGCGGACTCGCGAGTGCTAATGATGCCACTCTAGCGAGAGATATCGACAGACGGTGTGCCAACTTAAGTTCACGAATAGTATCCGTGTATTTGGTTCTTTCATTCTGTGCCGCTTCTTTATCCTTAAGCCCCTTCCAGCCTAACACTGCCTTCACGAGGACTAGGTATTGGCGATCATCGAGAGATGGGGACATAAGGATTTGTGTATATACACACACATATAAACCCTAGTATGAGACGTCCCGGGCATACTGGCGGGACTTCACTGTAAGTCCTGGGCCGACAAGACCTAAAACACCATGTGACGAGACGTCCCGGGCTCCACCGGGATCTCGTCGCGTCTCATCTCGTAGCCAACACTATTCAGAATCATGGACCAGCTGGTTTCGCACACACGTAGCCTGTTCGTACTATTGGTTGTTAGAAACTGACAAGCGACTCAAATCCCAGCACTTACATGATGTGAGATCCACATGTTAGTGTCCTCGTCAGGTTCCTGAATATCCTTCGAGTTCAGGAATTTGAGTACTGTAGATTGAATAGCAACCGATCTCAGTTCGCCATCGCTTATTAGAGCCAGTATGGCCAGTATGCCGCGTTTACTACCTAGTACCACCGTCTTGAAAATTGTCGCGAACACAATTGGAGATTGGAAGCACATATTTCCTTCTGTTTCCAAGTCCTTCAATCTGTTGCGACAAGGATGCATTTCTCTAATCCCACATAGGAAGGAGGATTGAAATACCCCTAACCTTCCCCGCTTAAGCTTAACTTCAGGCAAACTTCAGCGCCCATCCAACACCTTGAAGGCCAAACAACCGCCGCAAAAATTTGGAGCCTACGTACCTGCGCTCTGAAGGTGTTTCGCCTTCCTTACTCTACATTACTCTAGTTGCTGCGAGGCGTCACCTATAAGTGGATCTGCCCCAATATCAGTATCTATCACTTCAGCACTTACCGGTTAAGTTAAATGCTTTCAGCAATCTGCTTGGGGTGAAATAATGTCTCTCCTTCAGAATCAAGAGTATCTAGGCTTCATCACTGCATCTTATGAGCTCCCGCTGACCCATATTAGCTTCGTTATTTATCGGATTCGCAGCCGATACCTCCAGTGCATGAAAGATGGAGTCAGTGAACGCCTCATCACTGTCAACCCCACTGCTCTCAACGTCCCTGCCTTCAAGAACGCAGGCTGGGGTGTCGCCCAAGATATCAAACGGAACTATTCCCCTCCAATTCCATGCGGTCCCGCGGGCGAGTATTTTGCAAGCGCGGCGGGAAGAGCGTTCAATGAGGAGGCTACGGTAGGACTTGGAGCTGGAGGTGATGAAGCAAGTACATTGTTGGGGTCTCGGTTCTCGAATGATAGCCTCGACACTACCAATACAAAAACCCCAAAGGCGGGAATTACGAGGAGAATGGAGATGCACCGGGAAGAAGACGATAGCTCTGACATGAGTGACGATTCTGACGATGAGCAGAATTTTGAGACGTAGGTTCAAGGAGAATAGCTTTTGCCAATTGTGCTGACCAGATGTGCTTGTAGTGCAGATAAATCAGGACAGAAGATACAGTTTGACTTTAGCAAGAAAGAGCTTCCACATCGACCGCGTGCTGGTTCATCGCCGATACGAAACAATGGCCCTCAGGTTTTAGTTACTTCGCCATCTCTAACAAAAAACCGGACCCGTCGATTACGTGGTGGCTCGCATGGAGATGTTGACTTCAAATCAGTTATCACATCCGCAGCAGATTACGATTCTGTACCTGGTGCCGACGAGGAACTGTTGTCCTCCGGAGTTCTGAAAAAGCAAGATATTCACTCAGCAATTGTCAGCAAACTACGATCCTCTCCCAATTCGTCACTGCCGCGAGATCATGGCTTCGATTCTGTGGATGAATCTGATGCTAGCAGCACCATGTCCTCTGACTTCATGCCTACCGCCGATTCAAACCCAGATGTTATTGGGAACTCTTTATCACCACCGCCTAGAGCTGTGCAGCGTACTTCACCTGCAATCTTGCACGCATTACCTCCGCCTATACGACCCATATCTATGATTCAACCCATATCGATGCTAAGTAAGCTTCTAAAGGCCAAGTCGGCTGAAGCCGAGAGTCCTTTAGACACCTATAGGTTCTTTTCTGGCAAGGGTGAGCTTTCGCCTATATATCTGAAGATTTACATTCCATTTGTGGGGGGCGAACCATTCGAAGTCATCCTTAGCCCG
>Ga0307512_10005938_pt1 | contig 12546 bp, 12 predicted proteins | sample 14_EM_MG_FD_200267 | JGI IMG/M metagenome (GOLD analysis project Ga0307512, IMG submission 200267) | Populus trichocarpa ectomycorrhiza microbial communities from riparian zone in the Pacific Northwest, United States - 14_EM | ecosystem: Host-associated > Plants > Roots > Unclassified | place... | reverse complement strand
CACTGTCCCATCTCCTGCCCCCACCTTGTGTCCACCCTCTCCAGGATTACTACTGGTTCTACATGAACCATTCATCACCCCAGAAGTTCCACTAGCGGAACTCTTCCCCAACCTCTTCACCGCCCCTGCCTGCACCTTTGTTGCTGACCACCACCCTCACCAATACCCTGTCATCTACAATCATGGTGAAAAGTTTTGGGTTCCGCAAGAGAAATTCATCGAATGCAACTTCCTTCATAACATCCCTCACATCCCAGACCTTGACAACCACCCCCTTCACTTCGTCACTCCATTCCATGCTGACGTTTTCCACAACGTCTGGGTGAACACCACCGCTATCCTCCCTGCCATCAACCTTTGTGCCAAAATCGGGCACCACCCCCATTTGGCCTTATTCCCTTTCAGTTACTTAGAGTCCTCTTTCATCAACTCAATTAAATTTCTTGTTGGACAGTTCCCTCCTGCCTGGCTCGAGTACTTTGAAGGCATACTTGTACCCCTTGTAGCATACGATTTTCTTGACAGACACATTGCTACCTTGTGTGGACACTTACATTTTACTCCCAAAGGCATTTTTGTTATTGAAAGGAACACTTGTACGGAAGACTTATTATGTATGCAACCCAGACTTGCTGCTTTTGTCTGTACCCCCTGCGTTCCCACTAACCCTTTCTCTTGTATTACGCTGCCTCCAGTAGAAATACCTTTGTAACTTGTATAAGTAAGTTACAAAGAAACTGGTGTAATATATAAAGGGTTATCAAATTTCTTTTAGTGGCACAAGCAATTTGCGATGAATTTATAAGGGAAATTTTTCAAGACTTGGTCGATTTAAGAACATAAGTCCAACTTATGTATTGGAGTAAACAACACTTCATTACCAAGGCGTTATTTGACAAATTACCCTTTGGAGAAATTCTAAGTCACACTTGCTTCTATTCTTATGTTGATTATACCCTTGACAAGCTACTAGGAGCAGCCAATAACACTCTTCTTTATTGGCGTCTATCAAATGTTACCCAATTTGATGGTACTCCAGTTACTGAACTTAGTCTCTTCTACGACAATACCTTCCTCTGGCACTATAGCGTGCCATCGTACAGGGAAGAAATCAGATCACAGATCCGCTCTGGGAGAAGAGTTAGATTTTTATCCCGCTTTCGTTTGTCGCAAACCGAAATTGAAGTGGAGTTCAATGAAATTTGACTCCAGACAATTGCAAATAATGACTTCCAATTCATTTACACCAATAGCAAAAGCTATCAATACAAATTTGCCAACCTCACTTGGGAAACCACCATCAACAATTTTGAACACCCCCTCATTAATCCCTGCTTATTCACCCTTCCCATTATGCAACCTAACACCCAGGGAAGAGAGACTGAGTACCAGGCCTGCCTTGAACACATATGGTCCCTTCTGAACAATATCCAGATCCAGGACCACTACTGGGACAGCATCGATTCCACTACCCAAGCTAGTACCCCAGGATCCAGTACAGATACCAATTATTGGACCCCGAGAACTGCCCAGTTCGCTTCCCCTGTCATATCCATTTACTCCCCCAGCATGCACCCTTGTTCTTGTGGAATTGACATTTGTTATTGTGACAGCCATCAACCTGGAACTCCCCCAACCCCATCTTACATCACCCTTTGGAAGCCCTGACTTCTCAGTCAACCAATAAATGGCATGCATTACAACAGGCAGGTGCAAACTGGTGCCCTGACAACGTTCAGCACCAGCTCAAGACTGCCAGAGATCACGCTCTACCCAAGAATCACCCCAGTTTGTACCTTCTAACAAGAGACCCCGAAACAAAAGAGGGGATCCAAGCAATAGAGGCCAAATACTTCAGAGACAACCAGCTTTTGTAGAAAGAAGACCCACTCCCAGACCCCCAGTAACCACAGAGACTGCACCCCCAGTTTACCTGAATATCCTTGCACCTTCCCACATCGAACCCACCCCCAGTTACTACGTAAATCTGCCACCTCTGGTTATTCCCCCACTCTCAGATCAATACCAAGAAGCTCCATTACCTCCTACCCCACTAACAACTGCCATTTTAGAAGGATCCGAACTAATTGGAAGAGCCTTCCAGACATTTCTACCTGAAGACAAATACCTAGCAACTACAATACCTACAAGAGATAAACACAAGTTTAGCACCTTTCATAGTCATTGTTGGTATTTGTTACAGGCTTGGACAGAACAACATATAGAACACCCATTATCGGAATTAACACATCTTATCCCTGATCCTATTATCTTTGCGGGATTTTTGTGGAAATACCGCACCTCAGTAACTAGTAAAGGAATATTAGAAGACTATCAAGTGATTGCTCGATCTGATACAATCCCAGCGGTACCCCGCCTGCTGAAAGGATATACAGTATTCTATGGGTGGACTGAAAACACTTATTCCATTGCCTTTGCATGAACCATTGGGAACTCACTTATCAACAATATCCCACAAAGTTTACCCCTACCTCAGAAGACACCCGTAACATACCAATTGTATTCACTGATTGGTTTGTTACTAACAACCAAGGAGATAGAGTTAGATTCACCCAATTCGGCAATGAAGCAGTTTGGAACGTAGATCCTGAACATCCTTGGATCTACTTACAAACTAACCTACCCATAGCATAAGAAACCCTTGAAGCATCAATTCCCTACCTTGACCACCTTACTGATTTTGACATCTATACCAGATTTGCAAAATACAATGGAAAGACCGTTGCCTAGCATCGTCCTACACAAATTTGGAAATATCGTAACAATAGGACAGTACATTTCAACCAGGCTCCCACAGAAGGAACAAACTCCACTCTTAACTTGGAAGAAGAAGAATCTGGAAGCGAAGAAGAGGATTCAGAACCAGACAAAGATACAGCTCAGGTTGAAGATCTTCTTAGAAGAGCTGAAACCACTGTTACATCAGCAATCCAGAAACTTTCAAGTCATCCAGGAACCCCCAGTCTGGCAAATTCACCCTTGCCTAAAGCAAGTCTGCTTCCTGGAAAGTCCCAACTTTCAACCACAGAAATCCATCAGGTTCCTACACCACTGGTGTCCAAAGGAAAGCAACCCGCTCCTATACCACCGCCCAGGACCCAAACGTCCAGCAGTTCTCCAAGACCTGCACAAACCTCCTCTATACCCTCCACAACTAAGTTCTCAGCACAACCACCACCAACTAGAAACCCCAAAGGAACAGCACTGCCGCCTGCTCCTTCTTCATCAGCACCAACTCCAAAAGCACACCAACCACCCAGAGGAGGTCCACCAAACCCACCAGCAGCAGCAGCACCAATAGCCGTACAGAACCAACCATGCATCCTGGGAACAGCCCCAGAACCATTTGATGGAAATGGGGATAAAACAATCGCATTCTGGAACGTCCTTGACAATTACTTCACAGTCAATGCTACCACCTATGACATAGATGTCAAAAAGGTTTCATCAGCCTTGACCTACTTTAAGCAAGGGACTCAAGCAGGAGATTGGGCTAGCAATTGCATTGCCACTACACTGGCAGCCACTCCTGCGGATTATGGAATGTGGCAAGCCTTTAAAGATGCCTTCAAAGCCCAATTCATTCCCCCAGAAACGCAAATAGAAGCAATAAAGAAGGTGCATAACACACTACAGAAGAACCAGGAATTCAATGAATGGTACCAAGAATGGAGCAAATATGCCCGAAGGGCCAATATTGATGACACTACTAAAATGTATGCATTCCACTTGGCCCTTAATACTGCCCTCCACAATAAGATCCTACAACTATCCCCTATGCCAATGACATTAGCAGGGCTAGTAGAGAAAGTGTGGGAATTCGATAAGAATTGGCATACCTTTGTGGGACCTATGTGAGGATTCCAACACTCTAGGAATAATGCATGCATTCAGGAAATTTCCGGAGAAGATTCAGAAATCAATGCTACTACCCAACGTCACACTAGTTTTGGACGCAGAAGAGGTCACGGATGGGGTTGTGGAAGACTTTCCTCAGAAGAACAGGAACATTGCATTAAGCTTAACCTCTGTCTCTACTGTGCCGAACCAGGACACCATGCCATAGAATGCACCGCACCACCAAATTGATGCCCCGGAAATCCTCACTACACTGTAGTCAGGAGAGACAGTCCGTTGGTTCGCCAAATTGACACCATTCCAGAAGAAGGAATGGAGAAACTTTCACTTGAAGATGAAAGCGGAGTTAATATCACATCTGCTAACTATTTTGAACCCCTGGTCAAGATTAATGTAGACGACCAGCCGTCTTTTATGGATACTCTCTAGGAGCATCGCCTAAGAGAGTTGTAACAATACCCTGTTGTACTACTAGTAGGATTGGAATTCTCCAATCACCTAAAGTTCTCAATGTACCACCAGATACGATTCGAAATATATGCAGTCCTTCTATGCAAATAGATGTTTGAATTGTGTACAACGGGAAAGAAATCGATGTGCAAGCTGTATTGGATAGTGGAGCAGAAGGCGTCTACTGCAATACCAGCTTTATCCAGAAATATGGAATTCTCACCTATGACATAGATCGCCCAATCTACCCTCAAAACATTGATGGAACACTAAATAAGCAAGGAGCGATCCGCCATGCTGCCATACTACAAATGGGGATGGGCACAAAACATTGGGAAGACATCAAAGTCACAATTACAAATACTGGACAACATGAAATTCTTCTAGGAACTGATTGGCTGAAGGCACACAACCCAAACATTGATTGGGGAACCAACAAACTATGTTTCAATTGATGTCCACTACAGTGTCACCCAATAGAATCTCAAAACCCAACTATTATGCAAATGCTACCTGTGGACGAATGGGAAACCTAGAACAACGACTATTTGGATTACACCATGCACAGCATGGATGCATCGCAGTGCATCATGGCTCACAAAGAACAATACTTCAAACCTATGATTCGAAAAACTACAGTATCAACCACAATAGCCCAAACAGTACATGGGACAACCAAAGAAATTCCCCTGGAGTTCTGCAAATACAAAAAGGTATTTTTGGACGAAGAGGCCCAAAGACTACCAAAGCACCAACTGTGGGACCACAAGATTGATCTTATACTGGGACAGCAAATGAGAAAAACTTCCGTATACAGATTAACCCTGCCAGAGAAAATTGCCTTAAAAGAATACATAGATGATGGGCTAAAACGTGGAACCCTGCGAAGATCAGAAGCACCAGATGCATGCTCATTTTTCTTCATCGATAAGAAAGATGGGAAATTACGCCCCATTCAGGACTATCGACTGTTGAATGCAATAACCAAGAAAAATGCAGCTCTGATACCCTTGATTCCAGAACTCATTGATAAACTCTTAGGGGCATGATTTTTTACTAAACTGGATGTATGATGGGAATACAACAATATTTGCATTCGCAAAGGAGATAAACACAAAACTGCATTCAAAACCCCCCTGGGACTCTTTGAATCACTAGTAATGACGTTTGGCCTCTGCAATGCTCCGGCTACATTCCAAACATTTATGGATACACAATTTGCGGATTTCCTGGAAACCAGAGAAGTGGTCATCTATCTTGATGACATTCTAATTATGGCCAAAACCCTGGCACGCCTTGTACAACTTATGCATGGAATTCTGCAACACCTAATGGACCTAGATCTCTATCTCCACCCAGAAAAATGCTCCTTTAACCAAACATCTGTTGAATATTTAGGCCTTATCATATCTGAAGGAGAACTATGCATGGACCCTATCAAACTGAATGCTGTTAGCAACTGGCCAACCCCAAAAACTATGAAAGATGTTCAGAAATTTTTAGGGTTCTGCAACTTCTACCAGCACTTTGTCAAAAATTACTCTGCTTTGGCATGACCTCTGTTTAATTTGACAAAAAAGAATACCCCGTTTCATTGGGATGCGGAAGAAGAACAAGCCTTCTGCAGCTTGCAAACCACATTAACTACTGCACATGTACTCCTCCTACTGGACTATAGGAAACCCTTTACCTTAATAACAGATGCCAGTGATTACGCCACGGGATCAATTTTGGAACAAGAAGATGCATTTGGACGATCACACCCAGTCGCATATTTTTCGAAATCCCTACAACCTGTGGAAAGAAATTATGAAATCCATGACAAAGAATTATTAGCAATCATCCAATCACTAAAGCATTTCTGCCATTATCTCCAGGGCAACATACACCAAACTAAGATCTTTTCAGACCATGCAAATCTCCAATATTTCACCACTAAGCAGAATATCACATGATGCCAATCACAATGGGCACTCTTTTTGGCCACATTTAACTATGTTATCATCCCTAAACCAGGCAAACTCAACAAAACTGATGCTCTGTCCAGGTGTCCAGATTATAAAGAGGGTATAGCATCCAAAAATGCCACACAAGTGCTACTTACACCTGACAAATTTTCAATTTGAGCACTACATAACTTGGCAATCCCCACAGGAATGAACCTAGACCTCAAAGCCACCCTTAAAGAAGGGATTGCAGCAGACAGAGTCACGGGAGAAAAATTAAAGCAAATTCTAACCAGTGGCCCATGACATGTTACCAAGGGATTACAAGATTGGAACTATGAAGACAACTTATTCCTCTATAAAGGATTAATTTACATCCCAAACAATGAAAATCTGAAGCGCAAAGTCACACAGTTATTCCATGATAATGTAATGGGACACCCCGGACAATGGAAAACCATCAAACTAATTACTTGCAAATATTGGTGGCCAGGAATCACCAAATTTGTCAAAGCTTACATCAAAGGATGTGCTATTTGCCAAACAACCAAAATATGACCACCAGTGAAAGTCCCACTCAAACCAAATGAAATCCCACAAGGAATATGGGAAACTATCACAATGGATTTCATCACGGACCTACCCCTATCCAAGGGATACAATAGCATCCTCACAGTCGTAGATTGCCACAGCAAAGCAATTATCCTCTCCCCTTATAACAAGAATATCACCGCAGTTGAAATGAGCCAACTGTTACTAGACAATGTTTAGAAACATACAGGTTTCCCAATGGCAATTATATTGGATCGAGGACCACAATTTGCAGCACAAGTTACACAGGAACTTTGGAGAAAACTAGGAATCAAACAGAAACTATCCACAGCTTTCCATCCGCAAACAGATGGAGAATCTGAGCAAGTTAACCAGGAAATTGAACAGTACCTTCACATTTGCGGGAACTTCCAACAGGATGATTGGGCAACACTACTACCACTTATAGAATTTGCACACAATGCCCGACCACATTGCAGCACTCAAAAATCCCCTTTTGAGGTCTGGTATGGATTCCACCCAACATTCAAACTGCCATTACAACTGCAAACCAGATTACAAAGTGTGGATGAATGTGTCCAATACCTAGAACAAATCTGCAAGGAAGTAACTGCCACACTACATATTGCAGCTTGAGAAATGAGAAATGGAGGACCCCCAAGAGTGTCACATACTTTTCACAAAGACGATCAAGTTCTACTTGAAGCCACAAATTTACAAACTACCCACCCAAAGGCTAAACTTGCCCCACGATGCTACAGACCATTTAAAGTCCTTTGGGCATTGCCAACCAATTGCAAACTGGTACTACCACCACAAATGAGAATCCACCCTGTGTTTCACAATTCTCTGTTGAAACCATATATCAAAACATCGGCACATGGACCAAACTTTACTTGACCACCTCCAGAAATCGTTGGAGGAGAGGAAGGCCACTATGAAATTGAGAAAATTCTCCAAACACATCCAACCAGAAACTGAAGAAGCATGGAATATTTAGTACATTGGAAAGGATACTCTGATGTGGACCGAACCTGGGTACCCACCAAAGAATTATCCCATGCCAAAGAACTAGTTCAAGAATTCCTCTCTAGGCAGAAGCCTAAAGAGGGGATACAAACATTGCAGGTGCAATGGAAACCTAAAGAGGGGATACTGTTGCAGACACAGTCCATGACAACACACAAACAAGAAACTCCCAAACAAAGTCCTTCCAGAGCCGCCCCTAAATCTAGTTATAGTTACATGGTCAAAACCACTCCTCGACCACGTGACCCTGAGAAAGTGTCACCTGACATGTCACGTGTTGTATCATGTGATATCTTGACCCCTTTAGCATCACATGACCGAATAGCACGTGACCCTGGGAACAAACCACATGACCTACCAAGGGATTGGTCATCCACATGATCACATGTCATTATACGATCACATGATCAGACATGCTTCAAGCATGCACCAAGTCTGTTGATTGGCACGTGGAAAACCGTGGGAACAATCAACAGTTTATTGGGCAATCAACAAAGTCACAAGACTTTGGAGCACAGCACTAAAGCCCACCCATCTCTTGTATTTGTACTTGTCTTAGTGGGCCATCACTTTGTATGGCATGTCCAAGTTCTCTTCATGTTGAATTTGCATATATGTTAGCTGTTTATATGCTTTCATAACATTATTGTTGTGTGAGGCAATCCTTCCAGTTGCCCTAAACTGCACTCTGCATGCATTGCAAATTCCTCAGGCTGCAAAGGGGTGAAGATGACAATGACTTGTTAACAATAGCAGAGTATAAGGGTGCAGGGCAGCTCTTATGGTCTGTAGTGCTGACAGTGAGTCTGCGCCTGTGGGTTCAAGGAAGGAGGGAGGGGAAATAGAACCAGCATTGTGTCCTGAACAAGGATGTGCAACAGAACAAGATGGGGGTGGTAAATTGACAGCTGTTAATCATACAACTGCCAGTGGGTATGCATGAACATGGAACAATCTGGGATGGTTAAGGTAGGCCACATCCATCTACGGTTAATATCACATGACCACCTGTGACAATGCGTGAAAATGGTGTAAAACTGGAATACCTTCTGAGAGACAGAATAAATATAATTTTTCTAGCTTGGGAAACATGAAGATGTGTTATTAGAACAGGGTTGTGGTCATAAATTTTTATTTAGAGCCTTTCTGAAGGAGGAGATAGACTTCTGGTGTCGAAACTCCATGTTTGTCCCATGTTTGTCCCACTTGCATCACATAATCAGAAGTGACAAAAAGTGACAAGTTTGTGAAAAGATTATGACCTGGGCACATAAGAACAAGATAAATGTAATTTTAGCATCTTGGGAATTATGAAGATATAGTATTAGAACAAATATGTGGTTTCTGAATGTTTGATCAAGCTTTTTTGAAGGAGGAGATATGTTTTTAGTGTCGAAATTCCATGTGTCCATATTTTGGATCGGTGCTTCCAAGATCACATGAAATTGCCTGCCAAAATGGAAACAAAGCAGTCGCAACAGTCTTGCAAACCTTGGTATATATGGAATAAGGAGGAAATAGTAACAAGGAGACCTACCAGCCATGCAGGTGGTGCAAAGCCCTGAAATACATCTGGCTGTGGCAATGCTGGATCAAAAAGTACAAGGCACAGAACACTCCCAGGTAGCATAATGGAGGACTTGGGAGATGCAGATATTCAGATTTTGATAATGCACACATACATTCTAGAGCTCAATCGCATACACGCTGTGTAGCTAAGCCTTATCACATCTCATCACATATTAGTCTCAGTTGGTCACAGTAAAGTAACACCATGGTCACAAAACAGTCACATTATGTGATATTAACCATAGATGGACGTGGCCTACCTTAGCTTAGTGTTGAGAAGATGAAATGTATGGGTTTGCATGGGAATCAGTTCTCATGTCTGACTTGCATGCATTCTGAGGTGAGTAGTAGCATACCCTCAATATCTTAGTTCCCATGTCTGACTTGCATGCATTCTAAGGCCATCATATGCCTGGAATTCACTCCTTTACTTTTATTAGTTGCTACAGGTTATGGGCCCTGCCCTGGCCCTATAGGAAAACCAACTGTATTGCTGCAACATGTCATACTACAGTACATCATCATGTCTCTTCCAGTACTCCTCACTGCCATCCCACATCTCCAAAATGACACCTCCAACTGGGCCATCTTTGCCATGTATTTCTGAAAAGCCATGGAGGCCATACACTGCTGGGGCCACTTTGATTGGACAACCATGTGTCCTGTTCCAAAAGACATTTCCCACCCCACAAATGCAGAAAACCAGACCATTAAGGAGTGGGAGAAGGAAGACTGTACCACATGATACCACCTGTCCAGGCAGCTCCTGGACTATATCTTCATTGGCTTGATTGACCACAAAACAGCAAAGGGTTGATGGGACCAACTTGTTGAAGACCTCAGTCAGCCAGCACAGGAAGTGAACAGAATGGAAGGACCCACCAGAGGACCCCCTGCAGCCACAGTGGAGGGGAGCAGTCAAAGAAGGCACAGGCACAGGGGGAAATGCTGCCCTGCAGATGCCACTCATGCTGCTGATACTGAGGGGGGGGTTGCTTGCTGGCCAAGGAAGGGGACACTCATGCACCAATCATCAGCATGGAGGCAGTCCTGTCCTAGCAGCACCCACAAACCCCAGACCCCATTGTTCATGCACAAACCATCGGCACAGAACCAGAGGCTGTATTGGGCAAGCCCAGAGCCATTGAAGAAGGTGCTTACACACATGACAACCATGTGGAGCTGGACCTGAAAGAGGGGCAGCTAGGCAACCTGAACACGAATACCCCCAAAGGAGTCACTCACACTGGGCTGGACTCAATGCCAGGGGAAGTTGATCCAATTACGAACATGCCTGTGCACATTGAAGGCATGGGGCCAGAAGTTTTGATGGAGGAGGAAGATGATTGCTTGCTTGAGGTGGAGGAGGATGGGGCTGCTGGGAAAGCTGCCAGTGTCAAGGGGGACATTGGTCCTCATGTCGAACTGCAAGGTCCTGGGGTCAGCTGCCTTGCCATGCAAGAGAACACCAGATCACTCACCTTGCCTTCACCAACACCACCCACCACCCCAGAGGCTGCTAGCACATAGCGCTTGCTGGCTGCCAACACAGGGATGCCAGATATCTCAGTACCAGACCATGGTATGGACTTGGTGCCACAGCTGCACAACACACTGCTGCCACCAAATGAGGCTGCAGAACCTTCCATTCACCAGCTGCCTGAGCAGATCCAAGCCCCCACCAGAGTTGGAGGGTTGTTGGAGTTGCTCCCAGGTGAGGAATCACAGCATGCAATGGGCCAGAGGGGCCTGACATCAGCACAGGCACTTGAGGGCAAGATGCCCATCAGAGAGGCATATGGCCACCCTCCTGACCTCCCTGACCTGCAAACACAGGGCTCCACTGCTTGGGAGCCAGTGTTCATCATTCCAAAGGCCCATGTCCATGTGCATAAGGTGCAGAGGCCTGTCCCTGATGAGGGTGCTCATATGTGCCCCAATCTATGGCTCAACCTGGGTGTCATCATTGTCAATCCAGATACCTGTATCAGGTCAGCATCACAGCTCAAGGGGGAGCAAAACATTAACTTACCATCTGTGGGGAGCGAGCTGCATGCTGCCCCATCTGCCCCTCAAATCTCCTCATCTTCACTTTCACCCTTATCCCTTGTTCCGCCACCATCTGACACCCTCATATGTGGGAATCAGTCACATGGAGAAGGCACTGCCACCAAGCGGCACACCATCAAAGGTCGTCCCTGTCCTAAACCCTCAAAGCCACCAAACCCACATAAAGTCATGCAGGAAGCAGGAGGAGTGTTGCTGACACTAGGCAACATATCTGTGCTCCCTAAAAACACTAACCCTTTTAGACTTGCTGGCACAGCTGAGAACACAAACATAGAAACTGGGGGAGTCGAACGCACAAGCATTGACCTTCACAAATCAGGGGGAGTGTCGGCATCAGACAACCCACCTTCCCTCCCTGGAGATGATGGCAGCCCTGGAGACCTCAACAGTCTTGGGCTTGCATATACGGTTGCAGATGCAGAGGGAGTCAAACCCTTGCGCATTGATGCATATGAACAAGGGGGAGCACATTTGCTCATGGGCACTGCACCAGCCCTGGCCAAGGATACTGTCAGCATTGGACTTGCTGACAAGGCTGAGACAGCCAGCACCGCTAAGCCCGAGGTGTCAGAGTCATGGGCACAAGATAAAGCTGGGTGCAGACATGAAGTCAATGTGCAACCACACAAGGCGCTGCCATAGAAGCGCAAGCGCAATGCAGAGGCACTATTACAAGAGCGCAAGCTTGAGTGTCACCTGAATGAGGGCAAACACAAACCTGTTTGGCTGCCACAAGAGGTGCTACAAGGAGGCAAAGGCGCGCTTTAGATACTGCCACGAAACCACAAGCGCAAGCATGTGCATGAGCCACCACCTGAGGTGCTGCCGTGAAGGGGTGAGCACGAAATTGAGATGCTGCCAAGAAAGGGCAAGCTCGAAGTTGGCACACTGCTGCAAGGGTGTACAAATGAGGGTGATTGCAAGCCCAGTTGGCCATTGTGAGAGATGTCCCACAAAGCTGTCCTGTCCACTTGGGAGGGAGTAGCCCTTTGGGATCCAGGAGGGAGGCTGCTGTGGGAGCAAACCCTCGATTCGGAAAGGCCTGTTAAGG
>Ga0307512_10005937_pt1 | contig 12546 bp, 9 predicted proteins | sample 14_EM_MG_FD_200267 | JGI IMG/M metagenome (GOLD analysis project Ga0307512, IMG submission 200267) | Populus trichocarpa ectomycorrhiza microbial communities from riparian zone in the Pacific Northwest, United States - 14_EM | ecosystem: Host-associated > Plants > Roots > Unclassified | place... | reverse complement strand
ACGCTCTGTTGACTCTCTGTTGATGCTCTGTTGACGCTCTGTTGATGCTCTGTTGACGCTCTGTTGACGCTCTGTTGATGCTCTGTTGACGCTCTGTTGACGCTCTGTTGACGCCCATATTCAGGTGTGGCAACATCCTCATTTACCATAATGCCTCTGAAGGAGGCCAATACTTCGATTATGGGTAAAAGCCGTAGTACAGCCCTTGGATTATACAAGATGCAACACTCAAAACTGTTGACCCTCTGTTGACGCTCATTTTCAGAATGGGGCTGTGACCATATCGCTTTCCCTTTTGCCCATAAAGGCTACCAATACGTTGATTATGGATAACAGTAAGCAAATCCCTTTCTAATTAACTTACTTACAAGTCTAAAAATTGTTGACGCTCCATTGACGCTCATTCTCATAATGGGGCTGTTACCATGTCGCTTTCTCTTCTGCCTATAAAGGCTGCCGATATGTTGGTTATGGATAACAGCAAGCAAATCACTTTCCAATTAACATACTTACAAGACCAAAAATTGTTGACACTCTATTGACACTCATTTTCAGAATGTGGCTGTTATCATATCGCTGTCTCTTTTGCCTATAAAGGCTGCCAATATGTTGATCATGGATAATAGCAAGCAAATAGCATCCAAATTAAGTTGCTTACAAGTGCAAAAATCGTTGAGGCTCGGTTGAGACTCATTTTCAGAATGGGGCTGTTACCATGTCGCTTTCTCTTCCACCTATAAACTCTGCCAATACATTGATTATGCATAACAGTGAGCAAATTGCTTCCCAATTAACTTACTTACAAGCCCAAAAATCATGAACACTCCGTTGCCTTACATAGTCAACATGGGGCTGTAACCGTGTTGGATTTTCTTTTGCACATCCATGTAGCCAATACGTTTGTTATGAATAACAGCAAGCAAATTGCATCCTAATTAACTGACTTACAAGACAAAATATCATTGGTGCTCCATTGATGCTCACCATAAACATGTCCCAACTGTTGTTTTATGGTTAATAATTTTGTACAAATAGTCATATAGTCAGTATTAACAGCCAATGTATAGTTTGTATGAATACTCAGTTGCATCCAAAAGCTTTGTAGGGTCTCAATTTCTGATCAACTGATGTACATGTTCTCTGAGTGATGAATAACGTAGTGCTGTCACATTCCAGCGCATTCAGCTGGCAATTTACCACATTTAGATCCATACATTTATTTTTCATTGATATAGCCCTATTTCCTCACTTTGCCTTATGCAGTAGCTTCTTGTTACGGGGGTGTATACCCTAAGTAACTCAACAAGGTATCCGCTGATACTAGGGTAAGTACTAGGTTCACGGCTAGTGTTAGCAACGGTTCCGGACCGTTACTTCGGGTCCAGGTCCGGGTCCAAACAGAACCATTGCCAAATTGGCGGTCCGGGTCGTCAATAAACCCGAACTGCCCACTCGGGCACGGTTCCATGGTGAACTCCCAACCTGTCTGAATTGGGCGGGTTGTCAGCGGGTCGCCCAGCGGGTCCATCTATAGATTCATATAAGGCTCTTGTATTTGCAGTGTGTTAATTGCATCTTATCAAAATCGCATTTTCAGCAACCAATAATGTGCTTTTGCTTGTTGAGCAGTGTGCAATATCTATTAATTTGGTATCTGTGTTTCACCTTCCATATATACTATTTTTGCCTAGCAAGGCCGTCGATAATACAGTTACGCACGCGAAGATCCGCACGATGCCTTGATTACGAAATATGTATGTCCTGAAACTGTTGACGCTCGGTTGACGCTCATTTTCAGGATGCCACAGGGAGCATGTCGCTGTTGATTTTGCCAGTAAACGCTGCCAACATCTCATAAATGGATGTCTGCAACCAATCAGAACATAACTTACCCATGATGCAACGCTAACAATGGTTGACGCTCATGTGATGCTCCTGCTAAGAATGGGGGGGTGACCGTGTTGCTATCTCTTTTCCTAATAAAAGCTGCCGATACGTCTGGTAGGCATAATAACGACCGAGTCACTGGTGAATCACCATACTTACATGACCACAAATCGTTGACGCACCCTTGACCCTCATTTTAATCTATTGTCCATTCAACATCTCCTGCTGTCGATAATTGTGTTCATCCTGATTTGACATGATTGGCTGTCATTCTGCGGGATTGAGAGTCAGCCCTGGGGCAAAGCCGAGCGGCGTAATAATCTTGCACTGTTCACTCTCACACGACTAAAAATCATGTATCATGCCAAAAGATTCGTTGCACCAGCTATACATCAATTTATGAACCGATATTCACGATCTACGTCTTACCATTTGCCCATAATATATCTCTAACTGAAACTCTCGGTCAAGCTACATAAAGCTGGTGAACCATTGATGCATGCTGTCCTACTTTTTCTTCCCTCATTTATTTCTCCGCGTTTCTACTGCATTGACCTTCACCATCACCTGTTCAGCCTGTCTCTTTGACTTCTGTGTGGGCTGAACCAATCAGGGCACAGTTGGCGCGGTGCTCACATCCTGCTGCTCTGGGCAGTCCGGATCCTCAATGCCATTGTGGGGCTCTATATCAGATCCATCATCCTCTGCGCAATCCTCTTCGCTGTCATTTGGATTATCGAAGTCGCCATTCTAGTTAAGCCAATTATCGGTGTCCGAAATACTTTCAGGTCCGCTATCCTCGTCGCTTTCTACTGGATGACGGTTGATTCTCCAGATTCGGCAGCCATTTAAGATCTCAGTTTGTCCTCCAACGAGGTCCTTTGCAGACAAAGCTGGTGGCAAAGGTGATCGTTCTGGCAATTTGAATGCAGCCGTACCATCATGATGAAAGAGTGACCAGCATGCTTTGACAATCTCTTCCGTGTCTGAAATGTATCCTACTGTGGTCATCTGGATGTTTTGAGCGCGAGATTCCTTCCGGGAAACATGTAGGTTTTGGCTGCCCTGCCACATCTCCAAAAAGTCGTGAACCTTGGGCATTCTGTGCAATTTCCTTTCCTCCGCCTCTTTCTTCATTTCCGTGTCGTTTTCTGTGTGTGTGGTATCCAATTCTAGGTCAGTGCCTGCCAAAATCCCATGATTGGCTCTGGCAAACTGCCTGACAACAACTTTTTTGTGAAGGGTCTCGCCTGTGGCTTTTGACTGCGTCCATCCAATAACATCTCGGCCAACGGAAAAACTGGCCTCCACTCCAACACCATGTGGTAGGATAGAGAATATGTCGTGAGCCACATTGGAGAGATGGGCGTACTTTGGGTGCGTTTCCTCCTGTTGGCGCCACCAATCGGTTATGTCCGGTATCCAAAATGTACTGCTAATCTCCATTGGGTCAGAGTGGTAAACATTGAGATTTGGATTAATTTGTCCCCAGTTCTTTGGTGCTTCAGGTGGCGAATTCAAAAAAAGCCTGGCGGCAGTCAATAAGCGAGCTGCGCAATCGCTTCGTCCGGGTGTCGTCCCAGCCACATTGTTAGGTGTCAAGTATTGCTCATCATCGCTGGACACATCATATAGATCAAAGGATGATTGATAAGACACTGGAGCTGTTGCAGAGGGGACAAGATTGCTGGTCGGTACCGTTTCGAGTTTATTGACTGGCACACGTCGATGTTTAGTGCAGTATTCATTCTCCACATACTTCAGAAAGGCCTCTTGGTATTGTGTAGTGTAGGATGTCTCATCCTCAGGATGAATATCCATTCCCTTGTCCCACTTTCCAAACGATCGCATCTTCTGGAAAGGATCGAGGCTGTGTGCCGAAATCAGCAGCATGCCCGTCATTAAAGTCACTTCAGCAGAGTATTTGGAAAGCATCTGTCGAGCTAACTTCACAGCGAAGAACAAGTCTTCCTCCTATGGAGTTTATTTCTTGGCGAAAGCTCACATCACACCATCCATGTAATCGAACTTGTCGTTGTACACTGTAATAACGTGAGCGAATGGGACTGTATGCTTCTTCGTCATCCACAGGGTGCAATATCGAAATAGCCTCAACACTTTCATGGCAATTACTTCTTAATTGCATCCACAGTCAGTGCAGATTCCCTCCAGCAAATGGTACTAAGGGTTGCAGCAGACGGTAGGACTAAGTCGTCGCGTAATGCCTTATATGACCGTCGTAGCTCGAGATGTGATATAGCGTTCCATGGAATATGTGCCCAAACAAATCGTAACATGAGGTAGCAATTCCACATGTCTTGGTGAAATTTGGAAGTTTCAAAGTCCTTAGCTTCCAGTTTGGAACGTTTTGTCTGTCATTTTGGTCAATGTGGATTTAATTGGATATCAACTATCATTTTTCTCGGCACACTTCCTATTGTGATTCCCCGACTTCCTTGCCTCTTCAGGATGGCCAAAGCTGTTTCATCCACCGTCAAACTAGTCAATTCAGTGACATGTGAATCTGTTGATTTGTTTAACTTTGCGATGTGAGCCTGTGCCAGCAAGTGTTTCCCAATTGAGCTGGTCCCATGTTCTGATGGATGGCGAAAAACTTGATGACAAATGATACAAATGATGGCAGGGCTGCCGGTCTCCTCAATTCCGCAGTGCAAATAGAATCGCCACGAAGGCGCATGTCTAGAATCATCCCATGCAACAGGCCGTTTCGAGCCTACATTTATTGAAGCCCACCAAGCCTTGAAGAATATATGCAATGTAAGGTCGCTCAAATCACGCATAAAGAGACATGCATTTTTGGAAGAGATCATAACCTCGAGCAATGAGGTGTCCAAAGATTGTGTATCGGACACGGTGGTAGAAATTGGAAAGCTGGGAATTCCTACTCGAAAGACTGCCAAAAATAACGATACAGTAACGCATCATGCGGGTTCTTAAATATTGACTCTACAGCTACAAGGAAAATAATCAGATTAGTAAGATATTGCATGCATATTTGTGAAGTTGAATACAAGGACAGATTGCAACGACTGACCGCGTAAAACTCCATTTATGAACAGCATAATGCAGTTTATTGCTGTGTAGCATTCGGAGCCTTGACGCACCGTGGGCGCTCAATTTCAGGAGGCAGACGCAATATTGTCTCTAGCATTTTTGCCCACACAGGCTGCCAATAGGTTCACTGTGGTTTATCTGCTCTCCATTCCGGTTAGATTATCCAAGATGCCAGCACACAAATCGTTGACGCTCCGTTGATGCTCATTGTGGGAAATGGTTACGATCTTGTCGTAAGCATTTTTGCCTAGAACTGCAGCCGATAGTACAATTTTAGATCATTGTGGTCGCATGGCCCCTTGATTTTCGAAGATGGAAGGCCTCAAATCGTTGACACTCCGTTGACGCACATTGTTAGAGTGTAGAAATGATTTCGTCAAAAGCGTTTTTGCCTAGAAATACGGCCGATAGTTCGATTATGTGTTGATGTCCCCGCATTGCCCCCGTATTTTCGAAGATGCATGGTGAAAAGTTGTTGACGCTCCATTGACGCTCATTTTTAGGACATAGTAGCGATGTGGTCGCAACCATTTTGGCCTAGAAAGGCAGCGGATAATATGATTATGGCTCAATGTCGCCGCACAGCCCTATGATTTTCCAAGAGACAGGGCCCAAAGTTGTTGACACTCCGTTGACGCTCATTTTGAGGACATAGTAGCGACATTCTCACAACCGTTTTTGCCTTGAAAGGCTGCGGATAATCTGATTATAGCTTAATGTTGCCGCACCGCCCTAGGATTTTCCAAGATACACGGCCCAAAGTTGTTGACGCTCCGTTGACGCTCATTAATAGGACATAGTACCAAGGTTGTCACAACCATTTTCGTCCAGAAAGGCAGCGGATGATGTGATTATGGCTTAATGTCGCTGCACAACCCTAGGATTTTCCATGATACAAGGCCCAAGTCGTTGACGCTCCATTGATGCTCATTTTTAGGACATAGTAGCGATGTTGTTGCAAGAGGTTTTGCCTAGAAAAGCGGCCGATAGCGTGATTATGGGGTAACGTCGCTGCCCAACCCATGCATTTTCCAAGATGCAAGGCCAAAAGTCGTTGACGCTCTGTTGACGCTCATTTTTAGGACATAGTAGAAATGTTGCCACCACCATTGTTCAATAGAAATGCGGTCGATAGTTCGATTAAGACATTCTGTAACCGCACAGCCTACTGGATATTTCATGACGCAATGCCAACAATCGTTGACGCTCCGTTGACGCTCATTTTTCAGGATGTGGCAACGACCGAGTCATTTGCTTTTTTCGCAATAAAGCCGACCTATACATACGCTTTGGATGGATGGGACAATGCAGCCCATTGATCGCTGAATGTGTAAGACTTGAAATTGTTGACACTCTGTTGATGCTCACATTAATCACATCGAAACAGCCTTTGTACACTCAATATTTGTATGCACCGAATCAGATGCTCAGTTTTGACATCCAGTATTGCGTTTGTATGTATTATCGTTTGCATCCAGGAGTTTTGGTAACTCTCAACTTCTGATCAACTGGTATCTACGCTATCTGAGTGAGAAATGACGTGGCCCTATCACATTCCCGCGCTTTCGGCCAGCAATTGACCACATGTAGATCATTTCACTAGTTTTTGGTAAATATAGCTCGTCTTCCTCACGATTCCTTATCCAGCTCTTTCTCCTCGATTTCCAAGACGTACCATAAGCAATTTCAACCATCTCAACCATGTGCACCTGGTCTGTGCCGAGATTTATGCAGTTGGAGGGATAGATGAATGCAGCATGACGGTTGTCGTTCAGATCGATTCATCATGCGCACTGACCGCTCTTTTCATGACACGTATGACATCACTCACTTAAATTTTTTTAGCACATTTCATCACTAATATTGCTTTTGCTTTGTCACTTAACAGTGACTTACAGAATGAAACCGAACGTTTTGGCCGTCTTACAGTGTGATTTGGATTCTAGAACGTTCACATGGTGCGTTCAACCCTTGCACATGCACAGATGAATGATCGTGTCTCACAATTTGGTCACTAAAATCAAGACGAAGGTGACACGTAGCAAAACTGGTAAACAACTTGCTTTTCCCCGCAATCAGACGTCAAAAATTACAGTTGGCATATCTATTCTTCCACAGATGCAGGAGCCTTCATCATCTCTTTGTCGGAATTCGATATCTATATGGTAATTAGCTGGAGGCTATATGCAGGGGTAAAAGCTTACTGGTTCAACAGGCTTCGCTGTCAGCAATGTTGACGAATCGGGTTCCACCGCTGGCTCACCACTAGGCATGGTCAATTTTGACTGCGGCTTCAACGAACCTAGCCTGATATGACTACTTCCTGGACGAGAGGTCCCTTGCGGCATTTGCGCTTTTCCGGGGACAATGTCAAGACTCTCCATAAGCTCTCCAAATGGTGTCTGTGGAGGCGGCTGAGCGTCATCATTCGTTTGCGGCTGAACGACTGCCGGAACCCTCAATCCAGATGTGCCGTACTTCTGATCCCGTTCACGGAAGAGGTCGGCTGCATCCTCCCATCCCGGCTGAGTCAATTCATTGAGCCTCATCTGCTTCCGCTGAAACCTCTCCATGTGCTGCTGTACCGTTTTGGTGATTGTGCCCATCACCCAGCCGGGTTTAGTGTTAGCAACGGGTCCAGGTTTGTACCCGGCCGGTTTTATAGGTCTGCGTGGCAACGGCCTTACCCCATCAAATATGGACGATTTTTTAAGCGAACCATCATTTTAAGGCCACAAATATTGATCAGAGAGTTTAGTATTTGGTATGTATAATATGCAGCTCAGCGCGGCGCATCTTTTGGCCGTCTCCGATAATCGATATCTTTAAATCGCAGTAAGCAGTAGCCCAAAAACCTCGTTTTTCGGCCCAAAATGACAATAATTTCAATCCAGCTTGCTGAGTTTTGAAGATATCAAAAATCGGAGACATCCAAAAGATGCGCCGTCTGAAGCTCTATATTTCATGTACCAAACACTAAATTATCAGATGAATATTCAAGGACTTAATTGAGGGAACTGTTTGGCACAAACCCACACCGAACCGCCTGGGGCCGGGTTCTCTTGGAACCGCTATAGTACAAATGGTCCGAAAACGGATCCGTTGCTAACAATAGCCGGGTTCGTCATCTTCGCTCAGCTTGCCCTGCTCAGTCTCTTCATCATCGTCATCTTCCCCATCCTCCCCATCATCGGAACTTGCAAGATCACTCAGACTGTCCCCGATAGCAACCAGCATCCCTTCAAACGTCCTTTCGGTCTTTCTGGACGTCAATCCCGCAAGTTCAGCATGCATCATCTCGTTCTGCTCTTGCTGGACCGCTGCCTCTACATCTTCAACTCGCGTTCTTGCCCCAGCGGTCTCTCTCTCAACAGAATCCTCAATCCATTTCTCATTCTCTTGATTGCTTAAGAAGTGCATTTCTCGTCGTTTCTCCGCCGCAAGCATCTTTTTGGATCTCAAGCTGTGCAATGCCCCGAGGGCCCGGACTCTCTCTGACTCCAAACCGGTCTTGCCTCCATTCGCTTGATGATGTCGTTGAGTTGACCACTTGGTCGATTTGCCATTTCTGCCAGCTGGAAGTGGCGAAAAGTTCTTGTTCGGAGCATTGACCATTGTAGTTTGCCTGCACGGTGTTGTTAGGCAAGATGTTGGATGTTGCAAGTTATGGACCATATGGAGGCAAGCTGCATCTTTTATGTCAAGGTTGGTACGTTTACTCATCTTGAACGAAGCAAAATCTTCCTCCTGACTGTCAATAAATCAGGAATAGTGACCCTAACGGTACAACATGACCTGATTGTTAGCGTGATTTTTCATGTAATATCCCGGGGATTATTTGAGTCAAACATCAGCAGACATTCTTTCCCTCGAACTACATCCTATTAATATCGTGTGACTAGGCAATTCCGCCAGTCGTACACCACAATTTATCCTTGTTATGAAACAAATAACATCAGACCAACTTTTTGCAAATTGTGGGGCGGTGGGAAACCCCTGCAAGTTGCAACTATACTCAGCAGGATTCATCTTGAGCATAACGATCATGTTGGCTGTTATTAATTCCATTCTGACAAGATGCTAACAATATAGTCCTCAGGGCTTCCCACCTCCTCTCGTTATCATCTTCCTCTCCTATTCCACACCAGCACATCATGGATACACAACGACCTCCGTCAGGTAAGAGCGGATCGAATACCGGCCAATTGGGGGGCGCCACATCGAATACGGAAATTCTTAGCACGCAACAAGAGCACAGACACGAGTTAGATCACCGCAACGCTGCCCATGCAGCCACCAAACATATGACCCAGTATGCACGTTTAAAAGTCGTCCGCAAGACTGGTAACAGCAAAAATGGAAAGCAGCATGCAGTTGGATGTGAGTATATCCATATTGAGGCAAATGGTGGTCAATTAACCACATAACGTACAGTGAGTGTCCATAGAGAGCTACGCAACGAATTGATCGCTGCCCGTAACTGGAAACCTCCATGGTCAACAAAGGCATTTGTCCGCACAGTCGGCGAAATCGAACATCATGATGTTGTCCGCTCTGGGATTTTCGCAGATGAATCTCCAGATAAGTATTCCCGCGAGTGGACGATTCCGGCTTGAATCACTTGAGAGGAGGCTACCCAATTGTATATCGTAGAGGCAATAGCCGAATTTCACTTTTGGAAGCAGCAACTAATGTCTTGTCGGTTTTCAACATGTCTGCGACTATCGCAAGGCAAGGAGGTCGGGTACAGCTGGAACAGTCCGACATGCGCCTGGCGTTGAATATGGCCAAAAGGCCAAAGAAGGCATTTTGCGTGCTGCTATAGATGAAACGAAATAACTCATTTACAAACCACGAGCCAATGTCTGAGAAGGAAAGAAGCGGGGTGTTGAGTTTCCGGGGCATAAAAAGGTCAAGGCTGCGATACAAAGAGACCCGGGAATGCTTCATCAAAACCAAACATCCGGCTGCCTTCCTTGCCATAATGGCAAGGCAAAGAATCAGCAGACACGCTGGAGACACAAAAGACCAGGTGCATCTTCACCCGTCCGATGCAGAGACCGGGCTCTAGAGCCGACTCCAACTCTGCCCGGCACGCCACCCACCCTGACCGGTAACACTGGCGGAGCTCAACCTTCTCAAATCGTCAATCTGCAGGCCGGATATACGTATTCGCATGCAGCTCTTCCCTGTGTGGAATTTTCCGATGATGATGCAGATACCCAGCACGATACCAATTTTGATCCAGATATGCTGACTGATGATGGTTAGTACACTATCTGTGGCGTGGTAATGCAGCTAACATTTATTTTGAGAACCAGAGCAGCGGATTGAGCGATCCTGCAACTGATGACAAGCATTGACCGAAAGGCACGGGATTGTGGAGATCATTATTATACATATCGAAGTATGATTAAAGATCCACGTAGTGATCACGAAGAAAGTAAATGAAAACGCCAGAAAGGCAGCCAAACCAATGTGAATGATGGAGTGTGCCAAATTAAATAATTCCATATTGTGGATACAGCTATGGGAAAATGAGCGTGAATGGAGCGTCGACAATTTTTGGTCATGCATCCTGGGAAATCACACCTCCGATAGGCTGTAGTCAGTCATAACGGAATTTTTGGCTGCCTTTCAAGGCAAAACAGATTGCAATACCCTCCCTGCCCCATCATGCAAATGAGCGTCAACAGAGGGTCAACGATTTTCGGTCATGAGTCCTGGGAAATCTCACCTCCGATAGGCTGTAGTCAGTCATAAAGGAATTTTTGGCTCCCTGTATAGGCAATACATCAGCAAAATGTATTTTAGTGACTGGAAGACTCCAGGAGTGTCTGAGAGGATGCGGAGTGTAAACTTAGATGCGTCAATTTCAGGAGAGTATCGGACCCTAGGAGGGCATTCCGGCCGGCCTTCAGAGTAACTGGGATCTCTGATGACTGCTACAGGAGTACCATGGGAGTGATTGTGATAGGTTTGGGAATACCTTGGAGCACGGGAGAGAACTTTGGATGCACCTGGGAGCAACTGGGAGCGCCGGCGATGAGCCTGGGAGCGCCGACGGAACGCCGCCGGCAAGTCTGGGTGCACAAGCGACAAGTCTGCGTGCGCCGGTGAGAAGTCTGCGTGCGCCGGCGACAAGCCTCGGAGCGCCGGCGCCAAGTCTGGGAGCTCCTCGAATCACAGTAGAGCAGTCTGGGAAAAACAACACCTTCTTTGGGAACGCTGTTGGTGCGCCTGGAAATCATAGCTACTACATATCGTTCAACGATTGTTAAAACTCATGTATTCAGTTTGTATTCTCATCTATGTATCTATATAGCTACCGATCTACACACGGTATATCTGGATTGGCTGCAGGCAGCGCTTGAGAGCAATTCGAGGTGCGCCTGAAAATGACGATCAAGTGAACTCAGAGATACACTCCGAGGCCGTGATCGAGCAACTTTGGAGATGCACTTGGTGGTGGTAATCGAGCATATTTGGAGATACACTTGGAGGCTGTGATTGAGTGAACTTAGAGTTGCATTCCGAGATCGTGATCCAGGGAGTTTGGAGATGCACTTGTGGAGGCTGTAATCGAGCGAGTTAGGAGATTCACTTGGAGGCCGTGATCGAGCGAGTTTGGAGATATGCACTTGGAGGCCATGATCGAGCGAACTTGCAGTCTGTAATCGAGCGAGTTTGGAGATGCACTTGAAGGCCGTAATCGAGCGAGTATGGAGATGCACTTGGAGGCCGTAATCGAGCGAGTTTGGATGAGTACTTAGAGACGGTCGATGGACGGCGCACCGGGTGCTGAGACTCTATTCATCATTTAGTCAACTCGCAACTGTGGGAATGTGAGAAGGTGACTTTACCTTTGGGCTCTCATGTAGTGCTGGCTGATGGCGGTTGATCGTGTAGGGAGGCACGCCGGAAGCTGAAGTTACATTCAGGGGTCAACTCGTAATCATGAGAATGTAGGGAAGACAAACAATCTTGGGTACTCGGTGTATGCTGTACTCGGTGTATGCTGGACTTGGTGTATGCTGGACTTGGTGCATGCTGTACTTGGTGCATGCTGTACTTGGTGTATGCTGTACTTGGTGTATGCTGTACTTGGTGTCAACTCATGATCATGACATGGAGAGATAGAGAGGGATAACTTAACTTTGTGTTCTGTAATGATGTTAGAGTTGTGGACGAGAAAGAGAGAGATGGGGGATGAAGATGAGAACGATGTGCAGAATACGAGCGGATATGAGAAATCACGGGTATGACTTGCCTGATTGGGTTGGGAAGTCCTCGTATCGGTGGAATTACACTCCGGATTGGGACTCATACCTGCTGTATCGGGGATGGTAAATTGACTTGCACACAAAATTCTCTTAAGTCCCAGTTTCTCATGATGATCTCCCCCATCTCCTCTCCTCTCTCTCATTCTCGTCCTCAAGTCTACCATCACCTAAGAACACGAAGTTCAGTCATTGCTCTCTATCTCTCCATGCCATGATCAAGAGTTAACACCGAGTACAGCATACACCAAGTACAGCATACACCGAAGTACAGCATACACCGAGTACTGCATACACCGCGTAC
>Ga0307512_10005936_pt1 | contig 12546 bp, 14 predicted proteins | sample 14_EM_MG_FD_200267 | JGI IMG/M metagenome (GOLD analysis project Ga0307512, IMG submission 200267) | Populus trichocarpa ectomycorrhiza microbial communities from riparian zone in the Pacific Northwest, United States - 14_EM | ecosystem: Host-associated > Plants > Roots > Unclassified | place... | reverse complement strand
TGATCTTATTTCTATGCAAAACTTGGACCGTTACAGTATTGTATTGTGTGGTATTGTGGATTCTGTCTCATTTACGAGACACGGTCACGTGTTTGTACGCGGAAGCAGCTGTAAACGCACCCTTTCGAGCAATCCAGAAGACCAATGCCACAAACCCAGGTCGATGAGCCGTCCAAGCTGACAACCTATGTGTACGCTCCCCCGAGCCACCGTCTCCTCTTCCGGGGCTCTCTATCGGTCCCAGACTCCCGGCTTCTCCTCGAAGGCGTGTCCTTCACAGCCCCCATCGACAACACTCGTAGCCCTGGCGCCAATTTGCTCCAAAATCCCCTAGCGCTTGCACTCGAGAGCATGCGCGGACGGGCATTGGCTTTGTCCGGGACTAGCAGAGTCGATTCTGTTCACTTGGACAAGAGGGCTGAGGTGGATGTGTGGGTCGATATTTCCCACGGGTGTGCAGACGTTGAGGTCTCTGACATGTGTTGGCAGAGACATCCACCCGTCCGCGTTTATCAGCCGTCTCCACTTTGAGAATCAGCTCTGCTCGGCTCCGATCACCTCACCCCATGGCCATACAGACATTGGTATTCGTGTCACGCTCGGTGACCTTGGTGCGCACTTGTTCCCCACAGATTCTGTTGTTATTCGTGCAAACGCTTTGCCCTGCAGGATGCCAAGACGCGTCGGATATCGATATCCTTATATACGGTCAACTTCTCAAATCAGACCACTCTTCCCCATCGTCCTCCACATCTCAAGATCCCCCTTCCGTACTGCAACTCCGTGCCGCACGCATCCTCACCGTACCCCCTTTGCAACAAACGCGACCGCCCCGGCCCGACGACCCAAGGCCTCGTTTCCCTCCCACACTCATGTGCGCCAAAAAGCGCCGCGCCGAAGAATCACCCTCTACAAGACTCAAGCGGCGGAAAGAGGAAGCGGTGCTCCAGAACGCGCGCGACGTCATGACGCGCATACCTTCGGCAGACGCGATGGGGAAAGCCTACAGACCGAAGGTACTTTCGGAAGATCAAGACGACGTATTCAAAGTCCCACCGCTGCCAGATCTGAAGGGCAAAGGCAAAGCACCAGATATTGCCAAGGAGCTTGAAAAGGCCAACAAAGCGGTTTGTCATGCACCCTTCCTTTCCTTTTTCCCACTCATCCAGTCCTGGCTACACACAGGTGGTCAAGCGTGCTGCGAGTGATTGTCTGGCTAAATACGGGATTCACAAGGCCAATGCAGACTTCAAAGAAGTTTGGGGCTTTGTATACCGTGGAACTGAATTTGCTTTGGTGCGTCTATCTCTCCTTTGTTCACGGTTCATGGATGGATAAAACGGGAAAACCCTGTGTGCGTAGAGGGGGCAGATGCAGTCACGTGCTATAGAGAGTCGTGCGGCGGAAAAGTTTGCCAAAGCGCACGCCGAGATGTACGTCAAGAGGACAGTTCCGGGAGGATCTGGTGGGGTTCAGGAGGGACGAAACCGATGTAGCAGTTTTAATAGTCGACCTCATGATAATGCAGATAACGCCTCGTGACATGAGTTTTGAAACTCCTTTTGACATGTCTGAAATTGCGGTTGCGCTTGGCAAACTGCCCATTACGTACACATGTTGCGCACTCTAATTGACCTCACTCACGTACTCGACTCGGACATCCCTGTTTACCCGGGAGATCCACTTTTTTCATCTCAGCAGTCCTCCACCGTCCCAAGGGATGGTTTCTCTGTCCACGCCGTCTCATGTTCATCCCACATTGGCACTCACATCGACGCGCCCTCGCACTTTTTCATTGACGGCGCTTCCGTCGACCAGCTCCCGCTGAGTGCGTTCGTACTCCCCGCCCTCATCCTGGACGTCTCACACAAGAAACCCCGCGAGTGCATCGCCTGGGACTCGGTCGAGCCTATGGCTCACCGCATCCGACCCGGCACGGCGGTGCTCTTCCACACGGGCTGGAGCCGCTACTGGGACCAGCGCTCCGCTACCTGCACCGTGGCCACCAGCACCCCCTCCGACTCCAATTCCGCGAGTCCCACGCCTCATTACTTCGACCACCCCTGGCTGGCGGTAGACGTCGCTGAGCGCTTGCTCGCGCTTGGCGTACGCCTCGTCGGCGCCGATGCGATGAGCCTCGATCAGTCGCCCTTGCCCGTCGCCTCGGAGGTGCTTGGCGGCGGCGGCGGTAACGGTGGGAAGACCGAGACGGGGGGGGAGGAGCCTGTTTTTGACCTCGACGTCCACAGGGCGGTCCTTGGCGCTGACGGTCTCATCGCAGAGAACTTGACAAACTTGGACACGCTACTTGCCGCACAGGACGCCGCGGGTCCCGATAGAGAAGTCATCATCAGTGTGCTCCCCCTGAAAATTGCCCGGTGCGATGGATCTCCGGTGCGGGCGGTGGCATGGCTCCAGCCTCGGGACTCGTTTCCGTGGCCCGTGTAGTCTTTATCTTTTTTTTTCTTCAGAAATTCACCTGAATCTTGTGATCCATCGACAAGGGTTTTCGTGCAGATTCATGAGGAACACTGGACTCATATGACTACGGCGCAAGGCGTTTCGTGGCGATCGTGCGATGTGTGTGCGGTGTGCGGTATGACGCCAGGGTATTGGTCTCCTCTCGTGTTACGTCCGATGACTTAGAATGGCGATATCTTGAACTTTCCACTGGTTGTGGATTACCATTGTAGGTGTCCCTGGATCCCATTCGTCCCAGTCTAGACGCTTCTGGTACCTATCTGCACATACTATTGGTCATATGGAGCCCAGGTTTTCGCGTGCAGATTACCAGGATGACAGTGAGATATCGCCATGACCCATCTTGGCACAATATAAACCACAGCGGTGGAGCATTTCCCATAACCAACCACCCAAGACCAACCAGGTGAGCATTTTCTTTGATCTAGGTCTGATAACACGAGCAAGTGATGAGCGGTATATGTATCAATACCATTTACTTCCTGACATGGAGTCGGCGTCTTGACACGCCTACGTCCGTGTATGATGGCGCCCACTAAACGCGGGTGCAATATCTTCTCTCTGATAATCCCGTCTCCTCTCGCGCTCTTGTTCTACTGCTCAATGCTAACATTGACGTTTCTTACAGAAAAAAGGGCCGCAGATCCTGGTCATGTGTCTGGACGATAGTGGTGTACTGAATTGCTAGCACCACCTGCTTTTTTCAACTATGGCAAAGAGTCATATCGATCAACGTCAGCGAAACGCGCCCATTATTGTTCTATCTGTTTTTTGCCCCTTCATTTCCTACATTTGTATTAGGGTTGCCCTCAGATAGTGACCGCGGCGAGTCAAGGCGACGCAACCTGTCAACGTCCAAGAATGTTCCGTTGGTCAGAAGTCGATTGCTTCGCTATACCATACCATACACGGATGCCACTATCTCTCTACCTTATTCAAAAGCACCATATTTCCGATGTCACCGAACCCAAGATGTCAGCCCCCACCCGCAAGACAGTCATCGACCTGAGCCATCCGCTCGCACCGACCGGCCTCAGCTATTGCGCTGGCCATCCAACGTTCACGTCCGAGCAGGTCTTGACCCTTGCTCGAGACGGATCCAACGTCTCGCGGCTCACCATAGGATCACACACCGGCACTCACCTCGACGCACCTATCCACTTCATTGAAGGCGCCGCCCCCGTCTCCGCCGTGGACATATCGTCACTAGTTGGGCCAGCCATCGTGGTGGACGTACGCGGGAAGGAGTCCTACAGTACCATAACCTGGGACGATATAGCACCGCAAGCAGAAGAGCTCAGCCCCCAAGTCGCATTGCTGCTCTGCACCGGCTGGTCGCAGCTCTGGGGCAGGGAGGAGTATATGAAATGTCCGCACCTCAGCGAAGAGGCCGCACGGAAGATCGTGGAGCGTGGAGTGCGCGTCGTCGGGATCGACGTGTTCAGCATCGACGGAGACGGCTCTCAAGACTCTCGCGAGCCTAACGCAGTACACCGCCTACTTCTCGGGAACGGGGTCCTTATTGTGGAAAATTTGGCTAATGTAGAAGCGCTTCTTGATGGCAGCGCCTACTCAGTCAGCCTTCTTCCGTTGAACTTACTAGGGTGTGATGGGTCACCCATTCGGGCAGTCGCTTGGAGCGTGTAATTAATATAAAAGTACGTGTTTCATCATAATGTCCGCTCGACCTAGACTCTGAACTTTCTGATAAGAAAGGGCGTCAGTGGCAGAAGTACAGGGTCGAGGGATTCTGGAGCCGCGTTCCTATTTCTCAGTTGCCATGATAAGTCTTTAGAAAGTGAATGTACTTTTTCAGTGAAGAGCGCCCAGCGGCCCGCTGTAGCCGGTAGTCAGACACGGATGACAGTGGTGTAGGGTTAGGTTTAGTCTATTCAGCTCACTGACACGCACAACGTCGGGGAGCCCGTCGATCAACAACAAGGGCGACGATGAAGGTGCTACTATCGGCACTCCCAGTCTCCCTTCTCTTACTTTCATCCATTCCCACTGCCGTGGCCTTCAAGGCCGGTGACTTCAAGACCTGCTCTCAATCTGGCTTTTGTCGCCGTGGACGCGCTCTCGTCGCGCGCGCCAAAGACAACGTCGACACCTGGCGCTCGCCCTACTCCGTCGACGCACAGTCCCTGCTTCTAACCTCGGGCCGGGCATCGTTGTCCGCGGCAGTCAAGTCCGAGCTTTACCCGGACGTCAAGTTCAACCTCGAGGTACGCGTCCACGAAGATGGCGTGGTCCGCGTACGCATGGACGAGGTCGACGGCTTGAAGAAGCGCTATAACGAGGCTTCCAAGTGGGCATTGGCGGCTGAGCCCTCCATCAGCACACATACCGAGTGGAAAGTGGGCGCGTCCGAGGCCCGCGCCAAGTTTGGAAAGAAATTAGAACACGAAGTGGTGGTGGACTTCAAGCCCCTCCGCGTCGTTCTCAAGAAGGATGGGAAAGAACAGGTCGTCGTCAATGGGCGTGGGTTGCTGCACATGGAACATTATAGGAACAAGGCTGTCGAAGAACCCAGTGCCGAGGCTGCCGAAGAAGGTGCGGAGGCTCAGCAGGTGCTCGATGTCAAGGCCAACCCAAATACCTGGTTCGAGGGTGACTCCGAAGATGCGTACTGGGAAGAATCTTTCGGCTCCTGGACAGACAGTAAACCAAAAGGTAAGTCCAATCACGATCACCGCCTTACAACCTTCCAACAGTGGTTATTAGGTCCCGAGTCCTTATCCCTTGATATTGATTTCCCTCATCACGGCCACGTTTACGGCATACCACAACACGCCACCTCTCTTGATCTGCCCACCACTACAGGCGAAGAACCCTTCTTCAGTGACCCCTATCGTTTGTATAACGCTGATGTCTTCGAATACCTTGCCTCTGGGACAACTTCCCTATATGGATCCATTCCACTGATGCACGCACACTCCGCTGATTCGACCGTGGCTATCTTCCAAGCCGTCGGCTCCGAGACGTGGATCGATGTCGCCCATCCAACAGCTCACTCCACTGGCACACATTGGATATCAGAATCAGGCATCCTTGATCTCTTTATCCTTCCTGGGCCTACCCCTACGGATGTATTCCGCCAATACGGTGGACTCACTGGCGCTGCCCCATTGCCCGCTCATTGGGCGCTTGGTTATCACCAATGCCGCTGGAATTACGTCAGCTCGGATGACGTTCGTGGTGTTCAGAAACGCTTCGACGAAGAGGATATGCCTTTCGATGTTCTTTGGCTAGACATCGAGTACTCCAAGGATCACCAATATATGATTTGGGATAAGAAAACCTTCCCTGATCCAGTAGAAATGACGAACGAAGTTGCCGCTTTAGGCCGTAAAGTTGGTCACATGTCGTGTTGACAAAGTTGAACCCTCTGACGTTCCCCCCCTCTGCAGATGGTCGTGATTGTGGACCCACATCTGAAGCGCGCTGACGATTACCCCGTCTACAAGGAGGCGCAGGAACTTGGCGTCCTCGTAAAACAGAAGAATGGACAGGATGACTATGAAGGATGGTGCTGGCCAGGTAGCAGTTCTTGGGTTGACTTCTTCAATCCTGCCAGCTGGGACTTCTGGAAGTCTCTCTTCAAGACAAGCAAAGGGTCTAGCTGGTCATGGACCGAAAGCACAGAAGATATTCACATCTGGAACGACATGAATGAGGTGTGTAACGCGTTAGTTGCCATCGCTTCAGTTGTGATCCCAACCGCCCTTGCTACGTTCAGCCGTCAGTTTTCAACGGACCCGAAATCACCATGCCCAAGGATCTGATCCACTATGGTGGCTGGGAGCATCGCGACATTCACAATATCAACGGGATGTTATATCATAAAGTCACCACGGAAGGTCTCGTCGCGCGAGGCGAGGCGCCCAAGCGACCGTTCGTACTTACGCGCTCCTATTTCGCTGGCTCGCAACGCTACAGCGCGATGTGGACTGGCGACAACCTTGGTACCTGGGAACACATGGAGGTTGGCATCAAGATGGTCCTTGCGAACGGTATCGCGGGTATGACCTTTGCCGGATGTGAGTGTTTTATCTTATTTGATATTAGTTTTTTCCCTATCTGTCTCCCGCTTCTGCTGTCCATCGTACTGACACGAATCACAAAACACAGCTGACGTCGGGGGCTTCTTTGGCAATCCACAACCGGAGATGCTTGTCCGTTGGTACTGGGTCGGTGCATTCTCGCCGTTCTTCCGCGCACACGCACACCTGGATAGCAAGCGCCGCGAACCGTATCTCCTCGACGAGCCCCACAAGAGCACCGTGCGCAACATCTTGCGCCTTCGATATGCCCTCCTCCCTGTATGGTACACTGCGTTCCGTGAGACGAGTGTCACCGGCCTTCCCATCTTACGGTTCGTGCCTTTTTTTTTGTCTTCACAAAACCCTTTTGTTCACAGATCACGGTTTCACAGCCCACACTATGTGATGTTCCCGCAAGACGAAGCCGGCTTTTCCATCGATGATCAGTTCTACCTCGGCAGCTCCGGTCTGCTCGTGAAACCCGTCACGCGCCCAGGGGTAACAGAAGAGACCATCTACCTCCCTGAGGATAACGTATGTAATTTCACATAGGGTTGCGCTCCAATCCATCCATCTTTTTGCTTACTCCATGGCATTAAGATCTACTATGACTATTTCACGTATCGGTCGTACCGGGGTTCCCCGAAGGGCAAGAATGTGACCGTTCCAGCGGACTTGCATCAGCTCCCGTTGCTCGTTCGTGGTGGATCCATCATCCCAACGCGCGAGCGCCCACGCCGCGCATCCTCGCTCATGCACCGTGACCCGTTCACCCTGCGCGTCGCTCTCGACGGTTCACTGACCGCTCGCGGCGAGATCTATCTCGACGACGGCGTGACGTACGCGTACAAGGAGGGCAACCTCACGTGGCGCGGCCTGGCCGTAGAAAAGATCGCGAGGGGCGCCGAGTTGCGCCTTTCGAACGTAGATTTGGCCGCCATCACCCCGCACGCCGCTGTCGAGGGCACAGCCCTGACCGAGTTCCGGCCGGAGAACCCGTTCCAGACGGGGATCGCCACCGTTCGCGTCGAGCGCGTCGTCGTCCTCGGGCTTCCTGGCAAGCCCAAACGTGTGTCCGTCGAGGGTGGTCTGGACTTAGAGTGGGATTATGTGCCGGGTGCGAGTGCGGCGGCGGCGGCAGGGAAGAAGGGAGGCGCTGATGGTGTAGCGAGCGTGTTGACGATCAAGGATCCGGGCCTTGGCGTCGCTGCTGATTGGGCCATTCGGATCACAATGTAGTGGCGCCCCTCCCCCCCTCCTACGAATATAACTTACAGTAACGTTGCGGAGAGAGAAATCGACCTTTCCATGGCAGCCTGCCTTAAAAAAAAATGTGTCTTCTTCGGAGCGAAATGTGGTGGCGTGGCACAGGGTGTCCGTGTCCGGTTCCTGGCGGGGAAATTTGTTCCGCTTTTAAGCGCTCGCTTCGCCCCAAATAACATAAACAAAGGAAAGCTGCGCGCCACACAATCGTCCCTCTGCAGCGTGTTTAACTTATCGACCACAGTTTCGTATTGGGCTGCGGCCGCAAGCTGTGGTTGTGCCACAAGGTGATCTATAAGAAGTCTAGAGATGGCGATGAGTCCGGAGCCCCAAAAAAGATCCTATTAACCATAAGATCTCCCACTCCCTCCCGTTATATACTCCCCCTCCCGTCCTCCCTATCGTCTTCACCAGTAACACACACTCCACTCTGATACGCACCTAGACGATGCACGCTGAAAAGCTCGCCTACACGCCATACCCGCATATGGACGGGGAAAAAGAACACAACGAGAGCGTGTATCGCAACTATCCACATCCACCACCGATGGCGATAGAAAATCTCCCGTCCGAGGATAAAGAAATCCTACAATCTGTGAGTATTGTATCGGAGGAAGGGGGGAGGGGGGACTGCTGTTATCCCCCGCATCTCGCTCGCATATCACTCAGAAAGCTGACACTTGCCTTTCCGCGTGCGCGCTTGTTCGCCCAACTAGATCATTCAAGGAAGTCGCGCCCGCATCCCGGAACGCCGTGGACGGACGCGCCGGTATGCGGCCATCTTTGATGAAAAGGGGCTCCCACTACCATCGGCCACGGGCGTGGTCATCGGCGGTGCGCGCTCGAGCATGCTCGTAGACGGGCAAGAATCAGAGATGGAGCCGATCGTGATTCGACACGCCGTCGCTTCGGGAAAGCCGACCGGTTTTCGCGCTGCCTTGAGGCGCAGGATCTCGTCAGCAGCACGCAGTGTGTTCACCTGCAGTCCAGCCTGAATAGGCAGCCGGTGCAGAGGGTTGGTTTAAGGGGATCGGGACGGAAGCGCTGTACACAACGGGAGATCGAAACGTATTTGTAAAAGCCACTTAATTCACAGAACCGGGACCAGACAAACTCCCAAGTCTATCATTTCAGGCGACGTGAGAAGAGAAGGTGACAAGTCGTATTGTGAGTTGACCCTGACTTTGAGAGAATGTATATAATTGGGGAAGCGCGAGGCTTCTTGAAGAGTGCGAGGACACGCCCGAAAGGGATGACGCACAGAATTGGACTAAGACATACTTGGGTTAGTCCTGATACTCGTAGAATCCTTTGCCGTTCTTGCGCCCAAACCACCCTGCGTCGACCATGCGTTCGAGAAGGACGCTTGGGCGATACTTTGAGTCCCCAGTACCGGCATAGAGGATCTTCTGAATGGCGAGACAAGTGTCGAGACCGATACTGCAAGTTGGCGGAAGTCAGCAACGCAAAGAGAATCCCGAGAATGGGGTTCGCACAAGTCAGCTTTGGAAATGATGAATCAAAATGGGGGCGCAAAGCGGAAAATATGAAGACATACCGAGTTGCAGAGGGCCCATTGGATGGTTCATTCCTAAACGAAGTGTTTTATCGATGTCATCTCGAGTTGCAACACCCTGGCCACCAAGATCAGGTGATTCGAATTAGATAGAAGATCACTCGACTCAGGTTACCTTTTCGAGCCACATAATTGCCTATCCAAGCTGTTCAAAACAGGTCCGAGAGGATGATAAAATAGACGACGATAACCTCGTTTATGAATGGCATTAGCAGAGCGTTTGATACGAATCCAGGCACATCTTTCGACACGGTTACGTCTTTATCACATGCAACCGCAAAGGCCCGTGCGCGTGACAACGTGTCCTCGGACGTTTGCAATGCCGAGATCAGCTCGACCAGTTTCTACGCATTCAAAGTGAGACCGCGAGCACCACACTCTGAAATCATATTCGGGCTCACCATCACTGGGACAGGGTTGAAAAAATGAAGCCCTACCAACCGTAGTTTGAGAGTGGATTCACGTGAAGCGCATAGAGCTTACCAACAACGCGCCCTGCGCTGCTCTTGCCCGCCGCCGACGCAGCAGACTCGCCCTGTGGCACAGCAGAAGCGGCAATTTTAGTGATAGAAATAGAAGACGTATTCGTGGCCAAGATGGTGTCGGGCCTCGTCTCGGCTGCCAGCTCCCCAAATATGCGCTGCTTGACCTCAAGCTTCTCCGAAACGGCCTTGCGCATACGTTCAGCGGGCTGCAACGAGCAAGTCGGTTTACCTGCGTACCTCGATGACCATGTCGACGTCTCGCATCCCTCGCACTCCCATGGCCTGATCGATGACCGACACACGTTCTCGTGCATGTCGCGCGTCTGCTTCTTGGACCATTCCCTTAGCTACATCCTTTGCCAATAACTTATCCATGAGGGTTAACCCATTTGAGACTTGCTCAGGGGAGCGGTCATATAGCTGCACGGCCACTTTTGCCCTCAAAGCGGCTACGTAGGCAATACCGAGTCCTGGATGGGTATTGGATTACCTGTAGGTAGGTTGAGAAAATGGTGAAAGAAGAGAACATACCCATCTGACCTGCGCCAATGACGCCCAGAGTTTTGACGCCATGAGCAATGGACATGGTGGCAAATAAGTTCAGTAGAAGTGGTGCAAGTGTCAAGTTGCAAGATCCGGTCACGGTCACGTTCACGTGAGTTGTCTGATGATCATGATTACGTTATGAGTATTCATGCGGAAGCTCTACAGCTATTTTTTTTTTAATAACCACGATGCCAGTAAATATATGCTGCCACTGTCAGGCTGAGTCCCCCGCGCCTTTCACACACGCACTCCAAACCGTTCCACCAAATGTCCTCGGGCGCGAACCCCCATCCCCCCCGTCACAAGGCGCACGACTTAACTGCTTCATCCTCTGTCCGTGGCTCGTACCCAGGCACTCCACGGCACGAGGATGATGAACAGGCTCCATTGCTGCGCCCCAGCGACATTGAGCGTGCCGCATACAGTAGTGCACGTAGGTCCCAAAGCACAGAAAATTGTACTCCCCACTTATAGCCTCCGTGACCAGACGACTCTAGCCTTGACCTCGAGGCCGACATGGTGAAGCCGCAGACATCCACAACGTGGGCCAAGGCGCAATACTACATACCCTCGTTGCATTGGATTCCAAATTATAGTCTTTCTCTGTACGGAATTCTTTGCCGTTTCCACCCACGCCTTTGATAATTAATTATTGTTATATATGCCCACAGACTCGGTGGTGACATCACAGCTGGGCTCACGGTCGCTTGCATGCTCATCCCACAATCCGTCAGCTATGCAACTTCACTCGCAAAGTTGAGTCCCATTACTGGTCTGGTGAGTTCATAGTTCGCCCGGATCATCATGTGCTAGCCACGAGGCGCACTGCTCATCCGGCAGTCTTGTTGACAGTTCTCCGCGTCAATACCCCCAATCATGTATGCCCTCCTCGGTTCCTCGAGGCAGTTGAATGTTGCACCGGAAGCCGCCCTCAGTCTGCTTGTTGGCCAGTCGGTCACGTCTGTGTTGCGATCAGACCCCCACACCGTTCCACAAAACCCCGAAGCGATTGGTCTAGCGGTTGCCACTGCCATAACTGTACAGGCACGTACATACTTTCGGACATCGTTTCTTTACCTGCTCACGTAATTCTAGGTCGGGTTGATTTCCTTCATTCTGGGTTTCTTTCGCCTCGGTTTCATCGATGTTGTTCTGTCTCGCGCACTTCTTCGAGGATTCGTCTCAGCGGTGGCAATCATCATACTCGTGTTGGTGTACCCAGTTGTGCTACATGATCGACCTGACTCACAGGTCTTATAGTGAACAACTCATACCGATGCTTGGTCTCGTGGCCCTCGAACACAAGTTGAACCCACAGACAACACTAGAGAAAATATTCTTTTTGGTCGAGAATGGGTTTACAAGTACACATCGCCCCACGGCTTTCGTCAGCACTATCGCTCTGGCCGCTCTTGTCATGCTGCGCATGCTCAAAGCGTCGTTGCGCAGATACAAGTGGGTCGCGCGGACTCCAGAAGTACTGATTGTCGTTATTGTCTCCACGAGTACGTTTCATTTCCCAAGGGTCTGAATGGTCTATGGCTCATTATCTGCAGTTTTGTCGAATGAGTTCCGATGGGATGACGATGGTATTGCTATTCTTGGGGACGTACCTATCGGCACGCGTGGCCGTTTCTTCAGGTTTCCTTTCCACCACCACAGTATTCCATACCTGAGGGAAACTACTTCTACTGCAGTGTAGGTATCTATCTCTGATTCTCGACAATTACTAATATACAACCACGCTCAGACTCATCTCCATCATTGGATTTCTCGACAGCATCGTTGCCGCAAAGCAAAATGCTGCTCGTTATTCCTACTCCATCAGTCCGAATAGAGAGCTTGTCGCTCTGGGTGCCGGGAATCTTGCAGGTGCATTTGTTCCGGGTACGCTCCCCGCCTATGGTTCGATTACCCGCTCGCGTATCAACGGCGAAGCCGGTGCCCGCACCCAAATGGCTTCGCTTGTCTGTGCGGCCATTGTTTTGGTGGCGACATTCTTCTTGCTTCCCTGGCTTTATTATCTGCCCAAGTGTGTGCTTGGGTCCATGTAAGTACCCCGACTTCTCACCCGCGAGGTATAATACAAACTTATGATATCTTTAGTGTCTGCTTGGTGGTATATTCCCTACTCGCCGAAACGCCTGAGGAT
>Ga0307512_10005935_pt1 | contig 12548 bp, 7 predicted proteins | sample 14_EM_MG_FD_200267 | JGI IMG/M metagenome (GOLD analysis project Ga0307512, IMG submission 200267) | Populus trichocarpa ectomycorrhiza microbial communities from riparian zone in the Pacific Northwest, United States - 14_EM | ecosystem: Host-associated > Plants > Roots > Unclassified | place... | reverse complement strand
CCGCCGCCGAAGCCCCCGCATCCCCCCTCCGCATCCACCAGCTCCACCCCGATCATCAGCCCCCGCCCTCGTACCTCCCCGATGCACGGAAACTCCCGTGCCAGGGAACGGAGTTGGTCGAGCATGCGGGAGCCGAGGGTGGCCGCTCGTTGGGCGAGGCGGTTTTCCCGGACGTAGGTCAGGGTGGCCGTGCCCGCGGCCATCGCGAGTTGGTTGCCTCGGAACATGCCTGCGTGGGCGCCGGGTGCCCGGACGTCGAGGTCGTCGCGGTAGACCACCACGGCGAGAGGGAGGCTGCCCCCGATGGCCTTGGAGAGCACCATCACGTCGGGGGTGATGCCGCTGTGCTCCACCGCCCAGAAAGCACCCGTGCGTCCGACCCCGGTCTGGACCTCGTCGGCGATCAACGGGATGGAGCGGGAAGCGGTGATCTGTCGTATGCGCCGCACCCACGCGTCCGGTGCGGGGATCACCCCGCCCTCGCCCAGGACGGGTTCGAGGATCATCCCGGCGGGGTGCGGCACCCCCGACTTGGGGTCGCCGAGGACGGACTCGGTCCAGCGGGCCGCGAGTTCGGCGCCACGCGTGCCACCGACACCGAACGGGCAGCGGTAGTCCTGCGGGTGGGGCAGGTGCGCGACCCGTACGTCCGAGGCGCCCCAGGACGCTTCGGGCGCTCCGGCGGTCATGCCGTGGCAGGCGCCGGTGAAGGCCAGGATTCCGGTGCGGCCGGTCGCGGTGCGGACCAGTTTGAGCGCCGCCTCCACGGCATCGGTTCCCGCCGGCCCGCAGAACTGCACGCGCGCGTGGTCGGCGAAGCCGGGCGGCAGGGTGTGGAACAGCTCGGTGATGAACGCGTCCTTGACGGGTGTCGCCAGGTCGAGGACGTGCAGCGGAGCACCCGAGTCGAGGACTTTGCGGATGGCCTCCAGTACGACGGGGTGGTTGTGGCCGAGGGCGAGCGCTCCGTCGCCGGAGAGGCAGTCGAGGTAGCGGCGGCCGTCGGCGCCCTCGATCGTCAGACCCCTGGCCCGCACAGGCACGATCGGCAGGGCACGCGCGTAGGTGCGCGCCGCCGGCTCGCGCGCCGACTGGCGGCGCAGGATCCCCTCGTGCGCGGTCTGCGCCGTCGCGGACACCTCACCGACAGCACGCCGTCCAAGAGCTCCCTCGGACGCACTCCCGCCGCAAGCAGACTCGGCCACGACTCCCTGTCCTCCCACCCGGGGACCGCCCATGGACAGCAGACCCCCCACCGCTACCAACCCCTGGCCGCACACCGGGTTACGGGTTGCTTCAAGATCCTTGCCGTGACGGAACCGTTGCCGTCCCGTGGGAAGTCCCCCACAGCGAGCGCATAGTGTGTGATGCCGTTCCAAGGAGCCGTGAGGTCGCGTGAGATCGGAGTTCGCGCGAGATCACCTGCGCCGAGCGTGGGATCACGGCCGTAGCGCCCAGTTCGTTCAGTTCACCCCAGGGGGAGTCAGACCATGCGATCCATAAGGCCGCCGTTCACCGTTCGCCGGGAAAGGGGCGCCCGCAGCAGAACTTCCCCCGTTCTTGCGGCCGTTGCCCTCGCATCGGCGCTGGCGCTCACCGCCACCGCCTGCAACTCGGGCGACTCCAAGGCCGACGGCCAGGCATCCGCCTCCACCGCTGACGGCGCGAGCTCCGGCGACGGCAAGATCAAGATCCCGGACGACATCAGGAACAAGCTCAAAGAGCACGGGATCGACATCGACAAGTGGAAGAACGGGGCCTGGAAGAACTGGGACAAGGACGACTGGCTGCGCGAGGCCGACGACTTCATCAACCCGATCATCAAGGGCCTGTGGGGGCCGGACCGGATGCGCGACGCCAACGACCCGGACCGTGGCGTCGACGACAACGATCTCTCCGGTGACCAGGGAGTGACCGACCCGACGCCGACGCCGGTGGACGCGAAGGCCGTGGCGCCTACGTACCACGCCAACGCGGCGACGGCCGGCAAGGTGTTCTTCGACTCCCCCGAAGGCACGATGGTCTGCTCGGCGACGGTCGTGGAGGACCCGGCCCACCCCGGCAAGTCGAACCTCGTGTGGACGGCGGGCCACTGCGTGCATGCCGGCAAGAACGGCGGCTGGTACCGCAACATTGCGTTCGTGCCGTCGTACAACAACGCGGGCAAGTCGGCCGACCAGCTGCAGAACGCCACCAAGGAGGAGGCCGCTCCGTACGGTGTCTGGTGGGGCGCGTGGGCACAGACCTCACAGCAGTGGATCGAGCAGGGCGGTGAGACGGGCGGCAACGGTGCCTCGTACGACTACGCCGTCATCCAAGTGACACCGGAGAAGGGCGGCAACGGCAAGTCGCTGGAGGAGACGGTCGGTTCGGCTCTGCCTGTCGACTTCAACGCCCCGGCCGTACCGAAGGTTCCCGGCATCACCGCGACCGGCTACCCGGCCGCCGCGCCGTTCGACGGCCAGAAGCTGTACCAGTGCCAGGACAAGCCGGGACGTCTTTCGATCAACGCCTCGGACCCGACGATGTACCGCATCGGCTGCACCATGACCGGCGGCTCGTCCGGCGGCGGCTGGGTCGCGACGGGCTCGGACGGCAAGCCGGCGCTGGTGTCCAACACCTCGATCGGCCCGGTGACTTCGGGCTGGCTGGCCGGCCCGCGGCTGGGCGACGTGGCCAAGGGTGTGTACGACTCGGTCAGCAAGAAATTCGCGAGCCAGTGACCGGGCGCTAGACACAGACGCGGCTCCCGACACGGATACGGACGGGGTCGCCGACAGGGGCACAGACGGGGTTGGGGCGCCTCACAGAAGCTTCACTGCCTCATCCCCGTTCACCCTCAACTCCACCGGCATAGTGGGGTGTCGCTTCCGGGCGGGTTCCGCGGCGGAAGCGCCTTAGCGCTGACAAGCGCATGACATTCACGTTCCAACGGGGGTTACCGCACCATGCGTTTCATTCGTACGCCCGCCGCGTCGCGGCGCGGGCGGCGCACCGCACTCCTCGCCACCGGCCTCGTCGCCGCCCTGGCGCTGACCGCCACCGCCTGCAACTCGGGCGACGACAAGGCGAGCGACAAGGCCGACGCCACCTCGTCCCAGGCATCCGACACCGGCGACGGCAAGGTCGAGATCCCGGCCGACATCGCCGGAAAGCTCAAGGAACACGGCATCGATGTCGACCAGTGGGCCAACGGCGGCTGGAAGAACTGGGACAAGGACAAGTGGCTCAGTGAGGCCAAGGACTTCGTCAACCCGGTGATCAAGGACCTGTGGAAGCCGGAGCGGATGAAGTCCGCGAAGGAGGCCAACAAGACGGTCTCCACGAAGGATGCGGCCGCCGACCAGGGCGTCAGCGACCCGGAGCCGGCGCCCGTGGAGGCCTCGGCCGAGAAGACGCCGTACCACGAGTACGCGGCCCCGGTCGGCAAGGTCTTCTTCGACTCCCCCGAGGGCTCGATGGTCTGCTCGGGCACGGTCATCAAGGACGTCAACCACCCGGGCAAGTCGAACCTGGTGTGGACGGCCGGCCACTGCGTGCACGCCGGCGAGAACGGCGGCTGGTACCGCAACATCGCTTTCGTGCCGGCCTACAACGACCTCGGCAAGTCGGAGTCCGAGCTCAGCAACGCCAGTTCGTCGCAGATCGCGCCGTACGGCCAGTGGTGGGCGGACTGGGCCTCCACCTCCAGCCAGTGGATCCAGGGCGGCTCGGAGACGGGTGGCGCGGGTGCCGCATACGACTACTCCATCCTGCACGTGAAGCCGGAGCAGGGCTCCAAGTCCCTTGAGGAGACGGTCGGCACGGCGCTCGATGTCGACTTCTCCGCGCCCTCCGCGACCGAGGTCGGCAAGATGGGTGCCTGGGGGTACCCGGCGGCTCCGCCGTACAGCGGTCTGAAGATGTTCAAGTGCATCGACCAGCCGGGCCGGCTCTCGCTGAGCGCGTCGCTGCCGACGATGTACCGCATCGGCTGCACCATGACGGGCGGCTCGTCCGGCGGCGGCTGGTTCCGCATGGTCGACGGCAAGACGGAGCTGGTGTCCAACACTTCGATCGGCCCGTCGAACAACACCTGGCTCGCGGGCCCACAGCTCGGCAGGAACGCCGAAGCGCTCTACGAGAACATGAGCAAGACATACGGCGGTCAGTGACCCGTCCCGATGCCGAAGGCCCGCTCCCTGCGACAGGGGGCGGGCCTTCGGGCTGTTTGCTCTACGGCTGCTCACACAGCCGGGTGACTCCGAGCGCTCAGGCGAGTGGCGCCGGAACATACGGCGCGAGCTCCGCCGCCAGTTCCTCATGCACCCGCACCTTGAGCAGAGTGCCCTCCGGGGTGTGCTCCTCGGAGATCACCTCGCCCTCGTCGTGCGCACGCGCCACCAGCTTGCCGTGGGTGTACGGCACCAGCGCCTCGATCTCGACGGACGGCCTGGGCAGCTCGTTGTCGATGAGCGCCTGCAGCTCCTGGATGCCCCGGCCGGTGCGGGCCGAGACGGCGATGGAACGCTTCTCGATCCGCATGAGCCGCTGGAGCGTCAGCGGGTCGGCCGCGTCCGCCTTGTTGATCACGACAATCTCGGGTACGCCGGTGGCGCCGACGTCCCTGATCACCTCGCGCACCGCGGCCAGCTGCTCCTCCGGGGCCGGGTGCGAGCCGTCCACCACATGCAGGATCAGGTCCGCCTCGCCGACCTCCTCCATGGTGGAGCGGAACGCCTCGACCAGGTGGTGCGGCAGGTGTCGTACAAAGCCGACGGTGTCCGCCAGCGTGTACAGACGGCCGCTCGGGGTCTCCGCCCGGCGGACGGTCGGGTCCAGGGTCGCGAACAGGGCGTTCTCGACCAGGACGCCCGCGCCCGTGAGGCGGTTGAGCAGGGAGGACTTGCCGGCGTTGGTGTAGCCCGCGATGGCGACCGACGGCACCTTGTTGCGCTTGCGCTCCTGGCGCTTGATCTCGCGGCCGGTCTTCATGTCCGCGATCTCCCGGCGCATCTTCGCCATCTTCTCGCGGATCCGTCGCCGGTCCGTCTCGATCTTGGTCTCACCGGGACCACGGGTGGCGAGGCCGCCGCCCTTGCCGCCGCCCATCTGACGGGACAGCGACTGGCCCCAGCCGCGCAGCCTCGGCAGCATGTACTGCATCTGCGCAAGCGCCACCTGCGCCTTGCCCTCTCGGGACTTGGCGTGCTGGGCGAAGATGTCGAGGATCAGGGCCGTACGGTCGATGACCTTGACCTTGACGACGTCTTCGAGGTGGATGAGCTGGCCCGGGCTGAGCTCACCGTCACAGATGACGGTGTCCGCGCCCGTTTCGAGGACGATGTCCCGAAGCTCGGTGGCCTTGCCGGAACCGATGTAGGTGGCGGCGTCGGGCTTGTCGCGGCGCTGGATCACGCCGTCGAGCACGAGCGCGCCCGCGGTCTCCGCGAGGGCGGCGAGCTCCGCGAGGGAGTTCTCCGAGTCCTGCGCGGTCCCCGTGGTCCAGACGCCGACGAGCACGACCCGCTCCAGACGGAGCTGGCGGTACTCGACCTCGGTGACGTCCTCGAGTTCGGTGGAGAGGCCCGCCACGCGGCGCAGGGCCGCGCGCTCGGAGCGGTCGAACTGGTCGCCGTCCCGCTCTCCGTCGATCTCGTGGCTCCAGGCGACGTCCTCTTCCATCAGGGCATCGGCCCGAACACTTTCGGGGTGGGTGTGCGCGAAGCGCTCAGTGTCCTGGGAAGGGGATGAAGAGGAGGTCATTGGGTCCTTACGTCGATGGGGAGTCCGTCACACTTCTCAACGAACGAGTACCCCGGGAGATTCCCGGGACCCGTGTCGCGGACCTGAAGATGGTCGCATGGCACGGCTCGCCTCGTCATCGCCTTATTTCGCGGCCTTCCCGGACTTCCCGGTCTTGGCGGTCTTGGCGGCCTTGGCGGACTTGGCGGACTTCGCAGGCTGCTTCGCGGCCTTCGCGTCAGGTGCCGCCGGCTTCCAGTCCGGGTGACCGGGCATCGGCGGGGTCTTCTCGCCGTACAGCCATGCCTTGAAGAAACCGTTCAGGTCGCGCCCGGAGATCTCGGAGGCGAGCCGTTCGTAGTCGGCGGTCGTGGCCGTACCGTCGCGGTGGAGGCTCACCCAGGTCCGTTCCAGGCGCTCGAAGGCAGGGCGGCCGATCTCCTGGCGCAGGGCATAGAGCGCCAGGGCAGCGCCGTCGTAGACGTTCGGGCGGAAGATGCTGATCTTCTGGCCCGGGTCGGGCGCCTTGGGCGCGGCCGGTGGGCCCCCGGCGGCCCGCCAGCCGTCGGAGGCGCCGTACGCGGCCTTCATGCGCTTCTCCATGGGCCTGTCGGCCTTCTCCTCCGTGTACAGGGCCTCGTACCACGTGGCGTGCCCTTCGTTGAGCCACAGGTCGGACCAGCTGCGCGGGCTGACGCTGTCGCCGAACCACTGGTGAGACAGCTCGTGCACCATGATCGACTCGACGTACCACTTGGGGTAGGTGTTCCCGGTGAAGAGCTCTCTCTCGAAGAGAGAGAGCGTCTGCGTCTCGAGTTCGAAGCCGGTGGACGCGTCCGCCATGAGCAGTCCGTAGTTCTCGAAGGGGTAGCGGCCGACCTTGCTCTCCATCCAGGCGATCTGGTCGGGGGTCTTGGCGAGCCACGGTTCGAGCTCTTTGCGGTCCTCGGTGGGCACGACGTCGCGTACGGGCAGGTCATGCGGCCCGGTGCGGTGCAGCACGCTGGAGCGGCCGATGGACACCTGGACGAGTTCGGTGGCCATGGGGTGCCGGGTCCGGTACTTCCAGGTGGTCACCTTGCCGGTGCGCTCCCGGTCGATCGGCACGCCGTTCGCCACGGCCGTGTAGCCGTTGGGGGCGGTGATCCGGATGGTGAACATCGCCTTGTCGGAGGGATGGTCGTTGCTCGGGAACACCAGGTGCGCGGCGTCTGCCTGGTTGGCCATGGCGAGCCCGTCAGCGGTCTGCACCCAGCCGCCGTCCTGGCCCTCCGCGGGCACGGGGTCGCTGGTGTGCCGCACAGTGATCCGAGTCTCGCTGCCCTCGGGCAGCGAATGACCGGGCGTGACGACAAGGTCTTCGCCCGCGCTGGTGAACGTGGCCGGCTCGCCGTCGACCTCGACCGACTCGACCTTGCCGTGCGCGAAGTCGAGGTTGAGGTGGTCCAGGTCCGTGGTCGTCCGGGCGTTGATCGTGGTGACTGCCTCGAGGGGCTTGCTGTTGGTGCCGGGATACGTGAACGAGAGGTCGTACGACGCCACGTCGTATCCGGGGTTGCCGAGGTTCGGGAAGAGGCGGTCGCCGACGCCCACGGGGGCGGGGGGCGCACTCACGGCGAGCAGGCAGACGGAGACGGCAGAAGCGAGCAGCGCGGTCGCCTTCAGACGACGGGGACTCCGGGGCTGACGGCGGAACCGGGCCGGGGTGCCGGGGCGGGGGTCGCGGTTGCCGGTGCCTGGAGCCTGGGAGCGGAGGGTGAGCAGCATGGATCACGGCTATCAGCGCGCGCGTGCTGAACGGCGACGACTCGCGTCCAACCCACCCGATCGGGTAAGTCGGGTGGGGTGTGCGGCTCTGCCGTCGTGGAGGGAGTGGCTCAGCTTTCACGCGGAGGCGCAGGCCTGGCTTGACGGGACGCGAGGCGCCAAACAGCTCCTGCGCCGAGGCAGCCGCACCCGGGAGTCACGGCGTTTGAGAAGCGGCGCCCGGCAGGGCCGAGAGGGGGGTGGGTTCGGGGTCTCGGGGCAGGGCCTGGACACCCCGCCACGCGCCAGATGTGACGCCGGCGCGCAGGTCACGCCGCCGTCCGCCGGAGCCGCCGTCGGTACCTGGTCAACGGTGTGCACGCGGACGTGCCGCGCGGCGCCCACCCGCCCCGGGCGCGTCGGGACACACCCGCGGTACCCACTCATGGCATGGACTCGGCACGCCCCGGCCTCCGTTCACATCCCCGGCGTATGCGCCCGGCTCACGTCGTAGACCCCCGGCACATTCCGCATCGCCCGCATCAGCGCGGGCAGGTGGGCCGCGTCCGGGAGTTGGAGCGTGTACGTGTGGCGGACGCGCTGCTGGGTCGGGGGTTCGACCGTCGCGGACACGATCTCGGCGCCTTCGAGAGCCATGGCCTCCGTCAGGTCCGCCAGCAGGTGAGGCCGGACGAACGATTCGGCCAGCAGCGTGACCCGGCACTCGGTGGTGTCCCCCCAGCGCACGCCGACCTCCGCACGCCCCCCGCTCTTCATGCGCTCCACGGCGGCGCACTGGACCCGGTGGACAGTGACCACACCACCGCGTACGGCGAAGCCGGTCACCTCGTCGGGCGGGACCGGCGTGCAGCAGCCGGCGAGGCGTACGGTCGCGCCGGGCTGGTCGACGGTGATGTCGGTGGTGGTGGGGCGGGTGGTCGCCCCCTCGGCGGCCGCCCCCTCGGCGGACGGCCGGAGAGCGCCCGAGAACTCCTCCTCGGTCTCCTGCGGCCTGTCCGATGGCCTCTGCTGCTCCCCCGGGTGCTCCCCCTCCTGCACGTCGTCGTGCGTCGGGTGGGCCGCGAGCCACCGCTGGATGGCGATCCGCGCGGCGGGCGTGTGGGCGTGCTCCAGCCACTCCCTGGAGGGCTCGGAGGCCGGGTCCTGGCCCATGAGGAGCTGGACGGTGTCGCCGTCCCGCAGGACCGTACTCAGCGTTGCCAGGCGGCCGTTGACCCGGGCGCCCATGCACGCGTGCGCGTCCTCGCCGTACTGGGCATAGGCGGCGTCGACGCAGCTGGCGCCCTCGGGCAGGCCGAGCGGGCCCCCGTCGGGACGGAAGACGGTGATCTCACGGTCCTGGGCGAGGTCCTCGCGGAGGGTGGACCAGAACGTGTCCGGGTCGGGAGCGCCCTCCTGCCAGTCGAGGAGGCGGGAGAGCCAGCCTGGGCGGGTGGGGTCGACGCGCTCACCGTCGGCCGGATCGTCGGGCGCGGGCGCATACGGGTTGCCGAGGGCGATGACGCCGGCCTCGGCGACCTTGTGCATCTGGTGGGTGCGGATGAGGACTTCGGCGACCTGACCGTCCGTGCGGGCAACGGCGGTGTGCAGCGACTGGTACAGGTTGAACTTGGGGACGGCGATGAAGTCCTTGAACTCCGAGACGACAGGCGTCATACACGTGTGGAGTTCGCCGAGGACGCCATAACAGTCCGCGTCCTCGTTCACCAGCACCAGCAGCCGGCCGAAGTCGGAGCCGCGCAGCTGGCCGCGCTTGCGGGCGACGCGGTGGACGGAGACGAAGTGCCGGGGCCGGATGAGGACTTCGGCCGCGATGTCGGCGTCGCGCAGCACGCCTCGTACCTCGTCGGCGATCTCGGCGAGCGGGTCGTCGGCGCGCGAGGCGTTGTCGACGATCAACTCCCGCGTGTATTCGTACTCTTCGGGGTGCAGGATCGCGAAGACGAGGTCTTCCAGCTCGGTCTTGAGTGCCTGGACGCCGAGCCGTTCGGCGAGCGGGATGAGGACGTCGCGGGTGACTTTGGCGATGCGCGCCTGTTTCTCGGGGCGCATGACGCCGAGAGTGCGCATGTTGTGCAGCCGGTCGGCGAGTTTGATCGACATCACGCGGACGTCACTGCCGGTGGCGACGAGCATCTTGCGGAAGGTCTCGGGCTCGGCGGCGGCGCCGTAGTCGACTTTCTCCAACTTCGTGACGCCGTCGACCAGGTAGCGGACCTCCGCACCGAACTGCTCACCGACCTGATCGAGCGTCACATCCGTGTCCTCGACGGTGTCGTGGAGCAGAGAGGCCGTCAAAGTCGTGGTCTCGGCGCCGAGTTCGGCGAGGATCAGAGTCACCGCGAGCGGGTGCGTGATGTACGGCTCGCCGCTCTTGCGCATCTGACCGCGGTGCGAGGACTCGGCCAGCACGTAGGCACGGCGCAGGGGTTCGCGGTCGGCGCTGGGGTAGTGGGCGCGGTGGGCGTCGACGACATGGCTGATGGCGCTGGGCAGCCGGTCACGGGAGGCGGGGCCGAGCAGGGCGGCACGGCCGAGGCGGCGCAGGTCGATCCGCGCCCGCCAGCGCGCCGTCGAGCCTGTTACCGGACCTGGGGTCGCGGGGTTGGTCGCCTCCGCACTCATGGGCACCTCCGGCTGCATTGACCGGCGGACGGGGTGCCCCATGGCGGACACGGCTCAGGGGATGGCAACGGTCCCCCGTCCGGGCCGGTGCTTGATGCTACCGAGCCCATCACGTGCGGCTGACCGCCTCCCGCCGAGCGTGAAACGGATCACCCATTCGAGCGAAGGCCTGTAGGTTTACGCTTTCGCGCCAGGTGACAGGGAGCGGGCCGTGGTTTCGAACGCCCGGTCGCCACACCGGTAGTTGACGCATGCACCACCCGCCACAGGCACCTGCGATCCCAAGCCGCCGGGTCATTCAGCGGGCGAACGTTTCCAGCCACTCCGCGTCGATCTCACCTTCGGCGACGATCACCGCGGGGCCTGTCATCTCGATCTCCCCGTCAGGTCGCTCGGTGATCACCAGGGTCCCACCGGGTACGTCGACGGTGTAAGTCGACGGGTTCCCGGTGACGGCCGGGTCGGCGCCGTCCCGGCGGGCGGCTGCCACGGCGACGGCGCACGCGCCCGTGCCGCACGAGCGGGTCTCGCCGGCGCCGCGCTCGTGCACGCGCAGGGCCACGTGCCGGGGGCCGCGGTCGACCACGAACTCGACGTTCACGCCGTCCGGGTAGGCGGACGCGGGGCTGAACGGTGGCGGCGAGAAGAGGTTGCCGGCGTGCGCGAGGTCGTCGACGAACGCGACCGCGTGCGGGTTGCCCATGTTCACGTTCCGCGCGGGCCAGCTGCGCTCGCCGACGCTCACCGTGACGTCACCTTCGGGGAGGCGTGCCGTGCCCATGCCGACGGTGATGTCGCCGTCCTTGGCGATGTGCACGCTCTTCACGCCCCCGCGCGTGGCCACCGCGAGGTCCCCCTCGCCGACGTGCCCGGTGCGCTGGAGGTAGCGCGCGAACACGCGCACGCCGTTGCCGCACATCTCCGCGATCGAGCCGTCGCCGTTGCGGTAGTCCATGAACCACTCGGCCTCGGCCGCCATCTCCTGCGCCTCCGGGTGCGCGGCGGACCGCACCACGTGCAGCAGACCGTCACCGCCGATGCCCGCGCGGCGGTCGCACAGGGCGGCGACGGCGGTCGGCGGCAGGTCGACGGCGTTCTCGGGGTCCGGGACGATCACGAAGTCGTTCTCGGTGCCGTGCCCCTTGAGGAAGGCGATCCGCGTGCTCATTCCTCGATCGTACGGGAGCGCTCCGCAGGGAGGGCGAGGGAGGCTGGTGGGCCGGTGCGGGTCAGCTGTGGCTGATCGCGCAGTTCCCCGCGCCCCTGTCGGGGCGCTCTAGCGCAGCCTTGCCACCCGCCATACCGCCAGGACGACGACCGCCGCCACCACTACGACGTAGGCCAGCACCACCCGCCAGTCCGGGCGCCGCCCGGATCCGCGCTGCGGCAGTCCCGGCCAGGTGTAGCCGACCCGGCGGGCGGCCATCATTCCCCAGCCGGCCGCACAGGAGCAGATCAGCAGCCCCAGCATGGCGATCACGGCCCCGCTGTCACCGAAGTCGAAGGCGAGCGGGAAGGCGAACATCAGGGAGCCGACCGCGGCCAGGGCGACGATGGGGGCGAGCTGCCAGATGCGCAGCCGGCGCTGCGGGCGCAGCTCGACCTCGACCTCGGGGCCACCGGCGAACATCTCGTCGGGCTCGGGGCCGTCGGCGGTCACTCCGCCCTGCGTCTCGTCGGGCCCGTCGGGGCTCAGACGGTCCTCGTCCTGCTCCGGTTCACCGCTCTCAGCGGTGAGGGGCTCGGTGCCTTGTGCGGTGTCGCGAGGGCCGGCCTCCATCGCCACGCGCCCTCCCAACTTGGACTCCACTTGGTCGATCGAAGCTCGATGATGGCACGGCGCCGGAGGCCCGGATGGCGGCCGGAGCGTCCCGATGCCATGACGTGATCAGGCTGTAACCGGTCGTTCGACCAACGCCAGGGCGAGGTGCGGAAGTTCTGTGAGATCCGCCGCAGCCCCACTGAGCCAGTGCACCCGCGGATCACGTCTGAACCAGGAATCCTGACGGCGCGCGAAGCGCTTGGTGGCGCGCACGGTCTCCGCCCGCGCCTCCTCCTCGGTGCACTCCCCGGAGAGTGCCGCGAGCACCTGCTGGTAGCCCAGCGCGCGGGCAGCCGTACGCCCCTCGCGCAGGCCCTGCGCCTCCAGCGCACGCACCTCGTCCACGAGCCCCGCGTCCCACATCCGGTCGACCCGGCGGGCGATGCGCTCGTCGAGCTCGGGGCGCGTCACATCGACGCCGATCTGGATGGTGTCGTAGACCGAGTCGTGGCCGGGGAGGTTGGCCGTGAAGGGCTGACCGGTGATCTCGATCACTTCGAGGGCCCGGACGATACGACGGCCGTTGCTGGGCAGGATCGCCTGCGCCGCCTCGGGATCGGCGGCGGCCAGCCGGGCGTGCAGCGCTCCGGAGCCGCGCAGTGTGAGCTCA
>Ga0307512_10005934_pt1 | contig 12552 bp, 10 predicted proteins | sample 14_EM_MG_FD_200267 | JGI IMG/M metagenome (GOLD analysis project Ga0307512, IMG submission 200267) | Populus trichocarpa ectomycorrhiza microbial communities from riparian zone in the Pacific Northwest, United States - 14_EM | ecosystem: Host-associated > Plants > Roots > Unclassified | place... | reverse complement strand
CCTCCGGTGTATCCCTTCCCGCCAAGCACGAAGTCCCAGTCGCCACTGGGCCTGTGCCGGAAGGAGCCGAGTACCAACGCCGTCTCGCCGGAGCGGCCGTCGGAGACCTCAAGTCGACCGAGTTCGCTCATCGACGGATCGAGCAGGCGGATGCAGGCATCGGTGAAGCCGGAGAGATCGGCTTCCGGGTTCACCTCCGGGTCCACGGCCGCCACCAGGACGAACCGATCAGCGCCCTCCGGCAGAGCGTCGAAGGAGACACGTAGTGCCGCTTTGTCCGGTGCCGCAGCTGGCACCGCGCGTATCGAGCCGTCCGGGGTCTGCGGGTTGTTGAAGAAGACGAAGTGGTCTTCGCTGAGTACTCGGTTGCCACGGCAGACGAGGGCGCAGACGTCCAACACGACGCTGCCGGACCAGGTCATGCCCAGCACGTTGTAGTCCTCGGGCGCAGTCGCGGGCGGAGTCGGCCGCGCGGGGGCCGGTGGCCCTCCCTCCCCCAAGCGTCCGTGAAGTCCGTGCCGGTGCAGCAGGTCGACGAGTTCGCTGCCCGAGATCAGCTCCAGGGGCTTGCCGCGGGCGAAGGTGTGCGAGCCGGGGCCGAAGCCCGACGTCGTCACCAGTACGCCCTTGTTGGCACCGACGTCCTGGACCGTGCCGTACAGGTCGCGCACCGCGGTGGGCGGCACGGTGTTGCGGTAGCGCTTCACCTGGACGACGATCTTGCCGCCCCGGATGGGAGTCGGGTCCAGCGCGTCGACATCCACGCCACCGTCGTTCGAGCGCTGCGTCATCACGGCCTGCATCCCCATGGCGCGGAACAGGTCGGCGACGAGGGACTCGAAGGCGATCGGGTCCATGTCGTAGAGGTCCGGCTCCTCTTGGCCGCCGCCGTGAGTGACGACCTGGTTTCCGACGTCTTGGGGCTGCCGGCTCGGCCGTACGGCGGTGAGCTGGTCGGGCCGGATCGTGAGCTGTCCCCGTAGCGCGTCCGTCAGGCAGCTGGTCGCGTCCACCTGTTCCAGGTGCAGGTCTGTGAAGGCCGCTCGCTGGGCCATGACGGTGGCCAGGAAAATGTGGGCTTGCCTGCCCGTCGCGGGATCGGGGGCATCTACGAAGCCGTTCAGCGCCACCGAGTCGAGAATGCCGTACTCGTCCGCCGAGAAGAGCTGGTGCAGGACCAACAGCACGCTCTGCGCCAGCACCTCGCGGTACAGCGCACGCCGCTGCGTCACGGGGACGCGCCGTCTCCTTGTCCTGATCCGCGGACGGCACGTACCTCACCGACTTCGCTTCCGGGACAACGTCGTACCCGGGCAGCTCCCAGTCGAGTACCAGCTGCCGCGCCGCCGAGTCGAAGGCCGCCGCCACCTGCCGGGGGAAGCCTTCGGGCCAGGCAGTCGACGAGTAGAGGGCTGCCGAGAAGTACTCGACCACGGACTCGGGGTTGCCCCGCCTGACACCCGCGGTCGCCTCGGTGATGCCGACGTTGTGCCGACGCACCTCGGCCCGCTGCGTCTCAGCCCTTTGGTCGTAGTCGCGCTGAGCGGTGGCTAACCGCTGCTGCCGCTGTGCCTCAGCAGCCTGTGCCGCATGCCAGTCGTGCTCGAAGCGAGTCCGTGCCTCCGCCTGCGCCTGCGCCCGCCGGTTGGCCGTCCAACCGCCCTGCGCCTGGTACTGGTTCGGATCCGGCATGCGCACGGGCCACGCCAGCTGCCCCGGGTCGAACGGCGGAATGTCTTCGACACGCATCAGCAACGACATCCTGAAGGCCGACGCCCCGCACCCCTCTGTCAGGAGTCCCTGCACGGTCGCGACCCGCGCATCCAGCTCTGCCGTCCGTTGCCTGGCCTCCGCCTGCCGGTACTCGCGGTGCCCTTGAGCCGCAAGGCGCTGGTAGGCCCGCGCTTGTCGAGTCTCCTCCCGTTGTCGCCTCTGCTCCGCTTCGAGCTGGCGCTGATATTGGCGCTGCGCCTCGGCCCACGTGTTGACGAAACCAGCAGAGCGACGACTCATGCGCTCAGCCCCTCCCCAGGACGTCGGCAGCGCCGACCGAACTCCGGTTACCCCCGCAACCAGTCGTGACAAACCGACTTTATCCAGCAATCGCCGCCTTGGATATCAACTTGCCAAGGGCAACTGAAATCAGCAGTCGACCCAGGTCACCGGCGTGCGCTCAAGCAGACGAGACCGCAGCCCGACGGGGCGTCGGAACCACCACGAACGCCATAGAGCCCCCTCCAAATCGAAGAGGGCTCCGAGGCCTCCCGCCCTCTCACGGCATCGGGGAGACTCAGACCCACTCCACCTCAGACTGGATCCCCAAAGAGTCCCCAGGCGGCGGCAGCGCCGTCCTCGGCGCCTCGCGTACGGATGGCTGCCGCCCGCCCCGAGCGCCAAGCGCCCCAAGCACAGCGGCAGCCTCCTCCTCGCTCGCGTCCGCCAAGGCATCCACGATCCGCCGCAGCGCCTCACTCACCCCCGAGGCCCCGTCTCAGCTGGTCGCAGCGTCCTTCTTGACCGTCAGCGGCAGCAACTTCTTGCCGCTGTTACTTACTTGTGGCCAAGTGTCCATCTGCGGCCGGATCAGTACAGGAAGCGGTGCAGCGGAGCAGACTCGGTCAGCAGCATGGTGACCCGGTGGGCAAGACGCTGCCACGCCTCATCCTGCGCGTATGTCAGCCTCACGTCCTCGCCGTCGGCCGCCTCCAACACCGCGAACAGGGTGGCGGTATCAGCATCGGGAGTGAGGTCCACCATCGAGAGCACACGCGCCAACGCACCGACCAGGCCGACCGCGGTCTCCTCAGCCGGAAGGACGCTACCGCGGAGCGCGACGGCGACGCCTGACGGGTCGGGAAGATCCGGCGGTGCCACGAGGACTCCGGACAGCTCACGCAACAGCGCGTACAGCAAGTCTGTTTCGCTAGTGGGCAAGTTGGCGATGCGCAGGCCCTCGTGCTCCCAACGACCATTCGGCGTCCACACCCGCGGTCCCCGCGCCACCGCTGCGGCCAGTGTCTCCCGGATACACCGGAAGGCCGCGAGCCCGTCCGCTACCAGGGCGTGATCACGCGCTCCACCGGTAGATTCGGCCAAGGGTGCCAGCAAGTGTTCCTCTACCCGGTCGCACTGAGCATCGAGGTCCGGGTCCACGACAACGAGGCGAACTGACGTGTGCTGCTCCTGCTGCTCCATGTCGGACACTGTGCCAGTTGGCTCGGACAACCGTGATAGCGACTTGGCAACGGACCCCGAACCTCGGCGCCGGCGTCAGCCCTCGCGGTCGCGGCCGTGTGCGAACTCCGTCATCCGGTCAATCAGGTCGGTCAGCTGGGAGTTGGTTGGGGCCGAGACGAGTGCGTGGCCGACCCGCCCGGCCTGCCGTCGCTATCGAGGCGAGGGTGCCATGCATTCACCAGGTGGGGCGGAGTGAAGACCATCTACTCAGTCACCAGCCTGAACGCCGGGCAGGCCACCCCAGCCTGGCTCGCGGAACTGATCCGTGTTCACTGAAAGTCGAGGCTCTGCACCACGTGAGCCGAGGACGCCTGCGGACCGCAACGCACCCAGCGCCATGGCCACTGGCGCAGCCTCGCCATCGGAGCCCTCCGCATCACTGGAGCCACCAACATCGCCGCCGGACTGCGCCATAACGCCCGCGACCCACACCGTCCTGCCCTCGCCCTCACATGATCACGAAACTGGCATCAGAGGACTTCGCCGAAGCCCTGACCCTCACCTTCCTGCGCAGCAAGCACGAGCAAGCCCGCCGGTTCACCCGAAGCGGCACGGTCTCCCTCGGGCTTCCCGCAGTTCTACCCCTCGCTCGTGCACACGCTCTGACGGAAACTGGGCTCGTCCCGCCCACGCCTGGAGAGGGAAATCATGAACGTTGTAAGTGCCTCGATCACAGCGGCAGTTGCGCTGCTTGGCGTGGTACTGGGCGGATGGTTGTCCATCCGCAATCAAGACCGGTTATGGCAGCGTGACCATGCGCGCCAGTGGAGGGACATCCGCCTCGCTGCCTACAAGGATTTCGTCGCCGCCTACCGCCAGTACGTTGCGTTCGCGCAGGAGCCGACTGCCAACATCACTGCTGTCAGGTTTCCACACAGTCCGGAAAAACTGACGCCCTTCTTTGATCAAGTTGGCCGGCCCTACAAGGAGCGGCTTGAGACAGCCGCGACGGCTGTGCGTCTCGTGTCCGAGTCCCTTGACACACTGCGCGCTGCCAGAGATGTCGTCCGGAGTGTCCGGGAGATCGCCGCCTCGCGGGCGACCCACTCCGAAGCAGCCCTTCCCGCCGAGTTGTTCCAGCGACTGTTCTCGGCCCAGCACGCGTTCCTACTCGCAGTCAGGAAGGAGTTTGGCCTCGCCGTAATGCCGGTGGGCACAGACGAGGCCTGATGCGGTCACGCCAGCGGAGTCGGTGCAGAGAAGATCCACGTCATCCGGACCCGCTTCCACACGGCGGGGAATCGGCCGTCGCGAGCGTCGGGATGGACAATTTCCGGGGACTACGCCTGGTACAGGCAACGAACCCCGCCGTTTCTTCTGTGGCGGCCCAGCAGGATACGCCCACTCCCCCGGAAGGGGGACGACCGTCACCGGGGCTCCCTCACCGGGGGCCGCTCGTCGGCGGTCCGCCAGCAGGCGGCTCACTCGCTTGCATGTCCGCCTCCTCCGTAGCGGACATCGCCACGCTAGGAAGCCAAGGGGCACCTCGCGAACTGAGAGCAGCTACTCGGGCGACGACGGCCGCGTACGGTCCCCTCCCGAGCTGTCAGCCCCTCAGACCCACTCCACCTCGGAGTGAACAGCCGAAGAGCCTCCAGGCAGCGGCAGGGGCGTTCTCGGCGTCTCCCGCACGATCCCCTGCCGCCCACCCCGGGCACCGAGCGCCCTCAGGACGGCAGCCGCCTCCTCGCCGCCGTCCCCCAGCACCTCCACGATCCGCCCCAACGCCTCACTCACGTCAGTGAGCGTGTCCGCTGCTCGGAGCGTCCTTCTTGACCGTCAGCGGCAGCAACTTCTTCCCGCTGTTGCTTACTTGTGGCCAAGTATCCATCTGCGGACAGAGCCGAACGTCGGAAGCCTGTGCGGTCGTGTCAGACAGCGACACCTGGAATCAGCGCTACCAGCCCGGAGAGGAAGCTGCCCAGCGCTGCGAGTGTGACGAGGGTGGCTTTGCCGTCTGAGAACAACCCAGAGCAGAACTCACGCACTTGCCGACGGAAGATCAGCATCTTGAGCTTCTGCCAGCGGTGTTGATGAATGTGGCAACCCATGAGGATGCCAGTGGCGTTGTTGCGGCAGCCGTCGGTCCGTCCTCGGACTGGTGCCCCGCAGGTCACCGGAGCTTGGAAGAAGGACCAGAGAAGGACCAAGGCCGACAGGGTGACGATCACCACTGGGCCGGCCGCCTCATTGATCCATGCCGCGATGAGAAGCGCCCCGGCCATGACGCCCCACCACTGCCCCAAGCCACCGAACCGACTGCTACTCGCCCCCGAAGTCGCCATGCCAGTAATCGTGGCTACGGGTCTAGCGAATCATGCGGCCCGCGAGCGATATGACCGAAAGGAGTCCCAGGTGGCTCACATCCCACGCCGCCCGACCTGGGTCCGCCCAGAGGCTTCCTCCCATCGTCAGCCCGCGATCCGGTTCACCTTCGTCACCTTGCACGTCACCTTCTGCGTGACTTGGTCCGAGCCGCCGGCCGAGGTCTTCGCCGTCTGGCCCGACGCAACCGTCAACGACAGGGCCGCGCCCTCTGACACACGAGTCCCGTTCGGGGCGTCGAACTCGACAGTGACGCCGTACGTCGAGGCCTTCGAAGTCTGGTTGTGGATCTCCAACCCGGCCTTGGGCAGCCGCGTTGTCGAGTCCACAGCGCATGACGTGATCTTGACGTCAGCTGATGGCGGATGGCTGGGACTGTTGCTCGTCCCGACCGCGATCACCACCACAATCACGACGATGACGACCACTGCCGCCAGGGCGCCGAGGCACCCCCAAAGACACGCTCGACCCCGGCGCTTATTCTGCGGCGGTGCGGGAGGAGGCCCCCACCCTCCGGGAGGTGCTTGGCCTTCGCTCGGGTGCCGCCGCTGAGGGCCGCTTCCCTCCGGCTCGCCCATCGGCGGCTGGCTCGGCGGCATGTCGGCCTCCTTCGTAGCGGACATCGCCACGCTAGGAAGCCCGAGATCCCCTCACGAGTTGGAAGCAACGATGTGGGCGGGCGGCCGCCGTCACGGATCGCGCCCCTCAAGGCTTGTCAGCCCCTAGACCCACTCCACCTCGGAGTAGATAGCCGAAGAGCCTCAGGCGGCGGCAGAGGCGTCCTCGGCGGCTCTTGCCTGGATGGCTGCCGCCCGCCCCTAGCGCCGCCCGCCCCAAGCACAGCGGCAGCCTCCTCCTCGCTCGCGTCCGCCAAGGCATCCACGATCCGCCCCAACGCCTCACTCACCTCAGTGAGCATGCCCGCTGGTCGGAGCGTCCTTCTTGACCGTCAGCGGCAGCAACTTCTTGCCGCTGTTGCTTACTTGTGGCCAAGTGTCCATCTGCGGACCAACACCGACAGCAAAGGCACGTATGCCTGCAGCCTGGTGACACGGTGAATCGCGCCCAGCACGTCAGAAGGGCAGGCCTTGCAGGTCCGCACTGATGGTTGGATGAGGCAGGCCGACTAGGTCGTAGATCATGGTGGTCAGTGGCGAAGTCCGAGCCCCGTCTGGCTGCCGGAAGGTCAGGGGCACGGAGAGCCTGCTCCATCCCAGCTGGGCGTAGAGCGGGACCAGGCCCGGGCGGCAGAGCAGAATCATCGTCTTGGCGCCAGCCACTCGTGCGTGTTCGACCGCAACGCTGATCACCGTCCGGGCGATGCCCTGGCCTCGGTGGACGGGGTGCACCAGCACACCGCCCAGCCCCGCAGCGCGGCGCGGCAAACCGTCGAAGACCATGTCCCGCAGTAGCCAGCCCGCGGAAGCAACCGGCCGGCCTTCGGAGACAGCCGTGAGGGTGTGCTGCTTGTCGGCCCACACCAGACCGAGCCCGTCTATCCCGAAGGGGTCGGGCAGACCATCACGCAGTGCGGATTCATCATCCGGAGAACCAGGGCCCAGCGCATGGATCAGCCGGAGGTCCGCACAACCGTCGTCCACCACATGCTCCGCAACGGCCGCCGCGACGGGGTCAAACCGATAGCGCAGACACTGCAGACCACTGGACTGGACAGCCCCGTTCGCCTGGGCGCCTAGGCGGCGCAATACCGAGATCGAGGCCGCATTGCCGGGCAGGACGAACGCGAAAACGGCAGGGAGTGTGAGGCGGCGAAACGCCAGGTCCAGGCACGCACGGCCCGCTTCGTCGGCGATCCCACGGCCTTGGGCACGTGGGTGCAAGGCGAAACCGAGGTCAACTCCGTGCTGGGCCCGATTACGCAGTCCCACCCGGCCCAGAAACTCGTTCGTTGCGGCATCTCTAACCGCGAAGTCGCCATAGCCGTGCCTGGTCCAGTGGGCGACGTGAGCGTCACACATGGCCTCGGCCGCAGACCGACTGTCCGCCCGGCCGGTCGCCAGCCATCGCATGACGCTGTCCTGACTGACCACAGCCTCGAAGAGATCGTCGCTGTCACCGTGGCGGATCGGCTCCATCACAAGCCTCTGGGTGCGCAGAACGGGTCCACTTAACCGGGCCACTCAACAACTCCTCTCGACCAAGGATTGAAGGAGCGTATCCAGCGACCCTTCGGAGCGAGGGAGGCAAGCGGTGAATCTATCCGGTCACGGCACTAGACCCACTTCACCTCGGACTGGACAGCCGTCGAGCCTCCAGGAGGAGGCAGAGGCGTTCTCGGCGTCTCCCGCACGATCCTCTGCCGTTCACCCCGAGCACCGAGCGCCCACAGGACGGCAGCCGCCTCTTCCTCGCCGCCGTCCCCCAGCACCTCCACAATGCGCCGCAACGCCTCACTCACCTCAGTGAGCATGCCCGCTGGTCGGACCGTCCTTCTTGACCGTCAGCGGCAGCAACTTCTTGCCGCTGTTGCTTACTTGTGGCCAAGTGTCCATCTGCGGGCAGTTAGCCACCCACACCCCCGCCACGCCCTCAGGAAGCAGGCTGGTGCAGCTGCTGCCGACCACCGCTTCAGGAGTGTGTGCAACCGGGGGCGGAGGTGCGTCAGTAGCCGGTGCCGCGCTTGACCTGCGCCCGCTCGGTCCCATGGGTCGCACCCTTGTCGTCCAAAGTGCGACACGCGTCGGCGATGTCCTGGCTCAGGCGATCGATCTGCTCGCGGCTCAGGGTCTCCCTGACCAGGGCACGCATGATCTTCACCCGCTCCGCGTTGGGCGGGAGCGTGTACGCCGGCACCATCCAGCCGCGCTCGGCCGAGAGCTGCCAGGCGAGGTCGGACTCGTCGTAGGCGTGCTTGCCGGCGAGACGGAAAGCGACCAGCGGCAGCTGCTCGAGGTCGCTCCCGATCACTTCGAAGCGGCCGCTGCTACGCAGGTTGTCCGCCAACGCGTGGGCGTTCTCCTGCATCATCTTCATGACGTAGGTGTAGCCCTGGCGACCGAGCCGGACGAAGTTGTAGTACTGCGCTAGCACCATCGACGCGCCGGTGGAGAAGTTCAGCGTGAACGTCGAGTCGGTCTTGCCCAAGTAGTTCTCCTCGAACACGAGGTCCTTGGGCAGGTCGGACTCCTCGCGGAAGACCAGCCAGCCGATGCCGGGGTAGACCAGGCCGTACTTGTGTCCCGAGACGTTGATCGAACGGACCTGCTCGAGCCGGAAGTCCCATTTCGAGTCCGGGTAGAGGAAGGGCCACACGAATGCGCCGCTGGCTCCGTCAACGTGGATCGGGATATCGAGGTCCCGCTCCTTGCGGACGTCCCGCAGAAGCTTGTCGATCCCGACGACGTCGTCCTTGTGGCCGGTGAACGTGGTGCCGAGGACAGCGACGACGCCGATCGTGTTCTCGTCGAGGTGAGGCTCCACGTCCTCCGGGCCGATCGTGTACTTGCCCTCGGCGAGCGGCACGATCCGCGGTTCGACGTCGAAGTAGCGGCAGAACTTCTCCCACACGACGTGGACGTCCCCGCCGAAGATCAAGTTGGGCCGGTCGACCGACAGATTGGCCGCCTGGCGGCGCTCCCGCCACTTCCATTTCAGGGATAGCGCACCGAGCATGATCGCTTCGGACGAGCCCTGGGTCCGACATCCGGTCGTCCTGCCCGGCGCATTGAAGAGGTCGGCGAGCATGCGCACGCAACGCTGCTCGATCTCGGCGGAAATCGGGTACTCCGCATGGTCGATGAAATTGCGGTGGAGATTCTCGACGATCAGCCGTTGCGCCTCCGGCTCCATCCAAGTGGTGACAAACGTGGCGAGGTTGCGCTGTGGGTCGCCCTCCATGGCGAGATCCACATCCACGAGCCGCATGGCATCCGTCGCAGCCATGCCTTGCTCGGGGAAAGTCTCCGAGGGAGCGGGCACGGTCAGAAAACGATTACCGAACAGAGCAACAGCATCACTCTTGGTCATACCGGCGACTCAACCACGGTCGGAGAGGGGCCATGCTCCGGACCTGCGGATGGGTCTCGGGGTGCACGCGAACGGCGTACCTTCCCGAGCGATCGACGACGCTCGCCAGCTGCACGGAAGCCCGCGCTCCGATGGATGGAAGGTGGAGGAAGCCGCAACTTAGGTCCATCTCCGGGACCTCCGACCGGTCAGACCCACTCCACTTCTGAGTGGACGGGCGAAGACTCCCTACAGGGCGGCAGAGGCGTCCTCGGCACCTCCCGCACGACGCCTTGCCTCCCACTCTGAACACCGAGCACCCGCAAGACGGCGGTGGCCTCTTCCTCGCCGCCGTCCCCCAGCACCTCCACAATGCGCCGCAACGCCTCGCTCACCTCAGTGAGCATGCCCGCTGGTCGGACCGTCCTTCTTGACCGTCAGCGGCAGCAACTTCTTGCCGCTGTTGCTTACTTGTGGCCAAGTGTCCATCTGCGGACACACCCCGCAATCAAAGCAAGGCGTCCACCGGCAGTCCTCGACCTCCGTCTCGTCGAGGGCGTCCTGCCAGTCCTCCCAGAGCCAGTCCTTGTCCAGGCCCGAGTCGAGGTGGTCCCAGGGGAGGACTTCCTCGTACGACTTCTCGCGGGTCGTGTACCAGTCGACGTCCACGCCGAAGGCGGGCAGCACCTTGTCCGCGCAGCTCATCCAGCGGTCGTACGAGAAGTGCTCGCGCCAGCCGTCGAAGCGGCCGCCGTCCTCGTAGACGGCGCGGATCACGGCGCCGATCCGCCTGTCTCCTCGCGACAGCAGGCCCTCGACGATGCCCGGCTTGCCGTCGTGGTAGCGGAAGCCGATCGAGCGGCCGTACTTCTTGTCTCCGCGGATCTTGTCGCGGAGCTTCTCCAGGCGGGCGTCCGTCTCCTCCGCGGAGAGCTGGGGCGCCCACTGGAACGGGGTGTGGGGCTTCGGGACGAAGCCGCCGATCGAGACCGTGCAGCGGATGTCGTTCGCGCCCGAGACCTCGCGGCCCTTCTGGATGACCTTCATCGCCATGTCGGCGATCTGCAGGACGTCCTCGTCCGTCTCCGTCGGCAGGCCGCACATGAAGTACAGCTTCACCTGGCGCCAGCCGTTGCCGTACGCGGTCGCGACCGTGCGGATCAGGTCCTCTTCCGAGACCATCTTGTTGATGACCTTGCGCAGGCGCTCCGAGCCGCCCTCGGGGGCGAAGGTCAGGCCGGACCGGCGCCCGTTCCTGGTCAGCTCGTTCGCCAGGTCGACGTTGAACGCGTCGACACGCGTCGACGGGAGGGACAGGCCGATCTTGTCCTCCTCGTACCGGTCCGCCAGCCCCTTCGCGATGTCGCCGATCTCGCTGTGGTCCGCGCTCGACAGCGAAAGCAGCCCGACCTCCTCGAAGCCCGTCGCCTTCAGGCCCTTCTCCACCATGTCGCCGATGCCGGTGATGGAGCGTTCGCGGACCGGGCGCGTGATCATGCCCGCCTGGCAGAAGCGGCAGCCGCGCGTACAGCCGCGGAAGATCTCCACGGACATGCGCTCGTGGACCGTCTCGGCCAGTGGGACCAGCGGCTGCTTGGGGTAGGGCCACTCGTCCAGGTCCATGACGGTGTGCTTGCTGACCCGCCACGGCACACCCGACCTGTTCGGTACGACCCGGGCGATACGGCCGTCCGCGAGGTACTCGACGTCGTAGAAGGCCGGGATGTACACCGAGCCCGTCTTCGCCAGGCGGAGGAGGACCTCTTCGCGGCCGCCGGGGCGGCCCTCCGCCTTCCACCCGCGGATGATCTTCGTCATGTCCAGCACGGCCTGCTCGCCGTCGCCGATGATCGCCGCGTCGATGAAGTCGGCGATCGGCTCGGGATTGAAGGCCGCGTGGCCGCCGGCCAGCACGATCGGGTCGTCGACCGTCCGGTCCTTGGACTCCAGCGGGATGCCCGCCAGGTCCAGCGCCGTCAGCATGTTGGTGTAGCCCAGCTCCGTGGAGAAGGACAGGCCGAACACGTCGAAGGCCTTCACCGGGCGGTGGCTGTCCACCGTGAACTGCGGGACGGCGTGCTCCCGCATCAGCGCTTCCAGGTCCGGCCACACGCTGTACGTGCGCTCGGCCAGAACGCCCTCCTGCTCGTTCAGGACCTCGTAGAGGATCATGACGCCCTGGTTGGGCAGGCCGACCTCATAGGCGTCCGGGTACATGAGCGCCCAGCGGACGTCAGAGGACTCCCACGGCTTGACCGTGGAGTTGAGCTCTCCGCCGACGTACTGGATCGGCTTCTGCACATGCGGGAGCAGAGCTTCGAGCTGCGGAAACACGGACTCTGCGGCCGCAGCGACTTCGGCAGGCATCTCGCGAACCTTCGTAGGCTGGACTGAACGGACAGGGGTGACCATCTAGCCTAACGCGACCTTGCGGCCGCCCCGACCGCTCAGAGGGTTCAGGGGTTCAGAGGTTCAGGGATTCAGAGGCTTCAGACCTGCATCTTGTCCCTGACCTCCTGCCAGGCACCGGGCAGCTCCGCCTCGTCGGCCGCCGCACGCCCCTCCTCGCGCCCGTAGAGCACTCCGTACGTGAACGAGCTCTCCCCCGCCGCGTGCGCCACAGCGGACAGCTCGCGCAGGGTCTGGCGGGTCATGACGCTGTCCTGGTGGTCGCCCAGCAGGCTCTGGAGCGACTTCATCGACTTGGCCAGCGCGGTTGCCGGGCTGCCGAGGGCCGCTATCGCCGCCTCCGCCGAGTACCGCGTCCGCTTGGCCTTCTTGCGCGCCTCGTGCAGGGCGAGGTCGCGGTCATGGCCGCGTTCCAGGCCGAGAGCCTGGTCCACCAGGTCGGACAGCTTTCCGAAGTCCTTCCGTACGGCCTTGGTGATCACCTTCTCCGGCGTTCCGGCGGCCGCCTCCAGCAGCGGCGGGTCCGCGACCAGCGCGTCCAGGCCGTCGAGCAGCACCAGGTACCGCTTGGAGTCCAGGACGCCCGTCAGCCGGCGCCGCGATCCGCCGCGCCGG
>Ga0307512_10005932_pt1 | contig 12552 bp, 14 predicted proteins | sample 14_EM_MG_FD_200267 | JGI IMG/M metagenome (GOLD analysis project Ga0307512, IMG submission 200267) | Populus trichocarpa ectomycorrhiza microbial communities from riparian zone in the Pacific Northwest, United States - 14_EM | ecosystem: Host-associated > Plants > Roots > Unclassified | place... | reverse complement strand
TTGTAGGAATTGTTGACTCTTTCTTCTATCACCATTGAAATTACTTGGTGTTATACCACATAGCTTGTCTGTTGCTACCTGTTGTGCTGCTGGTATGGCTGGTACGGCTGGTGCTGGTGCTGCTTGTACTGGTTGTGCTTGTCCTGGTTGTGCCATTATTGGTTGGACTACTGGTTGTGCTATTACTTGTTGTATAAGGAGCAGTACTACTTGTACTGGCTCTGGTTCTAGGACATTTTCTGGTAGTGCTAAAGGTGGTGGAGGTAGTACATTTAATCCTGCCTCTACTGCTTCTTCTATTAAGTGAAGATAAGCTGGTTCTTGTGGTGTGAGAGGGTTTTCTGGCTCTCGATCTTCTAGATCTAAGACGTGTTGAAATTGTGCAGCTAATACATCTGTTTCTGGTTCTGTTGTACCTAATTGTACTTCTTGGTAATCGTCCTCTGGTGATTGGTGATCGTCTTCTTGATCCCAATATGGATTTGGAGCGAATTGGAGTGGTGAGCAGTCGTCTGACTCTAAGGTTTCTGTGTGTTGTCTAGGTACTTGTAGACTAGATGGTCCTGCTTCTGCTAAAGGACTTGCTACTGGAGGTAGTTCTTCTGGAATGTGTTCTGGATGTTCTAGATTGGTGATTCTCCAATAACCTGTATTGTTGGAATAAGGTTGTATACAATCTTCTGAACAGATGTATATGTTGGTATTGTCATCATATGTGGTTAGATAAAACCAATTGTTATTTACAAATTCAACTAATCGATTTGTATTAACTTCTTTGTCCCAAAGATAATAACCTGGATGTTCTGAAAAATTAAGCCACTTGATTTGGCCTAAGATGTGTTCTGGTAGGTCTGGTTTTGTTCTAAGTTGAACTTGGCTGAGTGCATATGGATTTGTATCACTTAGTAGTTCTAGTAATTGAGCCGTTGTGACACTGGTAAAGGTCTTCAAACTGATTGAAGGCCTTTGATATTTAGATCTGCTGCATTGATCTAAAGGCTTTCTGGTGTTCTTGATAAAATTTGCTTGTTCTGGATAAGATCTTCTTGATCTGGTAGGTATCCTGCTACTTTAGGATCGACCTGGTCTTCTTCGCTATAGTGGAAGTGGACTTCTTCTTTGCTGTAGGGGAAGATCGCCTTCAAGTGCGAACTAGACTTGGTCTTGTGTTACGCACAGACTCTGCGTATTGTAAATACTAGCACTGGACTACTTACGGGGAGTTATAGAGTCTACCTTTAACGATATAAAGGTCGCACAGTTACATTAGTGCAAAGCTAAGTTGATACTAACTTAGATAGTAAAGCAGACTCTAAACTCTGTCTTAGAGCATTAGAGCACAAAGGGGATTGACTTAGAGTGTGAGAGAACTGGGGGATTGCTCTAAGGAGCTTATGGTCCTGTTATTCTACAACAAGACCAAGTCTGGAGAGTTGGGGCTCTCTAGAAGGGTCTTATATACATGATCTACCTAGTCATCTATCTAGCATGCGCAGTAATGCATAGTAATGCTTGGAAATGCATGAGTAAGTAGTTACTAAGGTAATGTGTAATATGTAAAAGAGATTACAGAGCACAAGTGAGTATTGCCTCATGTGTTAAGGATATACTGAAGGGAATGACTATAAATGAGTTGGAATGACTTGGGTATATGTGTGGGAATAAGCCATATGGAATAGGCAGTTAGGTGGCTAAACTGTAATTAGTATGTATTAAGAGATAGTTGCTAAGTATCTAGATAACAGTAAGTTGCGGAACACAGGAACGTGGGCCAGGTTTACACAAATAAGGAAGGTAGGCATTACATCAGCGGACATGTTGCGTTAAGTCACTGATAACCTTGTAAATTGAAGATAAATCAAAGGCGCTGTAACAGACTTAGATCTCTATCTTCAACTGGAAAAATGCTCTTTTAACCAAACATCTGTGGAATATTTAGGCCTTATCATTTCTGAAGGAGAACTATGCATGGACCCCATCAAACTTAATGCTGTTAGCAACTGGCTGACCCCAAAAACTATGAAAGATGTTCAGAAATTTTTGGGCTTCTGCAACTTCTACCAATGCTTTGTAAAGAATTACTCTGCCTTGGCAAGACCTTTGTTTAATTTAACAAAGAAGAATACCCCATTCCACTGGGGCACGGAAGAAGAACAAGTATTTCACAGCTTACAAACAGCATTAACTACCACACCTGTACTTCTCCTACTGGATTATGGGAAACCCTTTAACCTAATAACAGACACAAGTGACTATGCCATGGGAGCAATTCTGGAACAAGAAGATGCATTTGGACGATCACACCTAGTAGTATACTTTTCAAAGTCCCTACAACCCACAGAGAGAAATTATGAAATCCATGACAAAGAGTTACTAGCTATTGTCCAATTACTAAAGCACTTCCGCCATTATCTCCAGGGCAATGAACATCAAACCAAAATCTTTTCAGACCATGCCAATCTTCAATATTTTACAACCAAGCAGAACATTACACAATGACAATCATGATGGGCTCTTTTCTTGGCCACTTTTAACTATGTTATTATCTCTAAACCTGGCAAACTTAACAAAGCAGATGCTCTGTCCAGGCGTCCAGATTATAAAGAGGGGATAGCATCCGAAAATGCCGCATATGTTACAATCTCCCCCTCAAATTTTCACTTCCCTCATCATCCTCTGCTACCTCGCCACCCTTTGCAGTACCCTGGAGCAACCCCGAACCATCCCCGACCCTTATATTCCCCTCTGCACTCCCAAACCTATCCCTGCCACAACCTGCCCAGCCACCCGTCCAGCCACCTGACCAGCCACCTGACATGTCCAGCCTTCAGTCATACCTCCTGCCCAAGTACCACTCATCCCTGCCAGAGCCACTTCCTCATCAGGAAGTCCACCTGCCATTCCCAGCCATTGAACCATGTCCACCTATGCCTCCAATCCCCTGGAGCCAGCATACTCGCCAGTACTCGTCTATGGAATACCTAGCCGACCAGAAGCTAGAGCACATGCCAGAGGAGGATAGCCCCATGTCTGACAACCCCCAAGAGTCCTCTATCATCATCCCTGCCGATTGGCCCAACCAGTGGTCGATCCCAGCATCCAACCACGTGCCAGCACCCTAGCTCCTAGACTTCGATATCCCCATTGACTGGCCCAGCCAGCAATTGATCCCAGAACCCAATCACATGCCAGAGCCCCAACCTATATCCCATGATGCCTATCCCGCTGTACCAAATCATCGTCCTCCATTAGAGGTCACCATTCCTGAAGACCCTCCATCTCCAGCTAGCTCGCTAGGCAAGCACAGCACCTCACCAACCAGTGTCATCTCGCAACCTCAGTACGCACACCTATGGAATGCTGAAGGATTGATCTACAAGCACTTGCCTACATATGACGGCACACATACCATTGCAGTGCTGCATCGCAGATCTCCTTCTGAAAGCGCCTCGGCATCTCCTGAGGCTTCCTCTGATACGCCCTCGCCTATTCCTGAATCCGCCATCAGTGCTTCTATCCCGAATCCCACCTTGACTCCTGCTATTGGATATCTATCCCCTTGACTTGTTGGACGCCTACGCGTCCTCCAGTTTGACTCAGACTAACTTGTAACTTCGCATACAGCATCATTCATTCATGATGCACTTATATCTAGATCACTACATCATTCCATATGGTACTACACGAGTCACTACTTGTTCTTGATCAGACTCCTCTCCCTGACTCCTGACGTGACTCATATCGACTCGACCTGACTCCTACTTACTATGACTTGTACTTACTCGACCTGACTCCAGCATTCTATTGTTCTACCCTTTAGGATAGATTGCTACAGACTTGTATATAAGCCCGCCTTAGTTCTGCAGTCAAGCCTTAAGCTTGACTTGGTTTCCAATCCAAACATCTTGAAAGCTCATTCCTTGTGTGCTCTTCCTCTTACTTCGATTTCTGAGTCATCTCTAGTATCACTAGGAGACTCTACCTTATTACCTCATCAGTCTTAGTCATCACAAGTGAGCACTCCCTTTACCAAGTCCTTTGTACATGCGCTACTCCCATTCATACAACTTGTGCATGTCGCACCTTTAAGGCCTTGGACCTTAACAGCACAAGTATTACTCACACTGGACAAATTTTCCATTTGAGCACTACATAATTTGGCAATCCCCACAGGAATGGACCTGGACCTCAGAGCAGTGCTTAAAGAAGGAATTGAAGCAGATAGAATCACTGGGGAAAAACTAAAACAAATCTTAACCAGCGGACCACAACATGTCACCAAAGGATTACAAGATTGGAATTACGAAGATGGGCTATTTCTCTACAAAGGATTGGTTTATGTACCAAACAATGACAACCTGAAGTGCAAGGTCACATAGTTATTGTTGAGGACAGAGTCTGCGACATTATGCATTCAAAGAATTCCAAGCCCAAGTACTCCCAAACCTGTCCCTAAGCCAAAGTATAGTCATGTGGTAAAATCCACTCTCCGACCACATGACCCTGGGAAACCATCACATGACCTGTCACATGTTCAATCACATGACACCTTGACACCTTTGAGATCACATGATATACAAACATGTGATCCTGGGAAAGTATCATATAACCTACCAAGGGATTGGTCATCAACACGATCACAAGACATGTTATGATCACCTGATCATACACACTTCAGATGCGCGCCTAGTCCATTGATCGGCATGTGGAAAACCGTGGGAATGATCAACAAATCAATGAATCAATGAACAAGTCACAAGACCTTAGAGCGCAGTAAAGTCGCTTACCCATTACCTGTATTTATACCTGCCCTAAAGTATGGGCTGCCCATTTGAGTATGTATGCCTACCCTAAATATGTACACACAGACCACCCTGTATTAGTATATAAGACCTGTGAAATTGAGTGAACAGTCCTCAGACTGTTCTCTTGTCTACCCCCCCAATCATTAAGCACCCAGCCCTTTACTTTGCTGTCCTCCTCTTAAACATCTCTTTGCTCATCCTTTGGATCAATTACCTCCACCTCAAATACATTGTTGTTGCCTCTCTACTCTTATAACAGTAGTAGGTCTTGACATTAGAACAGTCTCTACAAGTGGAGCTAATTGAGTATTAAGTGTCTTTCCACACTTCTGAGTCCACCACCGTCACCTCCCCTGCCCTCTCCCACATCTCCATTGCCTCTTGGTCCACCCTTGATAACGTTTATCAGCAGAACATTGCAGATGCCACCACTGCCATCCTCGAGGTCTTGCAAAGCCCTCACAATACTTGGAACTATCCAAGCCCCCTTGATGTCACCACCCATGTCTTCCAGCCCATCACCTCCACTTCTCAGTCCCCCCAACTCCAGTATCCCCCATCCCCTGCTCTTGTCTGGCCAGTCCTTGACAATCCAGAAGAATACCCCTTCCTCAATGTTCTAGACAGCCCCCAGTATATCATCACCAGCACCCCCATCTCCCCCACCCCAAGTAATAGTCTTGACGTCCTTGCCCATGTCTCTGCCTATGAGCCTGCCTATCGTGAAGATGAAAAAGAAAACCTCCTTCCTGCACCCACCCAAGACTCCTTCCTCTACTAGCACCTTGGATATGATCCTTGAGAGCACGTTACAACTGAGGACATCCTGGCTGCCCCCCTTCCACAAGTGCAGGTTACTGCCCCTGTTGCCACCATCCCATCTCCCGCCCCCAAACCACATTCACCCTCTCTCAGACTACTACCACTTCTATCTGAGCAGCCTGTAGCTGACCTCTTCCCAAACCTCTTTCATGCCCCTGCTCGCACTGTCGTTGTCAACCAACACCCTTATCAATACACCATTGTATACGACCATGGTGAGAAATTCTGGGTCCCCCAGGAAGAGTTTATTGAATGTGACTTCCTTTGCCTACTCCCACATATCCCCAACCTCAAGACCTACCCAGTCTCCCTTGTTACTCCCTTCTGGGCTGACATCTTCCACAATGTCTGGGTCAACTCTAACGGCCCTCTTTCTCATATTAACCTTTGTGCCAAGATTGGCTGGCACCCCCACTCCACTTCCTTTCCTTTCAGATATTTGGAGTCCTCTTTTGTTGACTCAATTAAGTTTCTTTTTGGACAGTTCCCTTCCGATTGGCTTGAGTACTTTGAAGGCATACTTGTGCCTCTAGTAGCATATGATTTCCTAGATGGACGCATTGCTACTCTCTGTGGATGGCTACATTTCACACCAGATGGTATTTTTGTTATCAATAGGAACACATGTACGGAAGACCTCTTACATACACAACCTGGACTTGCCGCCTTTGTTTATACCCCCCGTGTCCCCACTAATCCTTTCGCTTTCATTATACCCCCACCTGTAGGAATTCCATTGTAAACTTGTTTAAGTAAGTTTACCAAAGGATTTGGTGTAAATAAACAAAGGGTTATCAAATTCTTTAGTGGCAGATGCAATCTGAGAAGAATTCATTAGAGAACTCGCACTCAACCTCATCGACTTAAGAACTCAAGTTCAACTTACATATTGGAGTGAACAACACTTCATTAGCTGGGAATTACTTGACTTAATACCCTTTGGAGAAATATTAAGCAACATTCGCTTTTATTCATATGTTGATTACTCTTTGGATGAATTAATCAGCAAAGCAAACTCAACCTTACTCTATTGGAGGTTATCAGGAATTGTCCAATATGACAGAACTCCAATCAACCAATTAATTTTATTCTACAACAAAACCTTCCTTTGGCACTATAGCACACCATCATACCGGGAAGAAATCTGTTTGCAAATACAATCGGGGCATAGAGTTAGATTTCTATCCCAATTTCTCCTGTCGCAAACTGAAATTGAAGTGGAGTTCAATGAAATTTGACTTCAGACAAACTTTGACAATGATTTCCAATTCATCTACACTGATAGTAACACCTATCAATACAAATTCGCCAATCTTAGGTGGCAACCCATCCGCACCATCCTCTTGTTCCCTCTCATCAATCTACCAACCTTTTCACTCCCAATTACGGTATCTAATGCCCCTGGAAGAGAGACTGAGTACCAGGCCTATCTTAACCAGGTTCAGGGCCTTCCCAACAACATCCACATCCAGGACCACTACTGGGATAGCATCAACTCCACCCCAGCCAATACCCACAGACCTACCCATGTTAACACCCCAAGTACCAGTTCAGACACCAATTACTGGACTCCTACCAACTTCCAGTTTGCATCCCCAACCCTGGAATCCAGATCTACCAACTCTGCCCATCTGTGTGTTTGTGGCACTAACATTTGTTATTGTAATACCTGGCAGCCAGGAACACCCCTGACGCCCACCAGTATTTCTCTCTGGAACCCAAAGTACAGTAATCAACCTATAAATGGTTTGCATTACAACCAGATGTTGCAAACTGGTGCCTCAACAACAGTCAGCTCCAGCTTGAGATCGCCAGAGATCCAATTCTTCCTGAGATACATCCCAGTTTGTACCTTCTAACGAAAGAACTACCCAAAGAGGGAATCCCAATGAAAGAGGATGACCACTAAGGAGAACTACTCCCTTTATAACCCACCCCATTCCGGAATGAAGACAAACTCCCAGACCAGCCACTCCTGACCTGGCTCCACCTGTCTATCCTACGATCTTTCCTCTGCCCCACATAGGACCCACCCCCAGTTACCACATATATCCCCCAGCTCCAGTTATCCCAAACCTTCCGGAAACTTACCAAGATGCCTCTCTACCTCCTACTCCATTTGTAACCCCTGCTCCACTTGAATCTATTATCTCAGGAGGATCTGAAATAATTGGAAGAACCTTCCAATCGTTTTTACCTGAGCACAAATACCTAGCTACTACAGTTCCTACTTGAAGCAAAAAAGAATTAAACACTTTTTGTGGTCACTGTTGGTATTTGTTACAAGGACAACAAGAATGCCACATCAAACATTTATTAATAGAGTTAACCGATCTCACCCCAGATCCTATTATCTTTTCAGGAGATTTGTGGAAATACTGTACTTCTGTGAATAATGATGGTATCTTAGAAGACTATTGAATTATCCAATGAACAGACAGTCACCCACAAACAGCTTGTCTAAACAGAGCATATACATTTTTTTATGGGTGGCATGATAACAGTTACACCGTATCTCTTGCATGATCTTTTGGGAAAAAGTCCTTACCAAATATCCCACGAAACTCCAAGCAACCGAAGAAGATGCTGAAAACTTACCAATAATTTTCCACAAGTGGTTTGTTGCCTACAATCAAGGAGAAAAAGTCATCTTTGCCAGACTACATGACAAGTGTGTGTGGAACGTTCTACCAAGCAAATCTTGGACTGATTACCAAACCAACAAGGAAATCCCACTAGAAACCCTAACTGACTTAATCCTGTATTTTTACCAAGTTACTGATTTTGACCTATATATGGGAAAAGTGAAATTTAATAACAAAGGCGTTATCTGGACACCTATCCATCAGTGGAAATATTGTAACAATAGGACAGTACATTTCAATGAAACTCCGACTAAAGGAACAAACTCCAAACTTAGTTCTGACAAAAGTTCCAATAAATCGGATCCAGATGAAGATACAGCTCAAGTCGAAGATCTCCTTAGACAAGCTGAAACCACTGTTACATCAGCAATCCAGAAACTCTCCAGTTGAGCAGGAACTTCAGACCTGACAGATTTGCCCTTGCCTAAAGCAAGTCTGCTTCTTGGAAAGTCCAAACTTTCAACCGCAGAAGTCAGTCAGACTGCTACACCCCCCATATCAAAGGGAAAAGCACCTGTCCCACCACCTGCAAGAACTAGTGCTTCCAGTTCTTCTCTGCGACCCACACAAAGTGTGTCATTATTCTCCACAACCAAGCCACTGGCACTACCATCTAGAAACCCCAAAGGAACAACACCGCTGACTAAATCTAATCCACCGGCATCAACTTCAAAACTACCACTGCAACCCCCAGGAGGAAATCCCCCAGTACCACCACCCATAGCACCAATGGCACAACCCAACCCACCACCCCATATCCTGGGGACAGCCCCCAAATCTTATAACAGAAAAGGGGATACAGCAATTGCCTTCTGGAATTCCCTTGAGAATTACTTCACAGTCAATGCTGCCACCTTTGATACCGACAAGAAAAAGGTATTGTCAGCCTTAACCTACTTCAAACAAGGAACCCAAGCAGGAGATTGGGCTAGTGATTATATCTCAACTATACTTGCAGCAAACCCTGTTAATTATGGAACATGGAACGCCTTTAAGGACTCCTTCAAAGAACAGTTCATTCCCCTGGAAACGCAAAGTGAAGCAATCCAGAATATACACAACACCCCACAAAGAAACCAGGAATTCAGGGAATGGTACCAAGAATGGAGCAAATACGCCAGAAGAGCCAATGTAGATGAGGCTACCAAGATGTCCGTGTTCCACAGAGCTTTGGACACTGCTCTCCACAACAAATTACTCCAAGTATCTCCAATGCCAAATATATTGGCTGGACTAGTGGAGAAAGCCAGAGAATTCAATAAGAATTGGCGCACCTTTGCTAGCCCTACTAGAGGATTCTGATGACAGAATCCATGCATTCAAGAAATCTCAGAAGAAGAATCTGAGATCAATGCTTTCCCACAACCCTCTCCTTTTGGACAGAACCAAGGACAAGGACGTGGATGCAGACGTGGAAGAGGCCATGGTTGTGGAAGACTCACTCTAGAACAACGAAAGTTCCACATCGACAACAACCTTTGTCTTTACTGTGGCAAACCTGGACACATTGCTATCAATTGTACTGAACTGCCAAATTACCGACCCGGTTCTAGCCTTTGACCACAAAGTAGCAGACCTTCTGTCCAACAAATCGATTCCATTCCAGAAGAAGGGATGGAGAAACTTTCACTTGAAGATGAAAGTGAAATTAATATTGCCTCTGTCAACCAATTTGAACCATTGGTCAAGATCAACTTAGATGAAAATCTGTCTTTTCTTGGAACTCTCTAGGAGCATCGCCTAAGAGAGTTGTATCAATACCCTGTTGTACTACTAGTAGAATCAGAATGCTCTGATCACATAAGACTCCTAATGTACCACCAGATACGATTTGAAATATAAGACATCCTTCTATGCAAATAGATGTTTGAATTGCATACAATGGGAAAGAAATCGATGCTGAAGCCGTCCTGGACAGTGGAGCAGAAGGTGTCTACTGTAACACAAGCTTTATCAGGAAACACAGACTCCCAACCTACAACATAGAGCTTCCTGTATACCCAAGAAACGTCAATGGAACATTGAACAAACAAGGAGCAATACACCATGCCACCATACTGCGAATGGGGATAGGCACAAGACATTGGGAAAACATTGAAGTTGCCATTACAAATACTGGACGACACAAAATACTCCTGGGAACAGATTGGCTAAAAGTGCATAATCCCAGTATAGATTGGAGCATGAACCGATTATGTTTTGATTGGTGCCCACTACAATGTCATCCTATAGAACAACAAGATCCTATGATTGGACAATTCCTACCAATCAATGCCTGGGAAACACAGAATGATAACTATCTCGACTACACAGACCATAGCACAGATGCATCGCAGTGCATTGTGGCCCATAAAGTGCGCTACTTTGAACCAATGATACAAAAAACAACAGTATCAACCACTCTAGCTAAAGGGGAGGAATGCAAAGCCACAGATATACTACCTGAGTTCTACAAATATGTGAAAGTCTTTTCAGATGAAGAAGCACAACAATTACCAAGGCACCAACCATGGGATCACAAGATCAACCTTCAACCAGGTCTACAAATGAGAAAAACATCAGTTTACAGACTGACACCCCCTGAAATGACTGCACTCAAAGAATCCATCACAGACAGCCTAAAAAGAGGCATGTTACAAAGATCCAAAGCTCTGGATGCATGCTCCTTCTTCTTCATTGACAAGAAGGATGGTAAACTATGTCCCATGCAGGACTACAGACCATTGAAAGCAATTACATGAAAGAATGCAGCCCCAATACTGTTAATCCCAGAACTCATTGACAAACTCCTGGAAGCACGATTCTTCACTAAACTGGACATCTATTGGGGATATAATAATATCTGTATACAGGAAGGCGATGAATACAAAACGGCTTTTAAAACCCCTCTTGGTCTCTTTGAATCTTGTGTTATGACCTTCAGGTTATGTAATGCCCCAGCAACCTTTCAAACCTTCATGGATACACAGTTTGCCAACTTCCTTGCAACTGGCAAAGTTGTCATCTATCTTGATGACATCCTAATTATGGCCCAAACCTTAGTTGAACTGGTAAAACTCACACATGGAATTCTCCAACATCTATTAGACCTTGATCTTTATCTCCAACCCAAGAAATGTTCCTTTAACCAAACATCTGTGGAATATTTGGGTCTGATCATTTCCAAAGGAGAACTCCATATGGATCCAGTCAAACTTACAGCTGTTACCAACTGGCCAACCCCGAAAACCATGAAGGAAGTCCAGAAATTCCTGGGCTTAGGTAACTTCTACTGCTGTTTTGTCAAAAACTACTCTGCCTTGGCCCAACCTTTGTTCAATCTTACAAAGAAGGACGTCCCATTTCACTGGGACCAAGCAGAGGAACAAGCATTCTGCAATCTACAATCCGCCTTAACTTCAGCACCAGTCCTTATATTACCAGACTATGATAAGCCGTTCACATTAATCACTGATACAAGTGATTACACAACAGGAAGCATTTTAGAACAAGAAGATGCCTTTGGCTGCTCTCACCCTGTTGCTTACTTCTCAAAATCACTGCAACCCACAGAACGCAACTACAAAATCCATGATAAAGAACTGCTTGCCATTATCCATTCCCTAAAGCACTTCCACCACTATCTCCAAGGCAATAAACACTGTACTATGATCTTTTTGGACCATATGAATTTACAGTATTTTACCACAAAACAAACTCTTACATGTCAACAATCACAGTGGTCACTCTTCCTGGCCACATATGACTTCATTATCATCCCTAAACCAGGCAAACTCAACAAAGCTGATGCTCTGTCCAGGCATCCAGATTATAAAGAGGGGATAGCATCCAAAAATGCAGATCAGATCTTGCTCACAATGGATAAATTCTTGCTTATACCAGATACATTCCAAATCCACATACTGCATAACACAGCAATCCCTACTGGAATGGACCTAGACCTTAGAGCAGCACTTCAAGAAGGCATTAAAGCCGACAGAGTCACTGGAGAAAAACTTAGATCTATGCTCACAAGTGGCCCAAGACATATTACCAAAGGATTACAAGAATGGAACTACAAAGATGGATTATTCCTCTACAAAGGATTGGTCTATATACCAAATAATAAGAACCTAAAGCACAAAGTCACATAGCTATTTCATAACCAAGTAATGGGTCACCTGGGACAATGGAAAACCATTGAACTAATCACACAAGAATACTGGTGGCCCAGGATCACAGAATTCATCAAAGTGTACATCAAAGGATGCACTGTCTGCCAAACTACAAAGAATAGACCA
>Ga0307512_10005931_pt1 | contig 12553 bp, 6 predicted proteins | sample 14_EM_MG_FD_200267 | JGI IMG/M metagenome (GOLD analysis project Ga0307512, IMG submission 200267) | Populus trichocarpa ectomycorrhiza microbial communities from riparian zone in the Pacific Northwest, United States - 14_EM | ecosystem: Host-associated > Plants > Roots > Unclassified | place... | reverse complement strand
GACCCGGCCGTCACGCATGACCAGCACGTCGTGGGCCAGTGACCGCACCACCGCCAGGTCGTGGGAGATGAACAGGTAGCTCAGCCCCAGCTCGGCCTGCAGTGACGACAGCAGGCCGAGAATCTGGTCCTGCACCAGAACATCCAACGCGGACACCGCTTCGTCGCACACCACGAGTCGGGGGCCGAGCGCGAGTGCCCTCGCGATGGCCACTCGCTGCCGTTGGCCGCCGGACAGCTCGTTCGGGTAGCGGTGGGTCAGCGCCGAGGGCAGGGCGACCTGGTCCAGCAGCTCGGCCACCCGCGAACGCCGGGTGCTTCGGTCGCCAACACCGAAGGTACGCAGTGGTTCCGCGATGATCCGCTCTACTGTCCACATCGGATTGAGCGATGCGTAGGGATCCTGGAACACCGGCTGCATCGCCATGCGGGCCGCACGCAGCCGGGCGCCTCGCAGGCCGGTGATCTCCTCGCCGTCGAGGAGGATCGTGCCGGCGGTCGCCGGGACGAGACCGAGGACCATGCGTGCGGTGGTGGTCTTGCCGGAACCCGACTCGCCGACGATGGCGGTGGTCCGGCCGCGCTCGACGGTGAACGACACGTCGTCCACGGCACGCAGCACGCCGCCACGGCCGCGAATCCGGTACTCCTTCGAGACGTGGGCGAGCCGGAGCACCGGCTCCGCCGCCGCGTTCGGCGACGGCAGCCCGGGGTCGGCCTCCGGCGCCGGCTCGGTCTCCGTTGCCCTCTTCGGTGCGCTCAGCGTGGGGACCGCCGCCACCAGGCGGCGCGTGTAGTCCTCCTTCGGCTCGGTGAGGACCTGCCGCACGGGGCCGGTCTCCACGACCTCGCCCTCGGACATCACCACCACCCGGCTCGTCCGGTCGACCGCGAGGCCGAGGTCGTGGGTCACCAGCAGCAGCGCCGTGCCCAGTTCGTCGGTCAGCTTCTCGAGGTGGTCGAGGATCTGCCGCTGCACGGTCACGTCCAGCGCGGACGTCGGCTCGTCGGCGATCAGCAGGTCCGGGCGGCACGCCAGCGCGATGGCGATCAGCACGCGCTGACGCATCCCGCCGGAGAACTCGTGCGGGTACTGCCTCGCCCGCCGCGCCGGCTCGGGGATCCCTGCCTGGCCCAGCAGGTCGACCGCCTGCCGCGACGCCTGGCGGCGGGTGCACATGTCGTGTGCCAGCAGGGTTTCCGCCACCTGCCGGCCGACCCGCGACACCGGGTTGAGGTTCGACATGGGGTCCTGCGGCACGAGGCCGATCTCCCGGCCGCGCAACCTGCGCAGCGTCCGCTCGCCGGCCTGCGTGATGTCCTCGCCACGCCACCGGATCGCGCCGCCGGTGACCCGCCCGGCGCCCGGCAGCAGGCCGATGATGGCGTGTGCGGTGGTCGACTTCCCGGAGCCGGACTGGCCGACCACGGCGATCTGCTCGCCGGGCGCCAACGCCAGTGACGCGCTACGCACCGCCGCAGTGTCCCCAAAGGACACTGACAGCTCGCTGACCTCCAGGAGGTTCTCGGTCACCTGGCGCTCCTCGGGTCGAGTGCGTCGCGCAGCGCGTCGCCGAACAGGTTGAAGCCCAGGCAGATCAGGCCGATCGCGATACCGGGGAAGACGCCGGGCCACGCCGTGCGGAACAGGTACTGCTGCGCGTCGGAGAGCATGATGCCCAGGCTCGGGTTCGGCGGCAGGATGCCGAGACCGAGGAACGACAGGATGGCCTCGCCGAGCACGGCGGTCGGCATGATCACGGTGGCCTGCACGATGATCGCCGACAGCGCGTTCGGGAGGATGTGCTGGCCGAGGATCCGCCACGGGCCCGCGTGCATCGTGTGCGCGGCGAGCACGAAGTCGCTTTCCTTCAGCCGCAACGTCTCCGCCCGCACCACGCGGATCATGGTCGGCACCTGCGCGATGCCGAGCGCGATGGCCGCGTTGGCCAGGCCGCCTCCGTTGATGGCCGCGAGGCCGACCGCGAGGACCAGTGCGGGGAACGCCAGCATCAGGTCGGCGAGCCGCGACACCACGGCGTCCACCCAGCGCCAGTAGCCGGCGAGCAGGCCGAGCGGCACCCCCACCACGACCGCGACCAGCACCGACAGCGCGCCGACCTCCAGCGAGGCCCGGATGCCGTACAGCACGCGGGACAGCACGTCACGGCCGAGGTCGTCGGTGCCCAGGGCGAAGCCGACCGTGGCGGGTTGCTGGAACGGCGTGGAGAAGTGCACCGCGGTCGGCGCGTACGGGGCCAGCAGCGGCGCGAACACCCCGGCTATCACCACGATCAGCAGCAGCACCCCGCCGACCACGCCCATCGGGTTGCGGCGCAGCTTGCGTAGCGTGCGGCCGCGGACAAGTGGCGCCGGAGCGGTGATCTCGGCGGTCGTCATCGGGCCCTCCCGGAGACTCGCATGCGTGGGTCGATGACGGTGTAGAGCATGTCGACGAGCAGGTTGATCACGATGTAGGCGGCGGTGATCACCAGCACGACGGCCTGGATCACCGGGTAGTCGCGGGTGAACACCGAGTCCAGCGTCAGCTTGCCGATGCCCGGCAGGCCGAAGATGCGCTCGGTCACCACCGCGCCGGCGATCAGCCCACCCAGTTGCAGACCGACGATCGTGGTCACGACGATCAGGCTGTTGCGCAGGCCGTACCGGAAGACCACCGCGCCTCGGCTGAGTCCCTTCGCCCGCGCGGTGCGCACGAAGTCGGCGGTCAGGGTGTCCACCATGGACGATCGGGTTTGCCGCTGTATCACGGCGGCGTGCGTCATGCCGAGGATCAGCGCGGGCAACGTCAGGTAGTACAGGCCGCGCAACGGTTCCTCGAACGGCGACACGTACCCGGACGCGGGGAACCAGCCCAGTTGCACGGCGAGGTAGAGCACGGCGAGGATGCCGAGCCAGAACGTGGGCACCGACAACGCGAACAGCGAGAAGCCGTTGGCCACCCATTCGGGCCAGCGGCCGCGGAACACCGCCGCGATGACGCCGAACGCCATGCCGGCGAGCACCGCGATGAGCATCGCGTAGAGGGCGAGCTGCACGGTCACCGGCAGCGTCGCGCCGATCATGTCCTTGACGGGAGTGCCGGTGCGGACCGACTCGCCGAAGTCGCCACGCAACGCGTTGCCGACGAAGGTGAGGTACTGCACCGGAATCGGCTTGTCGAGGCCGAGCTTGGCGCTGATCGCGGCGACCGTCTCCGGCGTGGCCTCCTCGCCCGCCATCGCCGTCGCCGGGTCGCCGGGCAGCGCGCGGACGCCGATGAACACGACGATCGACGCGAGCAGGAGCGTCAACGCGGACTGCCAGAGGCGGTGGAACGTATAGCGCAACACGGCTTAGTCCTCTCCTGTCACGAAAGCGGCCTTGCCGAGCCGGACGACGCCGTCGGAGTACACCTCGATGCCCGTGACCCGGGTCGAGTGCGCGGTGATACTGCGGAGCCGGTACGTGTAGACGACCGGGTTCTCCTTCTGCAGCAGTGCGACCGCCTGCCCGTACAGGTCGGCACGGGTGGCGACGTCGGTGGTCTGGGTTGCTCTCGCCAGCACGTCGTCCAGTGTGGACGACGAGAAGCCGCTGTAGTTGGCGGCTTTCCCGGTCGCGAGGAAGCGGGAGGTGTTGCCGTCCGGGTCGATCCGGCCCGACCAGCCGAGCGCCAGCGCCTCGAACGTGCCGTTCTTCTGCACGTCCAACAGCGTCGAGTACTCCACCGGCACGATCTTCAGCGCGAAGCCGCCCTCGGCGACGCTGGCCTGGAGCGCCTGCGCGTACCGCAGCTGGTCCTGGGTGTTGGACACCTGCATCTCGATGGGGTACGGGATCTGCACACCGGCCTCGGTCAGCAGCCTGCGCGACTCGACGGGATCGAAGTCGGGACAGGCGTTGCTGGCGTCCGACGCGTACGGCGTCTGCGGCGCGATCGGCGAGCAGGCCGGTTCGAACCAGTTGTTGAACACCGTGTCCACCAACGTCTGGCGGTCGATGGCGTGGGAGAACGCCAGCCGGACGCGGGGATCCTTCGCCAGCGGCGTGTCGATCTGTTTGGTCGGTTTGCCGACGCCGTCGACGTTGCCGACGTTGATCGTGATGGCCTGGTAGCCGAGCGACGGCGCCTGCAGCACCCGCAGGTCGTCCTCCTCGGTCAGCGCGTCGACGTCCTGGGGCGAGATCGTGTCGGCGACCTGGATGTCACCGGAGCGCAGGTTGGCGGCGCGGATGTTGGCGTCGGACATGATCCGGTAGGTGATCGTGTCGAGGTGGACGTCCTTGGCGTCGTAGTACTTCGGGTCGCGGGCGACGGTGATCGACGTCTGGGGCACGCGCTCGACGAACGTGAAGGGGCCGACGCACACGGGGTGGTCGCCGAAGTCGTCGCCTTCGTCGGCGAGTGCCTTCGGGGAGAGGATCATGCCCGCCCGGTCGGCGAGCGCCGCGGTGATGGGCGCGAACGGCTTCTCGTATCGGATCACCACGTGGCTGCTGTCGGTGGTCGTGATGCTCGCGATCGGCCCCATCTCGCTGGCCCGCTGGGACTCCGGGAGCGTGAGGTGGCGCACCAGGCTGGTGCGGACCGCGTTCGCGTCGAACGGCGTGCCGTCGGCGAACACGATGCCGGTGCGGACCGGGATGGTCACGGTCAGCCCGTCCGGCGAGATCGTCGGCAGCGCGGTCGCGAGCTGCGGCACGATGTCGCCGCCGGAGTCGAGGTCGTAGAGCTTCTCGCAGATCGCGTTCATCACGTACCGCGTGTACAGCGAGGAGGACGTCGTCGGGTCGAGCTTGTCCGGCTCGGACGACAGGCCCATCACCAGGTCCCCGCCCTCGGCGACCTGGCGGTTGCCGACCGGGGTGCCGAAGTCGTCCTGGTGCTGGACATGTGCGGCCGGGTGCTGCACCGGAACACAGGCAGCCAGCACGATCACCGCCACTACCGCTGGCACCACTCGCTTGACCATGCGGACAACCTACGGCGACGGTTCCTTTCCCACAATTTCTTCCGTGTTAATGTCGGTAAATAGTGACAATTGGTTCACGGACATGCCGAATAGCGGCCCGCGCGTTTCTCGGACCGCTATTCGAATACTTTTCGGTTATCTGCCGGCGGCGTATCCCTGCATGCCTCTCGGGTTGGCGGCCGCGGACAGGACGCCGGTCTCCGGATCACGTGCCACCGCGCACAACCTGCCCTCGGACCAGGGTTCTCCGACCGTCACGTCGTGCCCGCGGCGGCGCAGCTCCGCGATGACGGTGTCGCCGATCCGCGATTCCACGACGCATTTTCCCGGCGCCATCGCCCGCGGGTAGAACGAGCTGGGGAAACTCTCCGTGTGCCAGTTCGGCGCGTCGATAGCCTCCTGGAGACCGAGATCACCCAAGGCGACGGCCAGGAGAAAATGCAGGCTCCACTGGTCCTGCTGGTCACCACCTGGTGTGCCGAATGCCATGACCGGCTGTCCGTCTCGCAGTGCCAGCGACGGGCTGAGCGTGGTGCGGGGGCGGCGGCCTGGCACGAGCGAGTTGGGCAGGCCGGGTTCCAGCCACATCATCTGCAGCCGGGTGCCCAACGGGAAGCCGAGCTCGGGGATGACCGGGTTCGACTGCAACCAGCCGCCACTGGGGGTGGCCGCGATCATGTTGCCCCAGCGGTCGACCACGTCGAGGTGGCAGGTGTCGCCACGGGTGCGCCCGTCGGGCTCTACCGTCGGCTCGCCAGCACCCGCGGGCGTCGGTGTGCCAGCGCCATCGAGCCCGATGCGCTTGCTGAGCCTCGGTTTCCGGCCGTCCGGGCTTCCCGGGCGTAGTTCACGCGAAGCCTCCTCGCCCACCAGCGCGCGGCGGGACTCGGTGTACTCCTTGGCCAGGAGGACGTCCAGCGACACGTCGCCGCTGTCGCCGTACCAGGCCTCGCGGTCGGCCATCGCGAGCTTCGCGCCCTCGATGAGCGTGTGGTGGTAGTCCGGGGTGCCGTAGTCCACGTCCGGCAGCAGCGCGAGTTGTTGCAGGAACACCGGCCCCTGACTCCACAGCCCGGGCTTGGCCACGGTCCACCCGTTCCAGGCGAACGTCGCCGGCTCCTCGTAGTGCGCCGAGAACGCGGCGAGGTCGTCGCCAGTGAGAGCACCGGCATGCCGCTCGCCCGAGGTGTCCATTGTGGACTTTGTGGTCATGTCGACAATGGCCTCGGCGATGAAGCCCTCCCGCCACACCGCGCGGGCGGCGTCGAGCTGGGCCTCCCGACCGGTGACCGACTCGGCCTCGGCGATCAGCCGCTGCCAGGTCCTCGCCAGCGCCGGGTTCCGCAGCAGCGCGCCGGCCGCGGGCGCCTTGCCGTCGGTGAGATAGAGCTCCGCCGAGGTGGTCCACTCGGTCATGAACAGCTCACGCACGGTGTCCACAGTGGACCCGATGCGCTCCACCGCCGGATGGCCGTGCTCGGCGTAGCCGATGGCGTAGGTCAGCACCTCGCGCAGCGTCTTGGTGCCACGGTCACGCAGCAGGAGCAGCCACGCGTCGACCGCGCCGGGCACCGCGGCGGCGAGCGGACCGGTGCCTGGCACGAGGTCGAGCCCGAGCGAGGTGTAGTGGTCGATCGTCGCCCCGGCCGGCGCCGGACCCTGTCCACAGAGGACCACGGGTGTTTCGCCCGAGGGCGCGAGGATCATCGGCACCTCGCCCGCGGGACCGTTGAGGTGCGGTTCCACCACGTGCAGCACGAACGCGGCGGCGACGGCCGCGTCGAAGGCGTTGCCGTCGTCCTCGAGGACGGCCATCGCGGTGGCGGAGGCGAGCCAGTGCGTGGACGACACCATGCCGAAGGTGCCCTGCAGCGTCGGCCGCGTGGTGAACATTTCACGAGTATTGCTTTCGGCTGGTGCACACGTCCAAGACATCTGTAACACCATTCCGATAGCGTGAGGCTATGGAACGTCGCCAGCTCGAGTACTTCGTCGCGATCGTCGAGCACGGTGGCTTCACCCACGCCGCACGTGCGTTGCGGGTCGCGCAACCGTCCCTGTCCAGGGCGATCGGCAAGCTGGAGCACGAGCTGGGGGTCGCGCTGTTCCACCGGGTGGGCCGCAACGCGGTGCTCAGCAACGCAGGCGAGCTGGTGGTCGAGCGGGCGAGACTGGTGCTGCGCGACCTGGACGCACTGCGGGCCGCGGCGAGGACCGTCGGCGGCGGCGCGGCGGGCCGGGTGGACGTCGCGGCCACGTCGTCGTCCGCGCTGGAGCCGCTGATCAGCATCATCGGGTCGCTGCGTGAGCACCATCCCGGCGTGCTGGTCAGCACGTCGTCCGCACTGTCGGCGGCCGAGGCGGTGGCCATGGTGCTGCAGGGCCGCTGCGAGGTCGGGCTGTGCGGCAACGCGGAACGGCCCGCGGGTCAGGGCCTGGTCGCCCACCACCTGCGCGACGAGGAGTTCCTGCTGGTCACACCACCCGGCACGGGCCTGACCGGCCCGGTGACCCACGACGACCTACGGGGCATGCGTTTCGTGGTGACGAAGCCGGCCACGGCCGTGCGCGCGCTGTTCGACCAGATCGCGGAACGTGTCGGCAGCCTGCACATCGCGGCGGAGGTCGGCGACCGCAGCGTCGTGCTGCCGATGGTGCTACGCGGCATCGGCGCGAGCCTCATGCCCGACGGCTGGCGCGACCTGGCCACCCGAGCCGGGGCGGAGGTCCACCACTTCGCGCCGCGGGAACGCCTGCCGCAATGGCTGGTCCACCGGTCGGGCCCGATCACCCCGGCGACGCAGGCGTTCCTGGACACGACGCTCGCCCGCTGACTCCACAGTGGATCACGGACCGGGGACCCCTCCCGGCGTAGGTGGCTGACACTGTGCCCCGACCTCCGCCAGAGGAAGGGACACAATGGACCACCCGCCACAACCTGAGCCGGAGCCCACACCGCCACCCGCGCCCAGCCCAGACCCGGACACCATCCCAGAACTGTTCGCTGAGCACGAAAGGTCCTTTCGTGCGCCAGGGGACCCCCCGATTTCCACTCTACCGGCAGGCACCGACAACCCGGTGCCGTCCGCGCCAGTTGTCCACAACCCGACGCCCACGAACCCGAGCGAATGGTCCTTTGGTGCGCCAGGGGGTCCCCCGAATTCGAGTCTACCGGCGGGCACCGACAATCCTGGCCAGGCGAGCCTGCCACCGGCCGAGACACCGACCGGGTCCGCGACCACATGGACGCCCGCCCCCGAAGCGCCGTCCGAGCCTTCGACCACGTGGGTGCCCGGCTCCGAAGCGCTGACCGAGCCCGCGCTGACGTCGTCGTGGATACCGGAACCCCCGGTGCGGTACCGCGACCCGCTCGCCGTGGCGATTGCCAACGCCTCCCTCTTCAGCGTCGGCTACCTGCTGCTCGGCAAGAAGCTGCTGGCCGTCGCGGCCTGGCTGGTCACGATCACACTCGTCATCATCCTCGCGGCGGAAGCGCGGTCGGTGTGGTTCGAGATCGTCGTGCTCGGGTGGTGGGTGGCCGTCATCGCGCATGGGTGGTTCCTGGCGCGCAGGCGCGGGCGGCGCGGCCATCAGCTCCGGCGCAGTGGGCCGGCAAAGCAGCGACTCGGCGCCCTCGCGTTCACGCTGCCAGTGCTGCTGGTCGTCGGCCTCCTCCGGTGGGACGCGGCGCGGATCGCGCAGGACGTGGCCGACGCCAAGCACGACGGCGACTGCGACCGGGCGATGTCCGCCCTGGACCAGCGGTGGGCCGGGCACTGGGTCACCGACGCCCCGCTGACCGCCAGCGGTGACGTCACCGTCGAGGCGTGTCAGCAGGTGCGGCGAGCCAGCGGCGAGCTGCGTGACGTGCTGTCCGGCGACACCGCTGCCCTGGAGCCCGGCATCAACCGGCTCAAAACAGTCCTCACGGACAAGCCCGGCCACGAGATGATGGTCGCGCGGATCCTGGACGCGTTCCTCCGCTACCTACCCAGCGCCGATCCGTGCGACATCTCGGTCATCACCAACTCGCTCGGCCGGATGCACGAGAACGGCACCGTGCTGGACCGGGTCGTCGCCGCCGTCCCCCGGGTCGCGCCGGCGGCGCTCGTCGAGTGCGGGGACAACCTCATGGCGGCCCAACAGTGGCAGCCGGCTCGGGACCGCTACCAGCAACTGCTCGACCAGTACCCCGACCACAAGCTCGCGCCCCAGGCCCAGGACGGTGTCCAGAAGGCCACCCTGGCGATCGAGCTGGCGAACGTGCTCACGCTCCTGAGCGGCACGCCACCCCAGTACTGCACCAACCCGGCGGCCTACAGCGGCGCCGCTCCCTTCGGCGCCGGCAAGGCGAACCCCGCGCTGTTCTACAGCGCCGACGACTACACGAACCGGCTCCCCGCCGCGTGGAAGGCCCCCGACGCGGCCAACGCCGTGCTGGTGGTCTGCGCCGGCACTCCGGAGTTCGGCGCGCCGGTGGAGACCTGCGGGTACGACTACGGCATCGGCTACACCCAGTACAAGGTCATCACGTTCCACAAGGTGAAGATCCCGCTCCGCGCGTTCGAGCTGAAGACCGGACGGGTCGTGATCGACGGCTGGGTGGAGGTCGGCGGCGCGAGCTGCCCGCCGACGGTGCAGTACACCGAGATCGGCTACACCGACTTCGGCCCGCCGTCGGACATGTACGTGACCCCGTCGGACGCCGACGTGCAGGCCGGCTTCGCGCCGCTGATCACGCCGTGATCAGCGCGTGTCGCGCACCGCTCGCTGCATGGCCTCACGGGCTTCCTTCGGCAGGTACCGCCACTGCGCGGCGGCCTCGGGATCCAGGTGGAGCGCGGCCAGCGCGATCTCGTGGAGGTGGCGGTCCATCGACCCGGACAGGGCCAGGTCCGCCAGTGCGGCGCTGCCTTCCCGCCGGTCGATGTCCCCCGCCTTCAGCGCGGCCGCGATCCTGGACGTGGCGTCTCGGCTGTTGACGCTGATCCGCAGGTACAGCGCGAGAGCGAACGGCTCGTCGAAGGGACGGACATGATCGGCCGCCGCGATCCGGTCCAGGCCGGCGAGACGCTGGTCCTCGGCGAGATCCTGGCACATCTTGCGCCCTCGGGCCTTGTCGACGCCGGCGATCAGCGTGGCCGCGGACAGCCGGTCCGGCATCGGGGTGGCGTAGGCGCTCGCGATCTCCTCGAGGTCCTGGAGGATCTCCGCGGCACGCCCCAGCTCGGCGAGCGTCACCGCGGCCGCCATGCGCTTCTCCGTCGGCGCCTTGGGGTTGCTGACGAAGCGGATCATCGCCCGCACGCTCTCCTCCTCGTCGAGCTCGGCGGCCAGCTCGGCGAGGTGCGACTGCTCGTCGTTGGCGATGGCGATCCCGGCGAGCACACCGGCCGCTCGCCGTGCGTCGCCCCGCGCGAGCAGACGGGCGGCTTCGACGCGGTCCGCGAGGGACACCGTGTCAACGTCCTCTGCGACCGCCGCGAGGTCGTCGGTGCCCTGGGCCAGGTTCTGGGCGAGGTACGTGGCCGCCTCGACCCGCACGGGCGACGGGACCCGCCGGTCGTCCGCCAGCTCCCGCAGCGCACGCACGCCTGCCTCGAAGTTCAGCCGCGCCAGCCCCTGTGCGGCCGCGAACCGGATGTCGGTCGGCGCGTCCTTCGCGTCCACGAGGTCCTGGTAACGCCACTCGGCCGCCTCCCGGCTCACCTCGGCGACCTGGTCGGTCAGCGCGAGCCTGGCCGCGAAGCCGACGGGCATCGACCGCCAGACCCTGTCCAGCTCGGCGACGCCGTTCTCGCCCCACCGCAGCAACGCCCGGCTGGCCGCCAGCGGCACCTCGGGCGACCACTCGCTGGTCGCGAGCCAGCCGAGCAGTTCCGTGCCCGCCGACCGGTCCTCCCCGGCAAGCAGGGACGCGGCGGTCACCGCCAAGGTGCCCATACCGGGTGACCTGGCCAGTTTCCGCAGCACCTCGACGCCGGCGGCGCGATCGACGGCGAGGACACGCTTCGCGAGTGTCAGGCGCGTGTCCGGGCTGTGCGCCTCGTGGCAGGCGACGGTGGGGGCCAGTTCCATACTGCGGACCGGATCCAACGTGGTCAGTTCGGTCACCGCGTAGAGCGCGCCCTGCCAGTGCGGGCGTTGACGGACCAGCAGGGTGAGCTCGCCGATCGCACGGGACGGGTCCAGGTCACGGAGCCAGCGGGTGGCCTCCGCCCGCTCGCTCGGCGTGCTGCCCATGCTGTGGATCCGGTCAGCCAGGATGTCGCCGACGCGGGCGTGGATATGGGCCGGCAGCGAAAAGCCCCGGCGCCCCAGCTCCACCAGGAAGCCCATGTTCGTGTCGCGGTGGCGGCTTTTCAGCAGTCTGGCGAACTGTGGGGTGAGGTCGATACCCCGAGCGGTCCACAGCGCCACGACGAAGATCGTGATCTCCAGGTGCGGCCACGGCCACTGCGTCTGCGGCGCCAGCAGGGCGCGTCGCTCGGCGCTGCCGGCTCGCGCGGCCAGTCGCCTGGCGGCCAGGTACTCCCCGATCGTCTGGTGCAGGAAGCGGAAGTCCGACTTGCGGTGGACGAGCAAACCGCTGGCGCGCAACGCCTCCGCGACCAGCTCGGCCCACGTGTCGACCGGGATCGTCGATGGCCTGCTCGCCGCCGACCGTTCGATGGCCTGGGTCAGTATCGGGCGGGTGTCGTGCTCCAGCTGGGCGGCCGCGATCTCCTCCAGCAGCGCGGGCAGGCCCGTGAGCAGGCCGGCGACGGCCTCCGCCGCGGCCACGCCGTACGCGGCCACATGGCGGCGGAACTCCTCGCGGGTGCCGGACGTCTCCAGTTTCCGTGCCAGCACGGCGAAGAAGCGCTCGTACACCGAGTACTGGCTGCGCGGCAGGCCGTCGACGCGCTCGGGGAACACGATGCACAACATCATCGACACCAGCGGCACCCGCGCCAGCCTGCCGAGGCCGGAGCGGGCCACCTCCGCCATGAAGTCCGTGACCATGCGGTCGACGTCGTGGTGGCCGGCGTCGGTGAACCAGGCCCGCGCGAAACGGGCCAGCTCGCCGTCGTCGAACGGCTCCACCACGTACGTCGGGTACTGCTGGGCCAGCCGGTCGAACGCGCCTCGCCCCAGCGGACGGCTCGTCACGAGGAACCGGTACAGCTCGCGGTCGCGGCCACCGAGCACGCGGTCGAGGACAAGACGCCGGTCGAACTCGTTCATGACCTCGTCCAGGCCGTCGACCAGCACGAGCCACGGCACGCCGGGCATGGGCTCGCGTTCGAACATCGTGACCAGCGCCGGGATGTCGATCATCGTGGTGATCTCGCGGGTCACGCCGTGGGCCAGCAGGCGGGGCAGCGGACCCGACTCGGCGAGGGCCCGCGCCGACAGCGGGATCGGCACGAACCCGCCCACCTCACCGGCGAGCCACCGCGTCGCGCTGTCGGCCGCCAGATGCCGTACCAGGCTCGACTTGCCCACCCCAGGATCGCCGAGCACCTGCGCGCCCTCGTGCCGGTCGGCGAGCGCCGCGACCGTGATGCGGTGGGCGCCGTCCGCCTCGTGGTACAG
>Ga0307512_10005930_pt1 | contig 12553 bp, 19 predicted proteins | sample 14_EM_MG_FD_200267 | JGI IMG/M metagenome (GOLD analysis project Ga0307512, IMG submission 200267) | Populus trichocarpa ectomycorrhiza microbial communities from riparian zone in the Pacific Northwest, United States - 14_EM | ecosystem: Host-associated > Plants > Roots > Unclassified | place... | reverse complement strand
CAGTTCCGAACGAGATACCGAACGAGTGCAATATGGCTACCGAATTGGTCTTGAAGGAGATGGAAAATGACCACCGAGCGTACCGAATAGTCTACCGAATGGCATCACAAGAGACAGTCGAGATAACTACCAAGAGATGATCACCGAGATCTCACAGCGACGGATATTCAACCGAAGCTGCCTACCGAGATGGCGACAGAGAAGTCGACCAAGAACGGACCGAAGCGGAAGAAAGATAGTCTGCAGACGAAGCGAAAGCCCAACCGAATTACGTGTCGAATCCCAGAGAGATTACGATTACGATCCTGAATCACGATTACACTGCTACCGAGCCACGATGGCAATCGACAATCGATATGATGAAGTCGTCGACGGAGCAACGAATTTTCAAAAGAAAGAGATGAGATGATGATTGAGCCGCGATAACCCTAATCCAGTCACGTACCCACCCAATTGCGTGGATCCACAAGGCCGGGTAGTATCATATCTTCTCACCCTCACGATTACACTGCTACCGAGCTACGATGGCAATCGACAATCGATATATATTTAAGTCGTCGGCGGAACAACGAACTTCAAAAAGGGGGAGATAGCGTCAGACCAGTCAAGCCCTACCGACAAGTCAAAAGCCCACAAGGAGGCAGTCTACTGAGACACGCACCGAGAGTCTACCGAGAAGTCGACCGGCAAGTCTACCAAGTCGACCAAGATTCTACTGAAGCCGCGTATGGAGAGCGCACCTATGAAGTCGACCGGACGGTCACCGAAGCGGACTTCGAAAGATGATTACTGACTCATTATGCACCTACGAGTCAATGCCGAGTAACGATGACTACCGACTGCAAGATATACTCTATAGAGCATGTGGAAGCACTGCACAGAGCTAAGACGGCGCTAGCGCGCTTGAACTTGTTAAGTATAACCAGTTTAGAGAAGCTTATGTGTCAGATATCGACGAATAAGACGCGATTGACGTATACGATTGATGGCTACGACCGATGCCGGCAGCGGAAGCTCCCATCGATGCCGAATTATGAGCGGAAGCTCTACCACCTTGATGATTCCGACAATGACCGACGCCGAGATATACGGGCTACGGGAATGGATGGTCGGAGGAGTATGGGTTCAGTTCGGAAGTGGAGATATGGAGGACGGGATCACTTTTGGTTGTTTTCTTGTTTCTCTCTCCTCTTCTTCTCTTCTTTGGATCTCGGCCCGGTACAAATGGCGTCGGCATGGGTTTTTACCACCTTCGGAGTCAGTCAAGTGGAGGTGGATTTTCCCCGTGCGCCGGATCCGCCGAAAGGTCGCCATTGAGCTGTACCGATCGGTTGTGGGACTTATGGGTTCGTACGATTGCGTACGTAGGATGATTGTTGCATTCTTTGTTTCCCTTTCCATCTTTTCTCTTATACTGGCTTTGGCAGCCCAGGAGGTCTGCGCCTAAAGAGAGGGATAATGTAACGGCACGACTGCACGTGACGTGTCCAGGGCCGGGTAACGGCCATTCCATATAGTCGGCTCGCCGCGAGCCTTAGATCTCTAGCGATAATCTTACCTTGACATCAACACGTCTACATATATAGTCACTCGAGTCCACGTTTGCAACCATATCCCTATGCAGCCGGACGCTGGCGTATGCGTCCTTACACTCGCTTGGAAACCGAGAGCTGGCAAAATTGCGTGGGTATTTTTGTTATATGATAAGATGAGCTCTATCTCCTCTGGGGTCTCACGAATATATACTCCCAATATTGCTGTCTGCCTCCGTTGTCCCTTTATGGCTATGAGCCGTCCCGTCGCTCAGTCCGTGTCTGTAATTGCTGGATCCCCGTACCCCCCCCTGCCGGCTTCCCCAAGCCCAAGTTGCAGTGGTGACGAAAACGGATTTTCCCACCACACTGTCCATCACTGTAGTCCAAGACTCTTTAGATCCACCTCTCCAGTGCTCACCTAATCCTTCCGTTTTTCGAGTGCAACTAGTAATTCCTCCACCTGCCAGGTCGCTTTCATCTCAATTAATCCAGCCCTCTCTCCGGAATTTGAACATTCGACTGCAGTTATTCATGCATCCCCAACACACTTGCAACTATCAGATATCAATAACATTGATGTACTCAATACTCTCTCTACTGCGGATGATATCGCTGGAATGGAATGGATGGTGTGCACCATATGGGCTAGCTGGGACAATTGGGGTGAGTTCAATCTCTTCGCCCAGGAATCTATGAGATCTGTAACATCTTCTGCCTGTGGTGTCCATTGAAACCGCTGCATGTGGTCACTATCTGCAATTTCCATAGTCAATCGTGCCCGCTCTCGCCTACATTGTGGAATTGCAGACTCAGGTGGTGGAGGCATTGCAATTGCACCAATAGTTGTGGACTGGGATGATGATACATCACACAATCCAGGGAGGTGATGGTACTCCGTGTCCCACATTGTGGTACAGTGACTTGTAGTTGATTGAAACCAGTCTTGACGTTCACTCCAGTCATCACCACAGTACTTCAACATCATTTCCGGATGTAGTGCCACTGCCGCATACAGAGCAGGCTGAGTATCTACCAGACTATAGTACTTATTGAGAACCGACTAGGAAATGATAATAAATGAGATGATATGACTGCTGTATACTGATTCGTCTGAGTAGTTGTGTCTCGCTTGTTCTAGATGGGAAAGGAGCTCATCCATTGCTGGAATAACATCAGCAACTAATTCTTTTGAGCATTTGATCTGTGAACTGAGCCCTTGAAGCTGAAGTAACCACACTGTGAATGGGCTTAGTATATCATGAATGACATTCAAGTCCTCCCAGTCATCCTCAGATAATTCGTCAGTGACAATGAGCCCAGGATCCAATATTTCATTTGCAGAAGTGTGTTGTGATTTGCTTTTCTTTATACGTTGATCCTCCCGGATGGCAGTAAATACAAATTCATCCAAAGGAGCCTGTACAATGAAAGCATGTTCAATGGCATCCACATCACCATGCCAGTGTGTCATCCTTCCAATGGGTGGGATATATGCAGTAACATCAGGAACACTCTGTTTGGCCTTGACAGTGAAACAATCACGTCACTGGGAGGAGCACAAAATGCACAAGCAGATATTGTGGATACGTACATTATGTCTGAATCTGTACTGTTCAACACGATTCCGGATAATGTTGGCTCAATTTCCACCATGAAAACGTCCATGAACGCGTTCCATTCCCAACAGCGCAGTGACAAGGTCTCCGGTAGCACTAATCGAATGGCCCCCTAAACAAAACCATGCCCAGTGGGTTTGTGATGTCTAGAGATTAGAGCTGAAGTGCACTTGGAAATCAGTCTCCTGCAAACCCGTCTGAATCCCCACCTGTTCTTGTGGATGTCATGTAATTCTCCAATTTTGAACGGTGTAGCCACTGGCAGGAAGTCCTTCTGGAATTGCTGTTAACAAAGATATCTGCAGAATAATGTTTAGCCCATATAACAATGACAAAACTTATACAATGGGATTTAACAGACACAGGCCATCCAGAAACTCAGCAGACGGCGGAAAGTATGCTGCTCAACTACATGCAAGGTAATGTTGTTTGTTACAATTCATTTGAGCAACACAGCATGGAACAGATCTCTATTACACTGAAGTTTGTGAATTTTGTTTGCAAATGCCACGTGCAGCGTGCCATCCGCTGCCGGCATGGTACCTGCCCCAATGGGATAATCTTTGTTGATGCCATGTGTAGTGTCGAGATGCCTATTCATATTGCAAGTAGAGCCACCGGTGTATGAGGGTGCCAGATTTGGACGGCATAGAGCCCATCCCCAACGTGAGATAGTTTTCGAATCTTCAAATTCAATTCCATTGCAACGGAACGACCAATTGCCAGTGCGGCGTTTGGTGGAATGAAGAAATGCGGCAGGAATTTCGAGGGTAGACATGGATAAATCTAATCGATAATCTGATTCATTCATAACTGACTGACAGATGTGCAATCAAATGTTTGGATTCATAACCACCTCCATCTCTTGCGTCACTGCCCACAATTGAAGTAAATAGGCTGCTTTGAACCGAGCTCAAATGGCTATCATTGTAATTGATGGCCAATTTGAAAGGAGAAGGTGAATCTCGCTGTAAAGCGGATTCGTTTTGTGTAGGGCCTTCGCTGGAGGACTTGATTCCATTGTTACTCGTAGATGGACCCAAGGCATGGACTGACTGGATTGGACTAACCACTAACTGACTGAGTGGATGTAGAAAGCGGAGAATATACTGTTCTGATGTACACAATGAAAGCCGCCCGGAGCCTGTAGGCTTTGTCTACATAGGTCAATTCATTGCCTTTCATTAGGCTTCTGCAAGCTTTCACAGGCTTCTGAGGGCTATTGCAGGCTTCTGCAGGCTTCTGCAGGCCATTCAGAAATTGATAGATTTATACCAGCCACTGCAGGCTGCTGCTGGCTCTTTTAATATTGTGATGGATATCTAGAGCATTGTGCAGGCTTCTGCGGGCTTTTGCAGGCCTCGGCAGTCTTCAGCATGCCAATCCAGTCTTCCACAGCCCAATACAGATGCAGGCTTACTCAGCCTTCTGCAGGCATATCCGAGATAGCTGGCCTATGCAGGCTTACGCAGGCAGATGCATGCTTGTCACATATGTTCAGGCCAGCCAACCGGCCGCTCTCAGCCTGATCCAGTACCCTGCAGGCCGGTGAGGCCAAACGGCAGAGCTAGAAGGCAGAGAGCGCATCATCAACACTCCGGTGCATCTCTCGCAGAATCCCAAGGCAATTCTTGAGAAACAGTGGTCAGGGTTTGAGGAGGGTAGAAAGAGGGTGAGAAGATGGGATACTACCCAGCCGTGTGGATCCACAAAATCTCAGAACAAGTGAGTGAGATCAGAAGTTAGAACACACAGAGTATGTATTTCATTGTATGATGATGAGATGTGATGACATCTATTTACTCCGGGGTCTCCTAAGTATATGCTCCCTGTAGCCCAGTTCACTTCCGTCATCCCTGTATCTCCGTACGCCAGCCAGCACTCAGTCCTCTGCCAATCTGAGGGGCGGTGGTGGTGGGAAACAGAATATCCTGCCACGCGGGGCTTGCAGGCTTTTGAGGCCCGTCCGTTTAGCAAAACTGCACCGACACTTTCCATCCTGATGTTAGCACCATCCAGGCCGAGAGTATTGTCACTGTTAATGAAGTATGAAGAGCAAGATTAAGACCAGGAGAAGTAGATAGGGGCTAGATATCCAGATATTGACCAGAAAGATGGTATTTGTCCATGTGGGGGTATGCCTGGGAAGCAGCTTGGCAAGGGCAGCAGCAAGGTGGAGTTGCCACCACGGTGGTATCCCTGCTGCCTTGGGACCAGCACATTGCAACATATCACCTATGACAGCAAAACAGCAGCATCGGAAAGCTATACTCCCAGTTAAAGTATGGCTCAGGGGAAAGGATACCTCTCCGCATGAGTGGCAAAAATGTTGGAGTTTCCTGATAGCTATGAATACAATGAGAAGTTACTGAATGGTAAAGAAGAAAATCTAAAGGAGTGGATTGATAAGCAGAGAGCATTTGGAATGACAGTTGATGACATATACACCAGGAAACAGGTGGGATCATTCAAGGAAGAAGGAAAACAGTCAGGAATTAGAGGGAGGGTATGGAAGATAGGGAGGCTGCGAATAGTGAGTGGTGTGAACTGGGCGGATGTGTGGAAATAGGTGGAAAGACTGCTATTCGGGGAGTTTGGTAGGAGGAAGGTCACAGAGGAGTAGTTCATAGGACAGGAGGTGACGGTAGATGGGCAGGACGGTGACAATGAGTGAATCTACTACATGTGTGTGTGTTTCAAATAATCGCATCACGGTGCAACTGATTCAAGTACAACCATTTTGCTCATTCTTCAACAATGGACATCCTGCACTGGCAGACCGCAAGCCAAAGCAATTGACCCAAAAGGCCGAGGGGGAAAAGAGAACTGTATGATGGAGTTCCTTTACATGGACTTTAAGAAATGTAGTTCAAGATATTGACACCCCACATTTCTGTTTGCGAGATGGAGGGAGATATCAAATCCATACAACTGAGTTGATTTGCAAGATGGTAGGGGAAGCCATATTACGATTGGCTGAGTTGCACCCTGGTCACACGAATAATACCTACCATTCACTGTTAACCCCATAGTAACACTATGTCAAGGGAGATAGCAACTATCGCCAGAACGGTTAGAACATTCATCATCATCCATAGGAACTGCAAGAAGGATATACTCAACCAGCTAGTACAAGTAGCGAAGAGGGGAGAGGATGAAGCAAAAACGATCAGAAATCACATGAGAAGAGTATACTATGGAAATCAGGAGCCACATTCAAGACTCAATAATGAGGGATTTGGTAGAATGTACTCCTCCAGGTAGATAAAGATCATCTCCCTCGTACATTCCTAAGCAAAGACAGCTACGGTACACTACCATTCATCTGCATCAGCACACAGATGACAGCACCAAATATTGCCATCTCAACAAATATATCCATCCCAACCACAACCAACGCCTGACAGCTAACTCGACATCTACAGCAATCGATGCCATCATACCAGCACTCAGTGAAGCCATGGTGTCATAGCGTCCCAATCTACAACAACCGCTGCTACAAGCCTCCACTCCACCCCCACGCCAATCTGCAGTACAGAAGGCGCCATGCCTTCAGCCACCACAGCCTCAGTGGCTATGGATATCCCCTCCGATGTTATCACTACTATCACGTATGATCCCTTGCCGGTATCTGCCTGTTTGGGCACACAATCACACCTCAGGTGGGAATTCTTCTTGATCACACCGGGTAGATCCATACAAGATGCCTTGCAGTTTGCCACTAGGGATCTCTCCCCCCAAATCGGAATACATTCGATGGTTAATATCAATCATCTCTTTGACGATAGCATGGAAGCTACCACAACCCAGGTCTCATGGCCGTGCATCATCCTGGAGAGCATCCTTGACTCCAATTCGTCAATGCACAAGTGAGAAAACCACTTCCTCCATGTTCTCAACAGCTTTGGTAGGGTAAGGGAGATGCTAAAGCAACACCACTTTGCCCAGAAAAAAAGGACACAGGCACAGAAGACACTGTGGGACCTTTGGCAACACTATCACAAATTCCACAAAATATTATGCAATACAAGCAGAAGTCAACCGTGGACTCAACTTACTGGCAAGCCAAACCAAACAACCTTCTATCCCGGGTTTGAGAAGACAATCCTCACTGCTGGATATGCCAACAATATGGGAACTCTACACCAGAAGTGAAACACAGACAACTGGTATACTTCCAGAGACTTTGACAAAGGCACAAAGCTATTGGATAATCACGACCCAGAGCTGGAAGAAAACCTTGACTATGAAAGAATGGGACTGGAGTGGTACCCGGGATAGGAATACCAATTAGTTACTACCCTTAAATGGATCACCGCAATCACCCCAACCCACTTGGTACCATGTCACTATCACTACAATCAGCCAAGCTAGGGATACCACCTGCCGAACATTTCATATCCATACCACTTCCCTCCCCCAATACACGCAAGATGCTCCCACAACAAACCCCATCATCACAGGGAAAGGAATAAGACAAGGATGGGAGTACTGTTGGAGGGCATTTGATGGACCTGGCTGAGTGTGGATCTGAGGATGAAACCAACACTCCTACGGAGAAAGAGCCCAACACAATCTCACTAACACCCACTATCACAAACGCCCATACAATCCCACCAATGTTAACCAACATCAGCAAAGAGATTTGCGTCCGGGCGGAATGGCTCCGCCAGAGTGAACACGCTCAGTCAGAGCGGTCAGAGACTCTGCGCTGGCGGATTACTCCCCCCCGATGCTCAATACCAGGTGTCGCAGTGCACATCGACCTCCTATCGCGGTTTCACTTAATCTTCTCGCACTGTCCATCACCTATTTCAAACAAACACTCCGGCGTGGTGGCCAGCAATGACCATAGGTGGGAATGGGTTCATTTGTTACGCGCTTGCATCGGGATGGCAATGCAATGGGTGATGTTGTGAAAATCTCTCCTCGCGTTCCAGCTACCTGCGCACAAAATCCAATTCTCTCTTTACTAATCATACACATTGTTCCAAGTCGCCAGATCTATGTGGCAATTGACAATCCGTCGCTCGTTCCATCCATTTCCTGTCTTACTACTAGTGGCTATCTCTGGAATTATGTGTGCCCAACCAATGATGTTTCACACGCTTAAAACTGGCAAAGAAATGGCTGCAGGTGCATTTCTCACGTGAACAGATTGCGAGATGGGATTCAAGTTACCTGAGTTTTCAGGTACTGTGGTGAGATCCCGGGCTAACAAGTACTCAACAAACGCTCCATCCACGTTTTGGAGCTTGATTTTGAATTGTAGTTGCAGTTGCCACGGGAGAGGCCAATTCACCACAGCATAACACCTCCGCTGGCGTTTCCTTACCAACACCTAGTGGTTCTGTCGATTCCCTCCACACCAGCGCTGGCTTCCTGTGCATCCACACATCTGAGATATGCATTCACCTTCTAAACCCTCAACTTGAACCATAATACCATGGTAAATACAGAGGTCCATGGAGTGCAATTACTCATCCGATATATATGTCGTGTGACATCTCTGATGATGTATAAACTTCCGCGTGCCGTTGTATATTGCCATGCTGTGTGTTACGTCTTGCATATTGCCAAATAATGTTCTGAAGTTTTTGATCATAGCGTCAGGATGCATTCCATCATGGGAGTTTTGGAATGCCATCAATTCCAGCTTGGCATATGCCTGGGGGCTCAGCGGTGCAACCAGATCACCACCGGAAGAGAGGTCATTGCAAGAGGCAGCGCTGTTCTCCTGACTCTGAGCGAGGGCTTCGATGTTGGGCTCTCTCATCTCGAAACAGAGGATGTGACATTGAAGGGTGATTACTTTTGGCAGGTAGTTGAGAATGTGATTTGAGGCGTTCCAACCGTCCATGAGGTTCTTTTATGTGCTAGTTCATGTCTCTCGGCAGAATATTTTTGCAAGAGTCCGTATTGACAAATCTGTTCGGCCCAGTGAGACATCAAGTGGGTCTTCGGAAATTTGAAGTCTGCAGCTAACCCCTGGGAACAATCCATCTTGTGGCTGATATGATCCGGCCAGGCGTTCATGTCGCGCCCGTTCGAGGATGGAGTCCAGGTTTGAGCTGTGGGTCCTTCAGCTTCCATTCACTTCTTCACGGGTTCCGTTGTCTGGGCATTAGCTTTTGCCTTTGCCTGTTTGCCGGCTCGCCTGAGCAAGAAAACATCTTTGAAGGTGTGAAAGCGATGCAAGGCGTCCTCCATGTAGATGAATGCTGCATCATGGTGAGATGAATATCGAGCATACATATAGAATTGTAACAATGCCCTTGTGCACTGAATTGTGCAATTCAATATGGGACGCTGAGTGGGGTTTCTGCCTCGCAGACACTGGGTTACAACTCCAAGCAAGTACCGGCTCATTTCTTTCATTTCATCCCGATTCCATGAAGAAACTTCCTCATATGACTTATTGTTTGGTGTGAGGTGATTGTGAGCAGGCACGGATAACCTGATTGCGTTGTACTTGTCCAGCCATTCATGGGTCTTCATCAAGTGGATAATCCACCCATGGAGGCAGTCAAGCATGCCGATCTGCATTGCATGCAGGAGATCGGGCTTTCTGAGGTCGGTCACAATTCTGGGGATATGTGCAAACACCTTAAATCATCAGTGAACATGGCGCTATGAGAGTTCGGCATCGGGTGCCTTGGTGTTGGCATCACTGAGCGATTTATATAGGTTGTGATCCTGCCGGGGGTGTTGTTTGTTAGGATGCACATAATCTCCAAGTTGGTTCGTGGACACTCGCACCAACAACAGACATGCCGCTCGTGATGATGTAGGTAGCTATACCTTGCAAACTCTGCAAGTCATGACGCTAAAACCGGTTTCCAACGACTGAAGTTGACATCTGCACAGAAAACTTTCTAATACCCGCTCCTGGCACTGGGATGTCGTTTGAATGCGAGAGCCCCGATTAGCTACCGGAGTACTTTGTTCAGCACCTCTAGGTTTGTTTGCCAATACTCAACCAGCCTCTGCAGAGGAATAGTGCGGTTCTTGATTGGAATGGGTAGGAGAGCGACCATTCCGACAGTGTGTGTTGAAACCATCTGGCAGATCTTCGAAGATAGATTGCCAATTGTCATATATACAGGCCACTCCTTCGTGTCGCCAGCAAAATTCGAGAAATGTGTTCCATTGGACATGATGATCAGGGGAACCAAGGTAACCCCCACTGTGAACTTTGCCTAAACTTCGATTGGCACGGTATTATCCTCGAGTACCTCTCCTTAACTGTGTCTCCCACCTCCAGTCCGAAGTGTGCATATCATTTTTGAGGCTGTTCCGTGGCATATCGCTAGCCAAGGCACACTGCGGGCGGAAATTGAGATGCTCGGCGTGGGCTGGCTGCTGCATCAACCATCTCATGCTGTGGATGATGTCTCGACGCCAGTATTCGATAGGGCATTGGTGATTGTCATTCTATATCATATCCCGGAGAGTGTGTAGTTACCACTCAGTGAGCGCCTGATCATCTGGCATGCTAGCCACGAGCTACTGGACGTAATCCCCTTTTTTGCAGATTGGGAAACACACAGCGGTGTTCGTTTCCTTCAGCACATTGTCTTAGTACCTCTTAATACTTTTCTTCTTGATCCCATACTAGATATATTTGAACTCTTCACAAGTCGCTAACCGGTATAAGGCAGTGTTTTGTAGGTTCGTCTCAAGGCAGCCGTGGGTGTCACGTTCCCATGGCGCAGCAATGCCTTCAATCAGCAGAGCGCCGGCGCCGCGGTATATTTCTCACCATGGCAGAGGTGGTGGTGGCTAAGAGTACGAGTCTGTGATGTTTTTGACGTGTTCGAGGTAAAGAGAAGCATCCAAGACTTCGACAGAATCTTTTTTAGCATTGAATGCACGATGCTGAGCAGGTTCAAAGCATAGGTGCGCGCTGCGAATAGTCCCATGCTTCTGGCATGCAACTTGAAGGTGTTCAGGATGGTGTAATTTGATATGTTTGAGTCGCCAGCTGTCTGAGGTGAACTTCCTTCGTAATGAAAATTGGGGGCAACAGAATGGGGTCTTCTCTGACATTGTCGACGGCACGCGAGGAGTGCAGTAAACACTGTAGACAGGGATTAAAGTTAGTGCCGCGCCTGAGCAGTGTTGTGTGTAAGCTCCCCATACTTTCAGCTAACTTATTGAGCATTAACACCATCACAAGGAGGTTTCTGAGATGCCAGGAGTTGCTATAATGCTGCATGCGCAATGTCCTATAATAATATGAATATAATAAAACCAATAAACTAAAACCAATACACAACCCATGAAGATAATGAACATGAAGCGATTCAAAAACCTTGCGACACATGGAATAATCAATACTCGAGATATATTGATTCGAACAAAGGAAACGAACAAGACAAGAACCCAACCCTAACCCGAACACATCAACCATTGCCTCGTCTCCTAAGCGAGGACTGGTCCACTCGTTGCCTACCGCGCCATTGGGGCGCCCCTCAGGGAGTGTGATATTGGTGAGAGGGATATTGGAGAGAGAAATATCAGGGACAGGGACATCGGGGAGAGTGTCGTCACCTGCCTATTGGATCACAGCTGCTGATCCACATCCACATCCGACGTGTTTCTAGCTGCCGCAGCTTCCGCATGGTTGCCACCGCAGGGGCAGGTGTTTGCAACACCACTAGCGCCCACTGCTCCAGCTCACTGATGGGATGAGTCTCCGGAGTCCATGGTCATGGGCAAGGCTCCGGGGTTACTGGCCGTGGGCCAGGCAATGGTGCTTGTGGCCATGGGGTATGTTCATTCAACCCCAGGCTGTGCTCAGCTAGCACAATTCACAGATCATCAACCTTGGTATCTTCATCATCAGCCGACGTATTTACCATCTCTCCCCAGCCAATCGTCCCAGGTTCTTTGCCATCATCCTCATTCTTATACACCTCCTTATCCTCATCCTCCTCCTCCTCCTCCACCTGATCTTCATTCTCTTCATCTTCGCTCGCTTTGTCTTCGTCCTCTTCATCATCACCGTCCCTTTCCATATCAACATCAACGTCTGAATCAACACCGTACGGTGCGGCCACATCATCTTCCATGCGCATAGCCAGATCCGAATCATCTTCTGACTCATATTCGCTGTGCGACTCAGCAGAGTTGCTATCACCATCTGAGTCGATTGACACGACGGGCGATACTTTCGGCTCTATATATCTCCGCTCCAGTTGGACCTCCGCGTCCAATTCATCAACTGATATTACCTTCTGCAACTGGAAAGCAACGGCACGAGAGATATCATCTCCCTGTAAGGCCGTATATCCGTATATGGCCGCGTATGAGAGTATATGAGAAGATACGGTTGCACACGTGGATGTGGTAATATATTAGAGTAGTTGATAGGTAAGATTATCGCTAGCGATCCCAGAG
>Ga0307512_10005929_pt1 | contig 12553 bp, 16 predicted proteins | sample 14_EM_MG_FD_200267 | JGI IMG/M metagenome (GOLD analysis project Ga0307512, IMG submission 200267) | Populus trichocarpa ectomycorrhiza microbial communities from riparian zone in the Pacific Northwest, United States - 14_EM | ecosystem: Host-associated > Plants > Roots > Unclassified | place... | reverse complement strand
ACTATCTGTCGAATCAAACCATCGGGCTCAGATTAGTCACCATCCAGCTCAGAGCAGCCAGGGAGAAACTCACTCACTGTCGAATCAAGTCATCGGGCTCAGATTAGTCACCATCCAGCTCAGAGCAGCCAGGCAGAAACTCACAAGTTGTCGAATCTAGCCATCGGGCTCAGATTAGCCACCATCCAGCTCAGAGAAGCCAGTGAGAAACTCACGAGCTGTCGAATCAAGCCATCGGGCTCAGATTAGTCACCATCCAGCTCAGAGCAGCCAGGGAGAAACTCACTTGCTGTCGAATCAAGCCATCGGGCTCAGATTAGTCATTATCCAGCTCAGAGCAGGCGTGAGGTTATCTCACATGCTGCCAAATGATTCAATTAGTCACTATTCAGCTCAGAAACATTATGGATTAACTTACTGACTACCGAAACAACTCAGCGAGCGCAAGTTAATCGCGTATAATCAGTAGCATCAAAATATTGGTCGTGACTCACATCCTACCGTGCATTAGTTTCGCATGATTTGTAAACCTGCATGGCAGAACTCACTTTCTATTTGGTCAAACCGTACGGCTCTGTTCAGATATGTATATCATTACGGGAGGTCCTTAGTGCTACATACCGTCTACACATTACGTCATTCACATTACGTCATTTGTTCCAATTAAGTTCCACATCATTACCGCGCTAGGCAGTCATGGAAAAGCTTACCCTCTTTCCAACCAAGCCAACGAGTTGATGTTAGCAATGTTTTCGCTTCCGGAGTGGTGGTGTAGTTGCGCAAAACTCACTTACTATTGAACGAAGCCACAGATTCTAGTCAGCAATAGATGAATACTGAGGGGTGCTGACACTCACGAGCTGGAGGGCCAAGTATAAGCCACGAGTTGACCACTTATTATCGTCATGTGCACAATAGTCGGCGACTTACTCACTGTTAATCCAGTAGGTGGTGGCCTTAGGTTAATCAAGTATTTTCGCCACATTCAATCACGGATTCAACTTACTATCTATTGAATCAGATCATCAATCTTAGGTCAACCTTTTATTGTCTGGACTAGGATCAGATATGAAGATAACTTACGGGCTGACTCATGAAATTCATTAGGCACACGTTAACCATGCATATTTAACATATGGGGCTCTGCGGCGGCGCTAAGGAGCAAACTTACAACTTCTTAACAGCAATATGCAGTGCTGTCTCCTTACAATTGTCCCTTATTCTTGTATCAGCTCCCTGCTCCACTAGCAGTCGAACAACGGCCTCGCTTCCATTCTCCACAGCATGGTGCAGCGCCGTCCACCCAGAGCTGTCCTTCGCATCCTTGTCCAAATCTAGCACAAGAAATTGCCGTGTAGCTCCGGCGAGCCCTTTCTGTGCTGAAATAATCAAATGCGTCTTCCGTTCAGCGAGAGGGGCATCCTGTGTACATGTAAGCAGCAACGCCTCCTGTATGTGAGGTAGCTTAAGTTCTGTAGCAGCATCAAAGATACAGTATTTCATATTCTCAGAGGTTTTTTGATGCTCATTAACAGGGATTACTTGTCCGTAATCATGTTTGAAACGAAAATTGATGAAGCTTCCTAAAAAGTAGGAAGATTGATTATCGGCCAATTGTCGGATCAGTAAGATAAGGAGTTGGGCGATCTCCTCATTCCAACCGTTAATGTCATGGTGGTCTTTGATATAGCGAATTGAATATTCAATCAATGGCCCCTCGTTTAGATATTCAGCATAGGCTTGAAAATCTTTTGCACTCCAACTCTCCACTTTTGAGAAATAATCTCGCATGTGGGGGCTTGAGATACAATGCATCAGATATTGAATCAAAGTCGCAGTTATCGCTTTGTGGGCCATATCACTGATCTCAAACTTTAAATTTGAGGCGTCTGGGACGGTCCGGATCAAGAACTCGCGGGCAGTCTGGTGCATAAATTGAACAGTTTCATCCTCTGCAAATGCAATCAATTTTATGATGCGGCTCTTTCAAGGGGACGCACCTTTAATTTCCAAAAAGCTTCCCCCACAGTACTCAATTCGCCTCTTGACTGCAGGTATGTCTTGCTGGATGTCTTCATAGGAGGGGTTACAGTCATCCAGCGTTGCAAGGGCGTCGCGCAGTTCTAAGACTGTAAGAGGGCGTAGCGCGAAAAGAACAAATCGGAAGACCATTATTCCGTCTTGGATGACCTCAGGTTGACGTTCCTCCAGCCTACGGAACATATCCTTGTAGGTATTCTCTAGATCCTGAGGAATGGCTTCCAAACATTTTAAGATTTCGGCATCGGGACGACCCCTTTCGACGCGCTTCAGTAGTTCAGTTTTAACCAATCTTACCCATACAAAAACCCCCTGAGCGTTGCGGGTGATATATTCTGAGGCCTTGCGACGAAGGACTTCACCAGACATTTGGAGATCTGTCTTCAAAAAATCGTACGCAAACTTGGCAATGTCATCCTTATTCTGATCCTGCATGGTTATCACATGATGGCATTCCCCGATCCGGTATGTGAGCTCTGAAACAGGACGACTTGCCAGGAATACTTTTATGTTGCAAGGATTTGCATCTGAACAAAGCTGGCAAATCAATTTTATGACGCTGCGTCTGTCGTCTTCTTCAGATTCGTCCATCGCGTCAAGAATGAGGTAAAGCGGTTTCTCTGGGGGATGGTTGGCGAACGAGGATAGAACCTTTTTCAGGGATTCGTATGGCCATCCTGAGTGGGAGCGATGTCGAAAGTCCCGGAATTCCTGTTGGAAATGAAAAAATGCCGATTCGTCCTTTTGAAGTATACTGTGGAGAATTGACCGTAACATATTCTCATGGGTACTCTCCTGTACAGTACCACGGAATGTGTAGAAGTAATGAACTACGGTACTTGACCAGGCATTTAGTACTCTATTCGCAAGGTTTTTCTCGAAATATTTCGCAAGAGTACTTTTCCCACTCCCCGGCTTCCCCGCGACATATAGCATACTGGAGGTTGTTGATGTTGACCATTTTTGGTATTGCGGATGTTCCCAGAGCCACTCTAGCGAACCGTGATGCTCATCTGAAATTTTGTCATATCGCGTATCGTCATGTTGGAGAAAACGAAGACACTCTAGATTAGCTAGTTAGCTAGGATCTAAACTTGAGGGCGGTGGACATGTAAACCTTTTCGCTCCTTGTCGTATTCGATGTACAGCATTCCGTCAGGTATACTGTCGAGTGAGTTGTGTCGGCATGTAACCAGAGCCTTCAACTCCGGTACTACCCTCATGACATACTCGACGAACCTAATATACTGGATGAAGCGGTCGGTATCGTCATGCCACGAGCCATCGATTATGATAGACAACTTTCGAACCCCTGCTTTCCTAATGGCCTCCGCTAAAGCTTGGATCAGCTCTTTATCCGGTACATCTAAAATCTTCATCAATGTATCGTCTAGTGGATCGTCCTCCCTGAATTCCGGCGCGCGTCGCTGGAAATGTCCCCGTACCAGATTGCTAAGGAAATCAACGACGATAGAGTTGGCCGTGCTAGCATGTGAATAGCAGAAAATCTCGTAGAGTAGGGTGTGGGCGATATTTGCCGAATACTGGGTATTTGGTGCGGATGAGCAGAAAAAGTACAACACAGGGCCATTCGCCGAAGATGCCTTCTCCTTAGCTAGGTGAACAATGTACGAGCAAACTTCCGTCGTCCCATGGCCTTGGGGCGCACAGAGCAATAGTACTCCCGGAGCGTCAGCCGATTCCCATTGCATAAAGTCGATGTTTTTGGAGATCCAAAAATTCTCTGGCTTATTCCGGTCAAAGGGTGGGATCGTGGATCGATACTTGTCCTGATCGATGACAGATAAATAGCGTGAGAGAATATCCCAACTGATCGTTCGAACTGGAGCCGGTTATGGTCAGTCATAAGAATCATGATATATGTTCCTCTCTAATCAAGACTACGTACCTAAATTTTGCAAGACTCCGTGCATTCGAGCGTCCATTCGAGGGCCGGGTTGCGGGGAATGGTAATTGATACCTCCTAAATAGAGGTTTGTCAGCCGAAATGTTGCCTCATCGCAGCACGAAAGAGATTAGCGCACCAATATTTACGGATCCATGGAATGTCGAGTGTGCGACTTCATTGTGCTCGGCTTCGCTGTAAGTACGAGTGTTGTTCTCGGTATTGTTGCTGTTGGTCGTGGTTGTGTTCCAGCTGCTGCTAGTGTTATGTCGGGCAGGGGTATTGCGGCTGACAGGCGCAGGGCTGATGCTCCGTCTATCAGAGTGATTTTGTGGGGCGCTTAAGTCAATGTATTCAGTAGATCGCATATGTAGAGGAGGAGAAAAGCCATCTCGCTCCAATGCCGGCTAGCAAATCATCGTTAGTCAAATTTCGCCGACATCGGTAAACTAAAACCAACCGTCGCATTCCATCCCTGAATATTACACTGCTCGTTCCCCGGCTGCTCATCCCGTGGCCCATACGCCTGCTCCTTCTCTCGCGGATCCGGCTGGTCACGTTTCTCTCCTTGTCCCGAAAACGACATCTTGAGATATTGCTGAAGGTCGATGAATCGAGTCAAAATTGAAGGCAAGCTGTGGTTAGGGTGGTTGTGGGAGCAAAGTACCTAGTAGAAATTTTAGGGGAAGTTGGTGGTGTTATTCTATTCTTGTTGCGTGGAGGGGTAGACGGAAGTGGTGGGTTGCTCAAACATGTGGATTCTGATTATTGGACTATTGCACATTTGGAGTACAGCTCAAAGAGAAGTTTGCCTAGCCAACAAATTTTTTGGCGGCAATCGTGCATTCATCCATGCGCACATGCTCCAATGGCAACTTCGTCTGTCGTTACACGTCACCCGCTTTTGTCCTCTGACATGGATGTGTTGAGCGTAGTGCAAGGATTACATTGTCTCGGAGTGTCTCAGAGAGGTTGAAGACTAGGCACGTTGTCGCTAGTCTCGGAGTCAGGATTCCGAGACTCCGTGTCACCCCACACTCATATGCCTTTTTAGGCTAGCTCATCGTAGATAACATGCAACACACCTCCCCGCCGCAATGTGCTGTGAATATCGGTACGATTACCTACTTGATCTCCCAAAGGCTCGATTAAGTGCAGCAGTGCTGCCTGACCATAAAAAACAATTCGGCTGGATTCGGGTGCATACATCTGCAGGGCCTTCTCTCCTTGCATTTTCCAATCGATGGGTAACAAAGCTGAACTAACCACAGCAGTTGATGACTATTAGCGAACGACAGATCAAGCTCTGTAGGAATCGGGGAAACATCTCTGCCTCCACTTATAAAACAATCACTGTGATCCCCAAGCTCCGTCCACTTTCGCCGCCCCCAAATAGGGCAACCAGATTGTACTTGTCCTGCCATCACTTCTTCCATGTCGGAAATGTCATTGACAGGGTCAAACAACTGACTGCACCCGTATACCCTCTCCCAATAGGAATATTCCTCCCACCTCCACTGCCCCTAAATGGGCATCCTATTCTGACGCCCATAGCTGGTTCCCTTCACAGTAGTTCAATCACCCTTCCACCACCGCCACGTCGTAGGCCACCATCCCACAAAACCACAGAGTCGTAGTTGTTCAAATTAATTCCCGTTTCTATAATCCCGAACGCACTTCGTGAGTCTGTCAGTTTCTATCGTTCGTTCGTTGATCGTTCGTCGTTCGTCGAGGTATATCCGCATGTAGATACATCACGCTCGTAAATGGTCTTCGCAGACTTAGATGTATCGTTTTCTTGTTAGAGAGTGAAATTTCCATCTTTTCGTGATGGGATTTCCTGGGCGACAAGAACATCTTCTAGCGTTATGTTCAGGGATGATTCCTCTCATTGGTCATCGTTACAGATTTTTATTGGTTACCGCAGTTGATCCTCTGACAGGATGCTATGCATCAACGTGCCGGAGATGCATTGTTACTTTGGATGCTAAAAAGACTTGTTGATTAACTGATCTTCTCGAGGCCTAAAGGCCGGTATATATATACAGACTTAACTCCTATATCCATATCCATCGTCGTATCTATATCTATATCCGCTTGCATATCCGTTTACACTAATATGAGCCGCTATCCTGATGCATATGCTCATGAGAAACACCAACTGCTTATGAGCCAGCAAGCGGATCTGAGACTGCAGACGGAGCTGAGGCTCATGACGCGGGTACACATGCAACTTGCATACAAAAAATATATACGAGTGACAACTCATGCACCCGGCGATAGCCGAAGCGTATGTACAAGTACACTTGGAAAAGGCACTTGGGCGGGCTACGGGCTGGAAAGCGGGATGGTATTGGCACGTGCAGATATCAGAGCTGTTTTCTATGGTGATATGCGATCAACCGGTGATGGACTTCCTCGCAGTAACGGAGGTGGGGAAGTTCCCACGCCGCTGAGTAGTAGTGACGTTTGTCTTTCTCTTACGTTTCTTTTGAGTTTGATCGTTCCTTTTAGCGCTACTTTGTTAAAGGGGAAGAAGAGTAGTGGAAGGGGATATCCCCACCTAGCCGGCTATCCGGGGGAAACGGGCTCTACCATATTCTAGATAGAGTGAATGCAGTATGACTAAAACAAACAACAAAGTGCACCTGGAAATCTTCCGAACCCAACCGCACCTACAATTGCACCTAAGTAGCAGCCGAAGGTACGTGCACTCGAAGTGTTATAAGCAAACCCCAGTCAACTTGTAAGGTGTACTGCTTAAACATGTTAACGTTATAGGAATGTTGTGCACTCGGCAGCATCACTGAGACATTTCTGCCGTCGTTCAAATGTCTCCTCGTCCTCCCGCTTCTGTCAATCACCTCCCTTAACGCCGTGGTTGCTCCCCACCGTGTCCGTTTGCCACCAGCGGTGCCGCCCTGTCGTTCTCTATGATGTCCCGCCATGGCCGTTTAAACATCGCTCCCTGTTACCTAATGTATCGCATAGTAGCTCCAAGTGGTCACCTATCCGGTGGAACTGACGGTATTCGTTTTGTGCTAGTCGACCGTCTCCACTCGGCCACGGCTCAGTGCGGGTTCCGGCCATACCCCGCGGATATCTCAGCCACCTTTCGTGGGGTCGTATTCGTCTCGGCCAAGAACACTCAAGGGTAATGGCAACGCCTTAATCCATCACGTAGGCCGCGGTACTACCTTATTTTGCTGTAGGCTAACGAGTTCATTTGGAGCTTCTCATACGCGTCCAAGAGTAGAAGGGCTATCACTGGAGATGCAAGTCAGTGTAAGGTGCAAAAGAAAAGTTTAAGTCTATTCTCAGAGGTTGATATATATATAAAAAGGTGACACCAACATGCACCGACCGTACTCACTACCTCCTGTTGTCTAGAAGATAGTTTCTGCCCGGGAGAAGAAAACCGTATTAATTCCTCCACAATTTCCAATATCTATCATTCCAATCTTCGTTCATAACCCCCGCTCAGCAGCCGCATCTGATCACCCAGCGCCACGCTCGGCTTTGTGCTTCGCAGGACTGCACCCCCTTGACTCAGTTCCCTGACTCGGCCCGGTCCATGTTCTGCTTCTTGCGCCGCCATCGCATCGACCGGTCCGCATGGTGTCGATCGGTTGGTGTTGAAATGAATAATAAAGTTGCCAGCTCCCCGGTAGTCTCCATCCAAGTTACTGCTTCAACCGGTTGAAGCTTCGGCACCCCCGGTATGTAACCCTCCCGGCGGCACGTCACAAGCGAAGTCGGACTCGGTATCAAAGTCTGTTTCCATGTGGTAAATGTCTGCTCTCAAGGGGACGAAGGGTAGCGGGAGGGAGCTCCGCCATCTAGCCGGCTCGCCCGGAGGCGGAGGTGTTATGGGCTGTCATACTCTAATTAGAGTGAATACAGTATGAATAAAACAAACAAAATGTCTGCTCTCAAGATCTCTGCCCCAGATCACATACCTAGCAATTTCCTCCGGCGGTACTTCTTAGCAATTCTCGTGGGCGACATCTTCCCAAGTCTCTGAGTTCCATCCCGTCTGCATTTGCTATGGCTTCAGTTACGTTGTCGTTCTCGTTGCCATTCCAACAGTATGCGGTGCCGATCTTCCAATTGTCCTGTAGTCTCGAACTGAAACTCATCCCGTTGATGCGTCGTTCGGCTATCGTGTTCTCGTCTCGTGTCGCAATAGGTCCTCTCCATCTACTCAATGTGCGTAATGTCTGTTCTCGATCCCGCCGGGTATACTGCTTCTGTCCATACTGCTACTGCGAGTGCCAACGGGACCGCCCTGGTAGACATCGACCACGGCGCAGAGGGGAGATGACAGCGGCAAAGCGACGACAGCAGAGGGGTATATCATGCCGGTGTAGGGTATGGCGCTCAGTGGAAGACGGAGTAGATAACGACACGGAGTATACGGCGGTAGAGGTAGATGACGGTAGAGATAGATAACGGAGTGAACGTAGACGACGGCAGAGGGGTAGACGACGGCGGAGGGGTAGACGACGGCGGAGTAGACGACTGCTGAGGAGAGAAGAGCGGAGGGACGGCACTTCCGTGAAGGGGGCTAGAAATGATGAAGTGACTTGTGGTCGCTTATTTGATGCGAACTCCCTCATCCTACTCACTCTGTAATCAGTAAAAATTACTCGGAGCTTATGTCAATGTCCGCCCAGGCCTAACATCGGCAAGTTCGATAGACCATATATTGTAGTAGTGAATTATAGGTCGCGCTGTGAGAATACCTGGTGTAGACAACATGGACGGAGGCGTGCAAAATCAAGGAGTCGCTACGCGGGGAACTTGGTGTGGAACGACATAGACGACGCGTAGATGTGGATGGACAAGGCCGAAGTCATGAACGAGGGTAGACGCGTGGGAACAAGATGGCTGTAGGTTGCGATCAGGCGTCGACAAGAGTGGGGGTGTTGAAGACGGACCTCGATGTGTACCGAGGCATGGGAGAGGAAGGACGTGAGCAGATGTTGACAAGTGTATAGGTGTGCACAAGGGCGGCGGAAGAGAGCGATATCGACGTTGACATTGTGATTCAGTGGAGTTCGAGGAGTTGACAGTGGATTAGATGAAGGTATGGGAGAATGCGGCGGAATCAAAAGGCTTCAGGGGTGTCGCACTCAGGAGTAAAACAATTCGGAGACGTGTTCCATGCACGCTTGTCCATTCTAGGAAGCTCTTTGCATTTGCTTACCGTTTTCGGAGGTCGCCGAGATTATCTTGTGAGAGACCAAACAATACAAGAAACGATCATCTTGCTCCCGAGCCCACCAACAATTCCAGGCCACCGGAAAAGGTAAGCGAACGCAAAGAGTTTCCCAGGATGGTCGAGCATGCATGCCTCTTCTAGAGCAAAATCTATGGAACGCGACTCGGATAATTGGCTTTGGTTGTAAAGTACATACAGTACCATACCCCAAAGCCTTTTGGCTCCCAATCCAAGGCCTCCATCCACTGCATCACTACCCCAATTGCTCTCTTACACTGCTCTCGTGCACGCCCCCACATTCGCCAATACCTGATCTCGTACCTCTCTCTCTCCTCGTCCATGCCCTCTCCCTCGTTAATGCCTCTTTTCCTACACCTCCGCAACTCTCCTTACCTCCCCCCTCATCCATTCCTCCGCCGTTGTCCATTCCTCCGCCCCACATCTACATGTCGTCTGCTACACCATTAAATGCCGGGCCTTCTAATGTACCCCCGCGCAACGGGATCAGCTAGACTCCTCTCAATTGTCCACGCCTCTGTCGAAGCCGTTGTCTGCACCGAGTATTTTCATCGCGCCCGTCGACCCGTCTATTTCGTGTCTTAGTCTACTCCGAGTCCTCGTCTACTTCGTCACTTCCTCCTCTACTGCGCGCCGTCGTCTACGCCCTCCTCCGGCATCATCTACCCCGCGTCATCTCCGCTACCGCTGGCAACAATCTCACTACCATCGTCTCTCGCCCGCCGTCTTCTCTCCTCCGCGTTGATGTCTACTGGGCTGATGGAGGTCAAGTTAGCATCCGCAATAGCAGTAAGGGCAGAAGTAGCATACCCGGTGGGATCGAGAATGGACTTCACGAACTTCGCACACCCTCTTTCCAGTAACCAGTAAGTGGGAGCAGGGTGTGTCTTCTTTTGCTTGCTTATCTTGAGCAGTTGAGTCGAATTGATCGATGGGACCTACGGCGAATCGAGAACACAGTAACCGGTGCCTACTCTACACGGTTCACTTCCTTGCCGCAATCCCGGTGCCACTAAAGAGCAATTGAGCAGATAGAGAGACCTACAATAATGAGACACGAGCACGGTCGTTGAACGATGCATCTACGGGATGTGTTCGAGTTCGAGTTCAAGTTCGAGACTACGAGGGAATCGGGCTACACTGAGGTTGAAATATGGCATGCTGCTCGGGATGACGGCAACGACTACGTAATAGAAGCCATTTGGAAACGCGTACGGGATGGAACACAGAGACCGGGAGTGGGGAGGGAGATCCCTGCAGAGGTACCGCTTGACGGTTATGGTTACGTACAGATAGTACACGTGAAGCTTCGGTGTATTATATTGCTAGCAGAGAAAACACTTGTGAAGAAGTTATATTCCATAGTTAATTTACTGATTGATTGTCTTTATCTATCGAGGCCCCAAGGCCGTATATGTACAGTGGTAGCATGGTCTCCCATTTGTACTAATCTGGCTGGTATATTCACCCGGAATCCTGATCCAAGCCTCTATCCTCATAAAGGCCTCCTGTAAGGCTATAACGGAGGCTGGGACAGATAGTCCCAGTAAATATGCAATGATCGAGGAAAAAAGTTCGGAACATTCAGTCCCCTCCGAACAAAGTTCCGCCCCATTTCGTGTGAAACCAAGTATGGAACAGACGCTGGAACATGGCGCGGGGTGAAAAGATTCGCCAAAGGCGCTAGAAGGCAAAGGGCAGAGATAAAATGCACCTTATAAATGCACTGTGCCATCAAGATTTAAAGTCATTTTACCGTGCCTTTTACTCTATTACGAAAGAACTCCTAACCTGAATCTGACGATGAGATGCCTTTTATTTTTACTGTACGAAAACACACTGTATTTTCCCGGGCCTTTAAGAAAGCGCATTTCCGGCTCCCCTAGAGTAGGCGGTGATATTTACTTCCGGTTCTTTCAAAACAAGGTATTCCGTTGCGCTTGCGGCTTGTGAGTAATTGCAACTTCCCTATAAACTCATCCAACATAGGTTTAGTATACCGACACAGTTCCCCCCATAGAGTACTCGGGTATGCAAGTGAAACCGGAAAAGCCATGTGTGTATAAAACTATTGAAAAGAGCTTAGGAAACAAAAAGATGGAAAATACAATCTTGTTGGTGGCAAAGCCCCCATATAAATCCGTCATTTAAGCTAATCGTACCCATTCCTTGAAGTTGGGATTGTTTCGAGCTGCTTAGTTTTCGTTTCAGATTTTTTTCGATTTTGGTTTCATATCGAGGACTGAAGTACCAAACAATTTGCATAGAGCGAGTGCGCACGAATGATGCCGCACCCTAACCTTTCATGCTAGAAACCTTTCTGTCAGGCACGACATGATGGTAATTAATAGAGTGTCGCTTAGTTTTATCAGTGTAGTGGCATGAATAGAGAAAGAAAGATGTTCCTACGTAGTTTTTATTCAGGTAGCAGTATGTTTGTTTATAGTTTTAATTATACTTTATTCACTCTGCCTAGTGTTGGGTATCAGTATGTAATTAATGCTATTGTTACGAAACTACAGAGGATTCCAATCCTCCAACGCCGTACACCAACGGAGCAGTGCTTCGGTAAATGTCTTTTTGAGCTCGCAAAGTTCCGGTTCTGCCTGTTGAGTGCATTCCCATCTACCTGCACCGAGGATCATTCTACTTCGCATCATATCAGTGAAGATAACGAGATTGATGATTCACACGAACCGAAACATATTCTACTCTTAACTATGTCACCCTCAGCGATTCTAGATCTGAGCCACCCGCAAAACGTCCGGCTTAATTACAGCATGTAGTAACCATACACTGACATTTCGCGTAAAAATCCACTATTCAAGGGTCCGGTACCGGAAGTGACAGTGTGGGGTTCGCTCAACGATCTTTTATCTAGCGGCGACGGATATCCGGAAGGACTGAAGATATGCCGCGATGTGTCAGGAGTCTTGTAGGTATTGGGTTTAGCTGTACCCCAGTACGAAACACGGGTGTTGCGATTGTTTCTAATATAGCGTGAACTACGAGATGGTAACGGGACTAGATTCAGGGTCTCTCATCCCATCCCGTGACGGGATTTGGGATGCCAAAAGTGCGAAATCCGGGGCGGTATTTCGCGCGATTTCTGCCAAGCTTCGTTTCTTTTCGGCGCTCAATAGCCGGTGGTCGGATTGGAGTTCAGAGCCCACATTCTATGAGAGCAGCTTCTTAGCTTTCATTCAAGCCCTTTTTGGCATTAATCACCCAAAAATTGGCTATCTTCACGGGGAAGTTTCATAATGGATTTGTGCAGGTGGATGACCTCCACCCTCCCCCCTACCGCTCCACCGCCAGCCCCCACCCCCTAAGGGACCCCCCTACTACTCCACAGCCAATACCCA
>Ga0307512_10005928_pt1 | contig 12554 bp, 5 predicted proteins | sample 14_EM_MG_FD_200267 | JGI IMG/M metagenome (GOLD analysis project Ga0307512, IMG submission 200267) | Populus trichocarpa ectomycorrhiza microbial communities from riparian zone in the Pacific Northwest, United States - 14_EM | ecosystem: Host-associated > Plants > Roots > Unclassified | place... | reverse complement strand
CCCCCCCCTGAAGGGCCGCCTTCCAAACCCGTCGTGGGCAGTGCCAAGGGACCAGGAGTAGTGCCAAAACTACTAAGTAGTACGTATTATCCCTGTACTGGGGATACCCACTGTGTGTGAACCGAGAACCTTACCACACAGATCACTATCCTTCTCGAGAGCTTGCATGAAGTTCCAGCGATCCTGTTGTCATGTAGCATTACCTTCATACTTCAACATGGTTCCATCTACTCCATAACGTGTTAGCGGGAGAAACGTGACCGTGGCCAGTAGATTTAAGGGTTTCCTTGTGCAACATCGCCCGATAGAGCACCGGAAGTGGGGGCAACTTGTTGGGATCGCATTCTTTCCCTTGGCTGTGTTTAACCCACAGACAGATGCGCATTTAACTTTTCTAGACATGGTTGCATCAGCGTCATCGGAAAGCAGGAGGAATGATCGTATGCAGTGCCCACTGCTCTTACTATATTTATCCCTATGGTCTTCCTACCATCAATGTTCATCCTCTGAGTCTATGATGCAGTCCTCAACCCTTCAACAACAAGCTGCGTGAGTAGATTGGGCCACCAATGCTTGCTACCCATGTGTCTGACGGTGGTAGGCATTGTAATGTTTCGGGAAGATGACGGTTCCCGGGCCGATCTTCCACATGGGGTCAGTAAAATTTGTTTTGCTACCGCCGGGCAACCCTGTTCACTCATTTTGCATATTTTCTGCCCTTGTTCTCCCATACTGTAGCGAATTAATTTCCCAGTTCAACAGCGTGTCGGAAAATTTGCCTGGTAATGGGTGAGTCTCGCGCCGGTGCCTCTGGCAACCTTGCCTTTGCCTGTTTCATGAACCGGAGTTTTACTTCCGAATAACAGCAGTACCAGTGCCACTGCCGGCGCCGCGGCGAATGGCACAACACCATGGTGCCAAGTCCGACACTGACGACGACGATGATGACATCAGTTTGGGCTCGAGTGACGTGGAGGATCCTGAGATCACAGCGTACGTTATTTTCTTCTTCCGTTTTCATTCTTGCCCATAAGTTTGGCACTGATGTCGGGTCCTTCAACGGCTAAAGTATGAAAGAGGAGATGATCTGATATGTGAACCGAGGTCCGCCTCGCCAACCCCAGGCTTCCCACGGGTACGCGGTGCCCCAGAAACCCCGGCCTGCGCCGCAACCGATAGCGAACGCGCCAAAGCAGCGCCCCCCTACAGTTACGTTGGGCACAGGCACCACAGCCAAACCGAAACCGAAGAAGTGAAGTAGTGCTGTACTTGTTGGTACTTACTGTTGTGTGAGGCCGTGTTGTTGATCACTGTGTTGTATGTCTGTAATGTCTATGAATGATACCTACAGTGCTACATACATCTATATAGATTTGTGGACGGATAATAGGAAGGACACTTAGACCAACTGAACACACACTCCAGATATGGCGCTTGAATTATGGCGCTAAACACCATTACCACAGGCACACGATCGGACGACGATTGACTGTCGGCCGCCAACACCTTCTACGCTGCTACGAGGGGTATCCACAACGTAGCTACAAATCAGCCACAAATTCTCTACGGCGTCTGAACAATTCGTTACACACACCCACGCCACAACTGCGCGAAGCTACGCCACCATACAACCCCATAGTAAGTCGTAGATTGATGGGAGAACCAAAGGCGCCACACGATGAGGACCGCCACAATGACTGACATCACTAGAACCACTACACGCCTCCAGAAGTTCGCGATTTAAAAGTCCTCGATTAATCGGGAAACGAAAAATATGGCCATTCTTTTCGTGGGTGACGGGTCCCAGTAAACTAAGCCGAGGGTGAAACTGGATGGGATACTGAAGAGGTACGACCACAAGAGCAATGCCTACGTGAGACTGAAAACAATTCTCGTCGGTTCAAGCCCGACGTTTGTGTCCAAATGTAGGTCTTGCTCAAGGTGTTCCCGTACCCGTGCAAATACCTTTTCCTGTATGCGCCAACTTATCTTTCCCGCATATGTTCTTAACTGAGTCTTTTGCTGCAGGAGAATCAAGGAAGTGACCCTGTCGGCAATGCTCTCCAGGGTGTTCAAGTTGTACCAGACCCCACCCGAGCCGCCCTTCCTGATCCATCGGCCCACTGGGTTCCCGCTCTTGGACAATCGACGGCAGAGAACCTGCGCCGACTCGCTAGCCGTTACCTGAACCATCCAGATTCGCAGATTGATATGGTTCGCATGGAACCGGGTTCCGCTGGTCGATACAAGGTGGTGATTGTACTTGAGATGGCTGATTTCCTCTGAGGCCGTCCCTGTTTTTCTCTCAGGGATCGCCCTAGGTGTGTGGTTATATATTGCCTTGATGCGGGTGCCTCAAATATGTAAGAATATGATTACTTGTCTTAACTGGCTATCCCCGTATATCGCCTACATCTCCTGATTCGTGTTATGATTGCTTTTCGCCCCATGACTCGCCTTCATGATGTGCCTCCGTTATAAATCCTCCCTTCTACTATGTGTAGTCCTTCACTCAAGGTCGCCCGATGGTTGAGATGCCCGGTCTGTTTCCATGGCAGCCCATCCGAACCTAGCTTCGGACAGTATCAGGTCGCGCGTACATCCCATTATCGATCCGTCTAGAGTCCCATCTTACACCTTATTCCTCACAACTCAAAAACGTGGTACGACCACGACCACATCTACCAACAGGGATTAGAAATTATGCATCTGGACGAACTCATAGATACGATGCAGTGCAGAAAGGGAATCACGAGATGCAAATAACGAATTCCATGGAAAGAATGTCAAAATCATGGGTCTGCTTCTCTCTCCTCTCCTCTCCCGCACCCACTCCCCACTCCAAAGCTCGCACCGCACGACACGACGCCGGGTGGACAAGGAGACGCTGCGGAGCTCCTACAACTTCTACAACATCTTCATCGCATTGGCGATCGGCGCAAAGCTCGACTTGGCCATCACCTGCCGACTCTCCTTCGTGACCTCGTGCAGCACTGCCAGCGCCTGCGTCTCGCTGAGCTTATTCGCGGGGTCGCTCAGCTCGCGAAGGATATCTCCGCCCTGCTGTGCATGACTCGGCGGCAGGTTGTCGTGACAGACCGCGACGATGCTTGACACGATCGTGATGATCTACGTCAGGTCTTCGTTCAACGTCGGCGACGGCGTTGGGCTGCGCACGCCAGAGAACACTCTTTGGATCGCGTAGACGATCAACTCGGTCTGTGCCTCTAAGTATGTCTAGAAAATGCACCAACCCGTCGTGAGTACGAAAAAAAGAGACAAAACAAGTAGAGGGACCCACCCTGACTTCGGTCTACGCGTCTTCTGATCCGTCGGCGACGGCAGAGTCGGGACTTTGATACCCGTAGCGTTCGCTGCGCTTTTATCGAGTATTGTTGGCGCGGCAGAGCTATCGTCCGAACTTGACTCCGAGTGCGTCGGGTGCTCCCGCTCGTCACGCAGTGGTTTCCGTTCCCGCTCCCTCTCCCAATCGCCCCGCCTCGACGATGCCTCGTTCATGCCACGTTGATGCGTGACAGATGGTCGCACCTCCTCGACCGTGCGCAGGCTAGGCCACTGGTGGCCGTCCCAGAGGACAACGGCGCGAACTGCTCCTACTCAGTTTTGGTCGCTCTCCGAAGGAGTACAACGCATCCAAGCTCTGTAACCGCCGCAGAGACATGACTTGCCGCAGCGTCAAGTAAGCTCACGGGAGAGAGACCAGAACTTGTCGCATGCGTTTTGGAGGCCACAACAAGGTCCGGCAGTGTCGCTTCCACACGCTCTTCGAGCGCACGCACGCCCTCAGGGTCCGAGTGCCACCGTGAATACAATCGTACTGGTCAAAGAATACCTCCCTGAGATTTCCACGGGAAGTCGGTTTGCTCAGTGGGTGGGTCGTGCGCATGGGATGATTCGGGTACCGAAGATGAAGCTGTGGGACTAATTGCAGGACTGCTTCTCTCACTTCAAACTGAGGGTGCGCGAGGGACTGAGGGTAATTCATGGTATCGACTTCTCCGCGATGGCCCTGACATGAGAAATTTGTATGATCATTCCATTGACCACGACACGTCTTGGCCACGACTCGGAAGTCACAAAGGTGGTCCGAAGGGAATGCACAACGATTCACGGAACGCGTGAGTAGAGGGTCACCCCCTAGCGCGGGTGCGAACGCTCAGGTTCACAGAGCTGCTATCAGCAGAGTTTCGTCCGTCCGAGGAAAGTGTTGGATCGGATGCAGAGCGGATGACCCATGGCGTCGCTTGCCAGAGCTGAAGGAGGAGTGGGGCCTGGTGGTGTTTCCGCTTCCATCTGCCTTCCAGTATGCGTCTAGAGGCCGGGGTAGTTCGGTGATGGCCTGGGATAGTACTCGCACAGTAGCCGCCACAATACTGGCAATTTGCGCCCAAAGAACATTTAGAACAAGGCCAAATGTCCTGCGAATCGGTTAGCGTGGCGCCTAGTAAAGCAAATTTATCTTGAAAGGCGAGAGCCTGAGGGACCTAGAGAATTGGACCCATGCCCATGCCTGAGAAAAGAAACGTAGTTGCCGCCCTTTCCCCTGAGCCTGCCAGTGAGCTCTATGGACGCCTTTTGCTACAGACGGACATTTTTTTTTTGGCAGACCAATTGCCAATATACCAGATGTCTGCCACATGCAAGGTGATTTCCCTGGACTAAGTCGTTGGCGGCGTCCGAGTGAGGCTGAGCATTACCGTTATGTAAGACAATTTCAACTCTCGAGTCGCGTGAGGCGTGCTAACTCCGCGCAATTCCGATAGTTTTCCGACGGAACCGCCGTGAACAGCCAACACAAAGAGGGACACCACGTTCACTGCAGCGAGCCGTACCTTTTATCCCCCGTGACCCGATTTCTCTTCGGACGCCCACTCTCGTCCATCCTTTTCGGACATTCCTCTCACGCCGCATGGACGATTCAGACGAGTTTGGCACCCTGGTCGCAATCAAACGGATCCATCATCTATTGGAAGATAGCTAGTGGAACATGAGGCGACATCCAGTACGCCAGTACGAAGTCTCGGCGCGGCGAGATCGCGTGGTGGATTGGTATTTAAATCTCGACATCAGGGCACTGTCTTCGCATCGCAACTGAACACCGTTCCTGGACTTCGCGCCTCCAAGGCTACCAATACTCAGGAAAAAGAAAATTGAGCTTGTTCTGTCATGACGTGAGTAGCTGAGCTTCCGAGCTGTGTATCTGACCGCCAATCTGCCGGCAGAGATGGTCGTAAAGTCGCCACGGGAGAGGGTACCAATGCTATTGCCCGTGACCGTGGGTACGGAGAATTTCTTAACGCTTGGCATGAATAATGAGACTCATTCTTCACATAGTCCAACTGAGTATGCGCATGCACCCAATTGTGATCTCAGTCGTCAGATTTAACATGTCACAGTACCGCTTTCCCTACTGGATCAAGTCATTTGACCAACAAGAGGTACGTTTTCCGTCACCAGCCAAGATTGGCGATATTACCTAGCTCTTGGCTGACCGCGCCTTTCAGGAATCCCACGAGCAGCTTTGCTAATGCACAACACGGTGGGGAGTCCTGCAGCTCAAGCGACGAGGAAAACCCTGACGTCACCGCGTACAGTCTTGTTCCCTCCCTTTTCGCCCCGCACTTTGACATTGGCCTCCGGTCGTTCTGAAATACATAAAGTTTTGAACAGGACATGGGCCGATACCAGTCACGAGGGAAGCCAGATGGCCCTGCCAAAGGAAGGCCAACCGGTCGTCAGCCACAGAAACCACCGCCATCAACCTCATATGGCTCCGTCAAAGGGGTGTCAACTCCACCACAGCCACCACCGCCATCGACCCCACATGGCGTTGTCAAAGGGTTGCCAACTCCTGCTCCACCACAGCAACCACCACCACCGACCCCAGGCGTCGCAGTGCAAGTGAGACGTACCCCTGCGATAACGTCGTACCAGCCTACCACGGCGCCGGGGCATGGGAATAGGCGTGACTATTGAGGCCTGAGTGCCACCGCGAATCTTCCAAGCGGTAATATTGCCATCTATGCTGCAATTATGTTCTTTCTCCTTGCTTCCTACATGGTTAATTGTTAGTAGCATTATCGCGGTATACAACAGAATTCTGGAAAACGTCTCACAGTGCACGACAATCTTCTCCGGATCACGCGCTGATGCATAAACCACTAATTCCTACCCCACTCTGGCAGAGGGCTACTAAACGGGTGCTGATGCTATCCAGAGTGGGAGAAGTACCGTTGAAACCAACAGTATTGCGTATTAAACGCTTGAGGGGTGTAAAAGGTCTGCCACGCTCAGGCTGCTATGCAAGACCTTGCTCTAGGAAGGGTTGTGAATCCTCTCTTATATTGGCCAGGACTCGAGTGAGTGGACAATGTCGGCACTTGAGGTGTCTACTTAAAGGATTGGTGCTAGAGCTTGGTGAACCAGACCTGGCGGGGTTTCCCATTCCAGCTACCTTTGAGCGTATTCGCGGAGGCTGAGATACACAAAGTCTTCGAATAGTCAACACCATATTGTTGATCTGGTTTAGGATTATGGGGGATATGCACACGTAGATATGAGGGAATTAGATGATGTATTCATGTACGCTACGCAGCTCAATATATATGTGCTAGTGCAGACCTCCAGTAAGGCAGTGCTACAGTCCGGGGATGCCACAGTTGCGTGGCCGCGCACTAACGCGTGCGCGCTGATGTATGCTCACTGATACTTGTATCAGGTTGCCGCCGGACTACACTCTAACACTCCCCCTCAAACTGATACAAGCCCCATCTCTCGGGTATGTCTCTGGTGCTTTGGATGCAGGAGCGCTTTCGTCAAGACATCTGCCATTTGCTCTGGATCACGGCAACTGTCGATGAAGACTTTCCCTTCCTGGACCAACTCCCGCAGCCAATGCCAGCGGATCGCGATATGTTTGGATCGTTTATGGAACTGCGGGTTCCTCGCCATCGCAATCGACCCATCGTTATCGCCCCGGATCAGCGTCGGGACATCCTCTTGGAGCAAGCTGAGTTCGCCATATAGGCTCTTCAGCCAGCAGGCTTCTTGGGCTGCTTCTGCGAGGGCGACGTACTCTGCTTCAGTTGACGATAAAGCGATGGATACTTGTTTTCTCGAGCTCCAAGTGATGGCTCCATTTCCAGCAAGGAATACATAGCCGGATATTGATCTGCGATCGTCCACGTTCCTGTATGAAGCGTCCGCGTATCCGAAGAAGAAGTTGGGCTCTTGGGGAAGTGCCTTATATACTATGCCATGGGTTCTCGTACCCGATAGGTACCGTAGGATGCGCTTCAGCACTCCTACATGCTGGAGGCTCAGATTGGTGGTATATGACGCCAATCTGTTTACTGTGTATGCAATATCGGGTCTTGTAGCGTTCGCGATGAACTGTAGCTCTCCTAGGAGCCTCGCGAATGAATTGCTGCGATTCCCTTTGTTTCCCTCTGGATTTGGCTTGAGTGGTGCATTGGGATCTAGTGGCATCGCGACTGGGTTTGATCGCTCGAGTCCTTCCTTCTTCAGGATAGACTTGATATACTGTCTCTGGGATATTGCGATTGAGTCTTTGCTCATCATGATTTCGATGCCGACAATCTTGGACGGCTCTCCAAGGTCCGTGACTTCCCACTCAGCTCTTATGTCCGATTTCATTTTGTTCATTAATTTGATCGTTGTTGCGAACAGGAGTAAATCATTGACCCAAACTGTGATGATGGCGAACTCTTTGCCAATGCGCCATATGTATGTGCACAGGTCGGAACGTAGGCAAGCGTAGCCTCGTTTTCTGAGTTTCGTATCGAGTTCGATGTTCCATTCGCGCCCGGCCTGCTTTAGGCCATAGAGGGTCTTAACGAGTAGGCAAACTTGACCGGTTCCATCTGCAAAGCCCTCGGGCTGTTGCATGTAGACGCGCTCTTTGAGCGTCCCGTTAAGGTAAGCTCCTTTGACGTCCATTTGTTGTATGTGCAACTTGCGCGTCAGGGCAATCGCAAGGATTGCTCTTATGGTCTCCAGGCGCACGACGGGTGAATGCGTTTCAAGGTAGTCATGCCCCGGATGTTGGGTGCATCCTTTGGCAACAAGTCTTGCCTTGTACTTTGTGAGTACACCTTCTTTATTTCGTTTCTTATTGAACACCCATTTATTAGCTATGGGCATGGCACCAGCTGGCTTATCGACAAGTTCCCAGGTTCCCATCCGCTGAAGCTGCTCGAGCTCGGTTTGGATTGCGCGCTCCCACTCTGGCCAATCTGGGGATGCACGTGCCTCCTTCAGGCTATGGCAGTCATCTCCGGGAATTACTGTGAAGGCTTCTTCTTTGGTGATACACAACATACCGGCCTCCTTCTCGTCTGGGAAGGGGTTGTGTAGGTATCTGTAGACTTTGCGGACTCCTCTGGTTCTTTGAGGCTCTCAGGGATCTATATTTGTTTGCACTTTCCGCTTTCTGGAGCTTTTCTGTTTATTGCTTGGTGCGGCACTGCATGTGCTATCCTCCGGCTCCCCCTCACATGGAGGGTCACGCTCCCCCTGAAGCAGAGCGTCGGGTTCGATTTCGATCTCCTCCGGTGGAGAGGGTTCTGTCCAGGATAGGAAGCAGAAATTCCTCAAGATGAGTATATTCCTTGTTGCCGCATTGTAGTACTTTACTGATTTGGAACCTTCGTCATAGCCAACGTATGCCCTTCTTTGGGACTTAGGTAATATTTTCCTCTGGATTCTCTGTCCTTGGAGGAGTACCCATATGGGTGCGCCGAATTCGCGCAGGTGGGCTACATTTGGTTTTCTGCTGTGCCACATCTGATAGGGCGTCGCTTTTGCTCTAGGTTTTGTGTATGACATATTCCTCAAGTATGCCGCATGCGCGACAGCGGGCTCCCACAGAAATTTGGGGAGTTGCGTGGCTGTGAGCATTGCACGGGCAAGTTCGACTAATGTGCGATTCATTCGCTCCGCAACTCCGTTTTGTGAAGGTGAGTATGGTGCGGTTACTTGGAGTTCTGTGCCCTGTGACTGACACCAATTTTTCAGGGTTTCGTTCACGAATTCTGTGCCCCTGTCAGCACGTATTGCGCATGGGGTTTTGCCCCGGGTTTTAAGGTGCGTCATATAGTTCATGATTTTCTGTGCCGCTTGATCCTTTGTTTTCAGGAATTCAACAGTTATATAGCACGCGGCATCATCTACCATCAAGAGGTAGTACTGGTTTCTGTGGATGGATTTGACGTCGTATTTTCCCCACAGGTCCATGTGGGTGAGTTCTCCTGGCTTAGTCTGACATCCTGATGCTGGACCATAGGGGGCTTCAGAAAGCTTCGCCTCTGTGCAGGCTACACAATCCGGTTTAGGTGAGTTCATGTCGATTTGGAGTCCATCCACAAGCTGATTGTCATATAATTTCTTTATACCGCTGTATCCGACGTGTCCGAAGCGTCGGTGCCAAGTCTCCCAGGTTTGCAAAGGGACGGCTGCATTGAACGCACAGACACTGTGCATCGTTCGAGGTATGTGCTTAAACGTCAACTTATAGAGGTTATTGCGAAGTTTGACACCTTTCGCAACAGGTTTCTTGTCCTTCGTCAGGAGGAATAATTTTCCGTCGCAAGCGTTGTAACTTCATCTGGCTGTTTCCCATCATCTGAGGGACAGCAAGCTGTTTCGATTGTCGGGCACATGTAGAACGTCCTTTAGTTCTAGAATATATGTATGCCCGTTGTATTCTGAAGCCAATTTGACATTGCCTTTCCCAATCGCGTGTGCTTTAATTCCGCCCACACCTGAAATTGGAACTTGTGTGATTTTTTCGTAGGTGGTGAAGGCGTCACGTCGGTGGGTAATATGTGAAGTCGCTGCTGTATCGGCCAGCCAATCATAATAGATCAAACAAAGGTCTATTTCAGTGGAGCTAGGAACATGCTCAAAATTATGGTACTCTGCATCATTGTACGTATCGGAATCACTGTCCACGACCGAATCACCATGATCGGTGTTAAACGTGATGTGCTCGTCGTCCTCAGCGGCGTTAGCCTGCTCAGAGGTACCGGCGTTGTTTGCCTCTCTTCGAGGTCTTTTGTTCGAGTTGTAACGGTTCCCTCCACCACCATTATCATTGGGACGCTTGCCAGTGCCGACGTTCCAGCATTTGCTGGTTTCATGTCCGAACATTCCGCAGTTCCTGCACTTCGGTTTGCCTTTGAATCGGCATTTGGAAGCATAGTGATTAGTGCGTTTGCAGATCCTGCAATACATCTGTGAGGATGCGGCGCAGTTCTGATTGTAAGTGTTGCCGGTAATCCGGCTGGCGAGTGGAGGTTTGGCATTGTCGCGCCCATGAGCGAGCATGGCCTGGTCGATGGGCTTAGTCGCTCCAGGCTTGCAGGATTGCCACCGCTCATACTCCTGCTTGAGTATGCCAATGAATTGCTGAGTGTTGATGTGTTTCTTGGGATCCGTGTCGACGAAATCCAATTGACCGGCGACGAATTGATCAGTGTACTGATCCCAAGACTCAGGCAGGGAAGATGCGATGATACGTTTGAAGAGGAACTCGGACACTTGATAGTTTGTGTCCCCGAAGAGGCTGAGCTGATCCCAGCACTGCTTAAGCTTAGAGATATGCTCAGGGATGTCATCATCCTCCGAAGCGGTGGTATTCATGAGCGTGCAGAGGTGCGTTGTCAGGACAAGATGGGATTTGGACTCATGCATCGATTGCAAACTGAGCCACATGCAATTGGCGGTCGGGCAACTATTGGTGTGAACCCTTTCCACTGGAGATATATTGCTTGTGATGAGCAGCTGGGCCAACGTGTCGTTATACATCCAGTTCTCGGCACTCTGTGCATCGTCCTTCGGGTCTGGGCAAACAATTTTGCCTAGGACATACTCCTGGACTTTGAACAGCTTAAAGAGGAGTGCCATGGACTGTGACCAGCTAGACCAGTTCTTAGCGTGGCAATCAAGAGTTTCACCCGCTTTGGTAACGGCAGCACCCTTAGCAGCGTGAATGCGTGCAATAGCAGAGGGTGGTTGATTGAATATATTATTCTCAGTTGTAGTTCTGGGCTGAGTGGTCGCTGCGTTGATGGTGGTGGTCATGGCGTTTGGAGAAGAACAGGGGGTAGTGAAGATGGAAGGGCGATAAGGGCGTATGCACAAGGAGAGTGGGGTTGTTTGATAAGTTCTGGATTTGCGCACAGCAGGGCCCATAACCTTTAGGATTATGGGGGATATGCACACGTAGATATGAGGGAATTAGATGATGTATTCATGTACGCTATGCAGCTCAATATATATGTGCTAGTGCAGACCTCCAGTAAGGCAGTGCTACAGTCCGGGGATGCCACAGTTGCGTGGCCACGCACTAACGCGTGTGCGCTGATGTATGCTCACTGATACTTGTATCAGGTTGCCACCGGACTACACTCTAACACTAACCATTAGTATCTAATAAAGTGGGAAAGCGGGAAATCTTAGATGCACCTAGGGTGGTACCGGGGAGGGGCTGATCGTGATGTAACTAGCACGAAATTATTCTAGTATTCATGCATCCTAGCTGCCGGACGAGCACTGTACGTATGATAATGTATGCATGACAAGGTGAGTATTTGTGAGATATCTAATCTAGCTGACGCTTATGAGGGATCTGACCGTCCAAGGGTGAGTTACGTAGACATCAACGTTCCTTACATATGACCTATTGCTGATGTCTCATGTCATCAGCAGAACTCATACAAGTGATGAGGGTGACTGCTGAATTGAGTGGGGATTATAATTTTGTAATTCTGACTATATGTCACTAAAAGTTACAGTACTTGGTCGTAAAGCGTGTCCAGTGTCATGAGTTGTGAACAAGCTATGTCCAAATGTCCGTGTGGTGTCGTCTCATTTCATGCAAAAGTCGGTATACAAGCGATTAGCGGGGCGTCACCAAGACACATCAATGCATTAGGGAGGAGTGCGGAGGATATTTCCCATCGCACAGGCCAAAGGAGGGCACTCAGCCAACCAAGCATGCACCGCACGCTTTGATCCCCGAGCCCCGAAGGTCACAGGTCTGCAACTGCCCACCGCACAGTGCGGCGCTCTGCGCTGCACTCAGCGTCAGTTGCTCGTTGTTTACTATCCTAGAGAACAAAAAAGAACATCGATCAGTCACGAAACAACGATGGCATGGCGTGGCGAGCATACAATGAACGGAGGGCGCTACCCCCGATGCTTGGGGGTAACGATGACCCAATTTGCGCATTACGAACGAGAGTCAAGGAAGTGAGGGTTTTCAGAGTATCTGGAAGGGCGCCCAGCGCCGTATTTTCCAGGTGGAGTGATGTGAACTTGGTTAACGCGTCAAAGTTAGTCGGGAACGAGCCAGCTACAGGAGTTGCGAGAGTAAGTACCACTCCCAACAAGAGATCGTGCCAAGCCATACCCGGAGAGTTTCCATTGCCGACGATTTTGAGGGATTCGAGCCACGTGAGATTCGTAAGTTGTTCGGGGATAGACGCCGGAACGGCAGGGAAGGTAAGTTG
>Ga0307512_10005927_pt1 | contig 12555 bp, 13 predicted proteins | sample 14_EM_MG_FD_200267 | JGI IMG/M metagenome (GOLD analysis project Ga0307512, IMG submission 200267) | Populus trichocarpa ectomycorrhiza microbial communities from riparian zone in the Pacific Northwest, United States - 14_EM | ecosystem: Host-associated > Plants > Roots > Unclassified | place... | reverse complement strand
GGACATCAGCGCGAGAAATATCCTGATCAGTGATAATGGAACCGGGATTTTGATCGACTGGGACTTGTCGAAGAAGGTGGAAGATAATCCGGACACGAGGCCTGGGCGATATTCACGGACGGTGAGTATTCACCGAGATGCCTGTCACACACCTAGATATCGTCTGAATGAGTGCCCAGGGGACTTGGGAATTCTCGTCTCTAGCACGCATAAAGGATCCTCGGTCACGACCACACGCACTTTCCGATGATCTAGAGTCATTCTTCTGGGTGCTCATGTACGAGATCGTCCACTATAGGGATTGGAAGTCCCTATTCTCCAAACAAGAAATTCAGGAAGTATTTTGCCGACCCACCGGATTTTTCGGCAGATCCGGCATTGGAAAATTTGATGGTATCTTTGATTACACATTCAGTAGTTTCCTTATCGAAATCCTTGTGAAAACACCTTGCTGCAAAATTATCGAAGAAATGCGGTCCCTTTTCGGTGGCCTCTATGCGAATCATAGTATGGATACAAGTATCTCATCCTTGGAGCAATCGACTGACGAGGAACGCACAGGACCGGGGCGAGGTCCGCCAGTAAGCGAATCTCGCGAGAAGCTCCGAACCTCCGACGCATTCCTAGCCATTCTCGAAAAGCACCTGCAATCTGAATGGGACATCGACAACGACGGTAGCTTGGATCGTCCTGATCTTCAACCAGACGGGTCAGCCAGTAGGAAACGCTTGAAGCGCAAAGCCGAAGACAGAAGTGATAGCGAGGAGAACATTAACGTGCGACGGAAAGGACGATTACCCCCTAGTACGGAAGAAAGTGCTTCGGATGAGGACGCATCTCGGACTTGCTACCCTTCTTCCGACAGCGAATGGGAGCATCAAAGTGTTTCCCACGATGATGACTCGAGCAGCATTTCTTCCAGGGATTCTTGGGTCGAGTAGCGATGATCCGCCAGAGAAAAAAAAAATGATTGCAGATGTTCAGTCAGGATGACACTACAAATTAATGTGGTGTGCTAGGCTTTGTCCTGAGACATGGGTATGCGCTATACCTGGAACTATCTACGCCTCATAGTCCGGGTTTCTGAGGGAGAGTGACTCGAACGCCCTGTATCTTCTTTTGGAACACATTTTAATACAGATTTTATGACCCTGGTATTGTATGCGAAGGACCTGCATTTCTCGACACTCCACGTGTCCTAATGGGCTTGGCAGGAGCGCTAAACCGCGTCAGACGGAGATAAAATATCGTTGGAAGGAAGACTCCGCTTGCCAGTATAGAGGGGACCTCAGGCGCCTCATGAATTGTCCCCGCAAACCGCAAAGATGGTGTATCTATGTCACTGTTACCAATTAAATTTAAAATTTTAAAAAAATTTAAAACTATTTAAAATTGAGTACTTATTTCTGCCAGGGGCCACCGCAGGTAAATATGTGTCTTGAACCTATCCTGCAGCCACTGTTGTCCATTGAAGGTGGCCTCAAAGTTGAGGTGGACTTACAGTCAACTGTATAATCGGTCGTAAATATTGCAGAGATCCGTGTGTGAGTTGGGGTGGGAGGACCCCGAATTGGACAGATTGACAAATTTGTGAAAGGAAAGAGCGCACGAGACCGCCAACAGAGGACGTCATTTGCGTATCCCTCTTCCGTTCGAACTTCGAACCCGACCTCTGGTTTTGGGAGACGTGATACATGGTGGATGACCAGTACCCAGCGACCCGAGAGCTGCCTCGTTCGACTCTGCGGGATTGATGGCAATAAATGGGGCATTTGTCCGGCCAGAGAATAAGTCAGTGCGATATCCTTGTTAAGTTGAGGGTAGAGCGAGAGTGCTTAATACAATATGCAGTGGTGGCCGCCAATGTACTCAGTTAGTTGAGCCAACAGGTGAGCGATTAGTGCCCGAAAACGGCCTAAACTGACAGGGTAAACTACAGGTTCATTGGATTTATCCTTGTTCTGGTGCTATTCAGCATGCAATCCGAAAGCGAGAACTATCGAATCAATTCAAGGAGTCACTGTTGTGACGCAGCTGGAAAGTCCACGGTGCTGTGAGTTCGATAGTGGTCTGAGGTCCGAGACGGGTCCACGTTCCCGAGGGGAAAGCGAAGGCGCCAGGTAGAGGAAAGAGAGAGGGAGGAAGGGGAGAGTGTGTGTGTGCGCGAGAGGGCTCCACGCGAGGAGCTTGAACGGATCGGAACGATGCTGAGACTGGACGTGGCGACACAGACCGTAATGGGCACTCGTGGCTCCAGCGGCACGGCTGGAGAATTCGTAACGGGCGCAACGAGAAACTAACGGCGATGGCACACAGACGGAGAGAGAAGGGGGAAGTTGGGCTGTATATTCGTTGACTAGAGGTCACCCCTGGCCGAGGCCAGGCGAAGGGGTTAGATACAAGTACGCGAATGATTTCTATGCGCATGACAGCGAGTGCGCGGTGACAAGGAGCGGCGACATTTGACAATGAAAGTTAAGGTATGAAAGGAAGGTGTAGAGTGGGGAGTGACAGCCTAAGGCAAAGGGATATGGAGAACGTACGGAAAAGAGGGGAAATAGTCCTATAAACAGTAATATGCATCTCCGGCGAGGGAGTGGTCCTGAGCGAGGGCCCGACTGGCGAGGTGTCGCGTATGCTGTTGTCTTGACAGCTTGAGGCGGTGAGAATGGGCGATCCGGGTGTCTTCAGTAGCCGGGCTTGAGGCGAGACGAAAGGGGGCTTAGGGGGCGGAGTATGAGGATGAGACCTCTGGATGGTGAAGGCGAAGGACGAGGCAGTGGTGGCCAGAGTAATGAGGCGTCGAGTTGGTAGGCGCACGAAGGCAGTCACGTGATTGAAAGAGGCCGATTCCGGACGCCGCAGCGAGTCCATGTATCTGTGTTTATCACAGGGACTATTCTCTTCTGTTTACAGAAGTAAAACTAGCCCATGCAAATCGGATAAAATGATGAATGGTGGAAAGCAAAGAGTAATTATTGGAGACGATGACTAAGTACAAATTCAGTGAATTGCGAAATGGAATATTGTTCGGGAGGTAGTGAAAACTGCTCTTTGACTGCATTATGAGTATCAGAAGATTCGTATTGGGAAAATGCCTGATCCAAAGCATCGTCGAGAGCCGGACGGGATGGGGAGGCACAAGAAAGGGAGACACGGTCCAGAAGAAGAATTGTCACTATTTTGGACGTTAGAAAATACAGATACATATAGCGGAAACGTACCGATCATGGTGTGATGTACGTCATCACTAGATATACAGAGAGGTGGCTGGATGTGCATTGGTGAAACCAAGGTGAAATCAGAAAAAATAACAACAGTACATCGGACTCTGCGTTTGCTCTTCCGATAATAAGCACTCTGAACTTGGGATTTGGGCGTCGGGTGTGATGCTGTTGTGTAGCCATGGTACCAAAGCGTTGTAGGAAGAAAGACTGGTGAGGTTGATGATCGGATGTTGGGGCTGGTTACGCCTAATCCTGGAGCTGTGTATAGTGCATAAATTATTACCAATCAGAGCAATTTCGGGTCATGCCGAGTGTGATTATGTCAACCATGAACGTATGAACCTTGGTTTCGCGAAACATAGTCACACTCAGCATGACATGACCTGCAATCATTGCTCTGATTGGCTAATAATTTATGCACTATACACAGCTACCAGGATTAGGTGTAACGGGTGGTTAGCCTGGGACTTTATGTTATAATCACAGTCCAAAACCACCAGCTGACTACGATAGGAACACGCCGTTATACTTTACAGATTGATCCGGCTTATCAATATCTTACAGCAATGGGTGAGACGCCGGACACATTGTCACAGAAGTTGCGGTGGTAATCACCCTGTGCAGTTGCCACATGTTCCGACGGAGAATCGTCCTGGAGTTTTCCTTCCCCTCATCTCCAGCTTTATTTTTTGGGCTCTAGCTCCCGAGATTATCGTCGCCAGAATCACCGCTTGATGTAGCTTGAGAGCTTGATCCCAGATCCGACCACTGTAGGATTTGAAGGAGGTTTGAACGCTCAGTACGCGTGCTTCGAGTTCCTACTGTAGTCACGCCACAACATTTACCAGCGAATGGTGCGCCAAAGGCGTTGCACGTCTAATAAGGTACAACTACACATTAGCCTGAGTGGGTGTATGGCCAACGTCCCGATAGATGGCACCGCGCGTCTGAAAAAGTAGACTACGTGGAGTAAATAATTTAGGGTACAGCGCCGACCCATGTCACAGTACAGTATAGCACATCGGGCCTGTAGGCTGTGGCACGGTCCCTAGATAAAGTTCGCGGATATCATTGCTCCACTGGCGGTGCATCTTTCCTCGACCGAAGACTCCCAGAAGAAATGAGACTTGAGTTAGGCATATCGCGAGACGTGCTCAAGGGCGAATTGTGATGGGTAAAAGAAATACTTGCTTGAGTCGAATGACCGTCCACAGCACTTCTTCTTATCGACGACTTGGAGGGGTACCGTCCTATGCCGCTATGCGGCGCACGTGCCAGTTCTCTTCCTCATCGCCACTATCGTCAGCTTTGCGCTTCCGGCGCTTCCTACTGGTCGCAGGGTCCCGTTGAGGCTCAGTAAGGTCGATGCTACCATCGTCGTCGATGTCCCACTCAGAAGTTAGATATTTTTCCATAATGGCCAGGAATACGTCGGAAGTTTGGAGTTTCTCGCGAGCGTGTTCGACACGCGAATCATTTTTCCTCTTCTCGGAAATGCGTTGTATGCACGCAATTATGTCAACAGCTTCCATATAGAGGTAGAGGTCGTGGAGAACAGACCGCATTTCTTCAATGATTGCACAGCAAGGTGTTTCCACAAGGGTTTCGATAATTGACGTGGAAAATTTGGAACCCCCCACACAGGTTAGTTTTCCATCGCCACCCATGACAAAACCGGCCTTGTCAGGTTCGGAATGCCAGTCGAATACGTGTTTCATAGAATCCTCGAGGTCCATGCCTTCGTCGTTCCTGTAGCGGACGACCTCGTACAAAAGCACCCAAAAGAATGACTCCAGATCATCGGAAACTTCATGTGCTCGCGAAAAAGGATCCAGTAAACGCGCTATAGATATGAATTGCCATGTTCCCTGGCCAAAAATTCAGTCAAGACCCTAAATCCTCGAGAGATATATCTGCAGGTACTTACTGTCCGTGAATGTCGCCTAGGCTGCGCATCTGCATCTTCTTTGACTTTCTTCGACAAGTCCCAGTCGATCAAAATCCCAGTTCCCTCCTCGGTGATGAGAATATTTCCTGCGCTGATATCCCGGTGTAAGATTCGAGTCTTGTTATACGCATCGGTGTGTGCTATCACCATAGTTAGTTTGCGGAGTGACGGGAGGAATGCCCTGCTTACCGGCGATAGCGTCTCGAATCACCTCACATAATTGTCTAGTCGATTTGAATCGGTTTAGGGGCACCCCAACCGTTTCAAGAACCAGTCGATAATGAATATATGGTTCGACCATCGGACGACCAGGGCACCAAGGATAATTCAAATAGTCCTGTGTCCTTGTCCGTTGCACACCGACGGAAGCGCGAACCTGGCCATCATTGGCCGATGAACGAACGTCACCGGCGCGACCCATCTTCGCAATATTCCGGACTTCAGCCTCATGCAGTTCGCGATAGACGTCCCCTTCCTTTTGTATTTCCGGATGATCAACACGCCAAAAATCTTTCAGATATACGAGTTCGCCTCTCTCGACGTCGTAGGCAATGTATCCGAACGTGGCGCGTCCGATGAGTGCCTCCGTCGCCCATTTCGCGCTCGGTGTAATGTAACGCCTGGGCTCGTCGTCTGGAGAACGATCGTCCCACACAAGAATACTGTGAAGATGTCCCGTTTGCACGTTTTCGAACTTGGGGTACGTCCGCAATTTTGGAAGAGCCAACAAGGCCTCATTGTCGTCTGCAGGGCAGACGGTGGTGTCATGTCCACGATCGACTGGGGAAAGATGATTGAACCTCCACAGGAATTCAAAAAGATATTCGTCTGCCAATTTAGATAGTTCCGTGTAGATGATCCCGCTGCGATCCCATCGGAGTAGGCGAAAGGTGTCTTCGATCACGAAAACAGAAAATGAAAAGACCCGAAACTGAGAGCAATGATGCGACGTTGCGTATTCGATGAGCTGGCCACAAGTCCTGTACGCAGAGTTGGTCCAGTCAACGTGACAAGTGGCCTTTGGATTCCTTTGTAGTTCCTCGATTTGTATGAAGGGGTCCTCGCCTTTCCCTTTGTTTTCGATCCACAATTCGACAATTCCCCAGTGGAATTGCCATTTCTGCCCGCTTTTGGCGTCCGGGTCCTCCGAGTCCGGTTTAGGGGGGCATGATATAACTGAGATGTCCGGTTTGTTGTGGAATATCATGCTCGGGTGATGGGTGGTATTCTTGAATTGTAAGTCGGGGCATAACCCAGAATCCCCAATGGCCGCAATCTAGAAGTGGTTCTCAGCGCGTGTGCATCAACAGTGGGGGGGAGGCTTACAGATTTGTTTTCTTTCTCCGAGGCACGTGGCTCGTGGAAGGGAAATTCGCCCTGCGGACGAGGAGAGGGAGCAGCTGGGATAAATTCTTCCAAGAAGTCGTTCACGGGCATGGGCCCAACAAACTTGTTGCATATGTCGAATGTCATGTCGAGGTAACGTTCTAAGGCTGTTTTGGTGGGTGAGGAGGTGTGGGCTTCGGTACCAGGAAGGTCTCTTTTTAATGGGGTTGTGTCAGATAGAGCTGATATGACGGCGGTGTGTTGGGAATTGGGGGGTGTACTGAGTTCAGGCATAGGGTAATGGGAGTGTGAGGGGGATTGACACTCGTGGAAGTAGACTTCTCTCACCTTTGGTCCTAAATACTCGGATCAGGGTTCAAAACTGGGTTCAAACTTGCGAGATTATCCGAGGGCGCGTTGGTTTTTTGTGATCGATAAGAAAGGTGCGTTCCACACTTGAGTGGCTGGGAACAATGCCACAAGCAACGTTCGACATCGCTAAACTCAGCTCAGGTCGCGGCGTGGAAGTGACGCGCTGGATCACGTGCTTGGACAGGCTGCTTTATGCGCGTGATCGTGATGATAAGCGTGTCACGCGTCATGATTGATAATTGTTAAGTGAGCGCGGTACTTTTTCGCACTCTGTACTTTCTGCGACACTCACCGTGTTAACGAGCTTGGTTTCCTAGTGGTTCAGTGATATTGAACTTTGAGTTAAAAAACGATGGTTCCGTCAGACAAGTAGTCCTCTTGTTGAAATGCTATCGTATTCAACGTTCCAACCCCATGCCCAATGCCCATTGAGCGCGCGTCTATTCACCCTGCTTAAGTTTTTCACCAATACCTATGGGTCTGACTACAAAGGTGTTTTGGCTAGAGCGTGGCCAGGCTGACGCCCTGCTCTGCAGACCGGTCCTCCGTCGGATCCATCCCGGCAAGCGCCTTCTAGCGCACTGTACCGTCCTATGCGCCGCACATGCTAGTTCTCCTCCTCATCGCCACCATCCTCAGCTTTGCGCTCCCGGCGGTTCCTACGGGCTAAAGGATCCGCTGATTGAGGCTCAGTGAGCTCCAGGCTACCGTCGTTGTCGGTGTCCCATTCAGATTCCAGGTGCCTTTTCATGATGGCTAGGAATGCGTCGGAAGTTTGGAGCTTCTCCTGAGCGCGATCGACCCGCGGATCCGCCCTCCTCTTCTCTTCAATTTTCGACTGGTATACCGGATTGTTGCCTACTTCTATATAGAGGTAGAGGTCGCTGAGAAGTGACCGCATTTCTTCGATGATCGCCTGGCAGGGTGTTTCTACAGTAACATCAAAAAACGACGTGGAAAACAGGAGACCCCCAAAAAAGAACAGTTTGCCATCGCCACCCTTGATCATGCCAGTTCCGTCCGCTTCAAAGTGTTGGTCGAATATTTTGCGTATATGATCTTCGACGGTCCTTGTCTTTTTGGCCCTATAACGGACAATCTCGTATACGAGTACCCAGAAGAATGACTCGAGATCATCGGAAATCTCATGGGCCCGCGACCAAGGATCGCGCAACCGCGCTATGGATATGAATTGCCAAGTTCCCTGAGAAGGCATTCAGTTGGCGACTTTGTGCAGGGGAGAATTGAGACACCACCGTCCGCGAATGTTGCCTAGGTTTCGCATTCGGATCATCTTTCACCTTCTTCGACAAGTCCCAGTCGATCAAAATGCCAGCTCCATCCTCGGCGATGAGGATATTTCCTGTACTGATGTCCCGATGCAAGATTCGAGTCTTGTTGTACGCATCAGTGTGGGCTATTAACATGGTCAGTTTAACGAGCGACATATGAAAAACCTGCCTTACCGACGATGGCATCTCGGATCACCTCGCATAGCTGTCGAGTCGATTTGAATTGGTTTAGAGGCATGCCAACAGTCTCGAGAACTAGTCGATAATGAACATATGGTTCGACCACCAGACCATCTGAGCACCGTGAATGATTCAAATAGCTTTGTGTCCTTGTCCGTTGGACACCCACGGAGGCGCGAACCTGGCCATCATTGATTGAACGAACGTCACCCGCGCGACCTAGCTTTGCAATATTCCGGACTTCAGCTCCGTGTAGTTCGTGATACACATTCCCTTCCTTTAGGACTCCCGGATGGTCAACACGCCAGAAATCTTTCAGATATACGAGTTCGCCTCTCTCGACATCAAAGGCAATGTATCCGAACGTGGCGCGTCCGATGAGCGTTTCCGTCGCCCATTTCGCGCTCGGAGTGATGTAACGCCTGGGCCCATCGTCTGGAGAACGATCGTCCCAGACAAGAATCCTGTGAAGGTGTCCCTTCCGCACATTTTCAAACTTCGGGTACGTCCGTAATTTTGGAAGCGCCAACTCAGCCTCATCGTCGTCTGCCAAGGAGACCGTGGTGTCATATCCGCGATCAACAACGGAAAGATCGTTGAACCTCCACAAATTTTCAAAAAGCCTTCCGTCCGCCCATTTGAATGATTCTGTGTAGATGATCCCGCTACGATCCCACCGAAGCAGGCGAGCAGTCTCCTCGAATACCGCAACGGAAAATGAAAACACGCGAAACTGAGAGCGATGAAGGGTCACTGCGTGGGAGATCAGCCGGCTATAGGTCCCGTAAGCACCGTTCGTCCAACGAATGTGATGAGAGGTATCATTTGCATGTTCCTGTAGTTCCTGGATTGTCATAAAAGGGTCATCCTTTTTCGGTTTGTTTTCGATCCACAATTCGACGGTTCTCCAGTCGAATTTCGCTGGCTGCTGACTTGCAGAGTCCGCGTCAGGGAAGCATGAAAAAACCGAGATATCGGGTTCGGAAGGGTGTTCCTTTTGGGGGGGAGAGGGATTGTCCACGAAGTGTAGAGCGGGACACAGGTCAGACCGTTGAATAGCCTCAACCTCGAACGGTTGTTACGTTGCGTTGGCCGACGAGACGGAGGAAGGCACTCACAAATTCGTCCAAGTTCTGAGGGACAGTGCTCTGGGAAAACAGAACGGCACCTCCTGAGCGAGGAACAGGGCAGTGTGGACCTGGCATAAACTCTCGAAGAAAGACGTCCACTGGCATGGGTCCCACGAATTTGTTGCAGATGTCGAATCCCATGTCCGCGTAGCGTTCTGAAGATCGCTTGGAGGCGTGAATGTGTAGGGCGCACTGCCAATGCTTCTCGAAAGAATGCTATCAGATTCGTGGACTCCAATGTCGGTGTCTTGGGAAGTGGTTGGAATACAGCGATTAGGCATAGAGAGATATGAGCTTGACAATGGCCAACACCGATTTTTTGTCACTCACCTTTACTATTAGATTTAACTGACAAGAGTTTCAAGCTTCCTCAGGAGGATGCAGCGTAATTTCTTTGTGAAGATGATGCGCACTGAGTTCGAGTGACGAGAAAGGTGTCTCGGTTCAACTCACTGGCAGCTAATGTGGTAAGACTGTGGTAAGCAGGATGTTGGCCGGACCCACAAATTTGATTTCAAGTCGCGCATTCTAAGCGACGGGTAGGTTCGTGTGCGTGTCTAGGCTGTGGCTGGAGACTCTGCCAAGGCAGTTGGAAGCCTAGCATTGTTTTCAAAATGCATCCAAGCTAACATGTGTTCGCTGGGAGAACATTAGAGTCTGATACTCCGTGGGCGTACTAACAGCGGGCATTGGGCTCGCTGGATGCAGTTGACTGCGGGTTTCAATGCTTGGACCGCAACGGAAGCGGAAAGGTCAGTGGCAATAAGTCCTTGGGTCTGTTTGGTGCCGCAGTTTTCTGTGCGGACATGGAGGTGAGACGAGACGACTTGAATTAGGTCGTAGGGGAAATATGCTGTGCTTGTATTCAGCGGAAATCTTGTGAGAACGAATGGTCAGCCTGAGAGTCGTCCCAGTTGTCGTCCCATGATACTCAGATGGCCGTGACCTAAGTCGTGGCGTTGACCCAACTCAGGCACCTCCTGATAACGCTACACATCGTAAAGTTTCCTAGGACTTCCTTTATTCCTATCTCCTGCTTGAATTTTGGGCTCCCGCTTCCGATCTGAGGATTCTGGACATATCATCACGCATTCAGATTATCGTGGCTAAAATCATAAAAGCACTGGAATCGGTTGTTGATGTTGATTTATAACTTGATAGATTCATCCTGGATCTTCCTAAATGGCATGTCTACAGTACAACTACACATCACTACTAGTGGGTGTGTGTCCAACGCTCAGTCATTCGTCTGAGACAATGGACTACGTAAAGTGAAGCAAACAGTTCAGGGTCCAGTACCGGCCCATGTCACAGTACAGCACAGCGCGGTCCCTAGAAAACGTTTGCCGATATCATTGCTCCGCCGGCGGATCATCTTTCCTCGACCGAAGGCTCCCGGAGGAAATGAGGCTCGAGCTAGGCATATCGCGAGACGTGCTGAAGGGCGAATTGTGATGGGAAGAAGTCATACTGGTCTGAGTCGAATGTCCGTCCACAGCACTTCTTCGCATCGACGGTTTGGGTGGGTACCGTCCTAAGCGGCGCATGTGCCAGTTCTCCTCCCCATTGCCACTATCCTCGGCTTTCCGCTTCCGGAGGTTCCTACTGGCTGAAGGGTCCGGTTGAGGGTCGGTAAGATCCAGGCTACCATCATCGTCGATGTCCCATTCAGATTCCAGGTGCTTTTTCATAATGGCTAGGAATGCGTCGGAAGTTTGGAGCTCCTCGCGAGCGCGGTCGACTCGCGGATCCGCCTTCCTCTTCTGTTCAATTTTCGACAGTAATACCGGATTGTTGCTTGCTTCCATATGGAGGTAGAGCTCGGTGAGAAGAGACCGCATTTCTTCGATGATCGCGCCGCAGGGTGTTTCTACCGTGATTTCAAAAAATGACGTGGAAAACAGGGTACCTGTAAAAAAGAACAGTTTGCCATCGCCACCCTTGGTAATGCCAGCTCCGTCCGCTTCAAAGTGTTGGTCGAATAAATCGTACATATGTCTTTCGACGTCACTTGTCCTTGTGGCCCTATAGCGGACGATCTCATATATGAGTACCCAGAAGAATGACTCGAGATCATCTGAAATCTCATGGGCCCGCGACCAAGGATCGCGTAACCGCGCTAAGGAGATGAATTGCCACGTTCCCTAAGAAGACAATCCGTTGGCAACTGAGTGCATGGGAGGATTGAGACACCCACCGTCCGTGAATGTCGCCTAGGTTTCGCATTCGGATCATCTTTCACCTTCTTCGACAAGTCCCAGTCGATCAAAATCCCAGTACCCTCCTTGGTGATGAGGATATTTCCTGCGCTGACGTCCCGATGCAAGATTTGAGTCTTGTTGTACGCGTCGGTGTGGGCTATTAACATGGTGAGTTTGAGGAGTGACATCAAGAAAACCCGCCTTACCGACGATGCCATCTCGAATCACCTCACACAACTGTCTGGTCGATTTGAATCGGTTCAGAGGCATCCCAACAGTCTCGAGAACCAGTCGATAATGAACGTATGGTTCAACCACTGGGCGGCCAGGGCACCATGAATGATTCAAATAGTCAGATGGCCTCGTCCGTTGCACACCGACGGAAGCGCGAACCTGGCCATCATTGATTGTTGAACGAACGTCACCGGCGCGACCCATCTTCGCAATGTTCCGGACTTCAGCTTCATGCAGTTCGCGATAGACGTCTCCTTCCTTTTGTATTTCCGGATGATCAACACGCCAGAAATCTTTCAGATACACAAGTTCGCCTCTCTCGATGTCGAAGGCAATGTACCCAAACGTGGCGCGTCCGATGAGTGCTTCCGTCGCCCATTTCGCGCTCGGAGTGATGTAACGCCTGGGCCCATCGTCTAAAAAACGATCGTCCCAGACAAGAATCCTGTGAAGATCCTTCGTTTGCACGTTTTCGAACTTGGGGTACGTCCGCAATTTTGGAAGAGCCAACAAGGCCTCATTGGCGTCTGCCGGGCAGACGGTGGTGTCATGTCCACGATCGACTGGGGAAAGATGATTGAACCTCCACAGGAATTCAAAAAGGTATTCGTCTGCCAATTTAGATGGCTCCGTGTAGATGATCCC
>Ga0307512_10005923_pt1 | contig 12560 bp, 20 predicted proteins | sample 14_EM_MG_FD_200267 | JGI IMG/M metagenome (GOLD analysis project Ga0307512, IMG submission 200267) | Populus trichocarpa ectomycorrhiza microbial communities from riparian zone in the Pacific Northwest, United States - 14_EM | ecosystem: Host-associated > Plants > Roots > Unclassified | place... | reverse complement strand
TCATTGCATGGGTCTGTCGCTGGCAGACCTCATACTCTTTTCTCTTCTCCTTTCCCCCCCTTTCTGCTCACTCTGTCACTCTGCATCTAGTGTCTTGCCTGGCCTTGCAGGCAACATCGGCCCCCCCTCTCTCACCTTGTTTTTGTGTGGGACCAACTCTTGAGCGAGCAAGCAAGCGACAATAAATCGAGCCAACAGGCCACTGTTTCATCTTTGGGCTTTTTCAATTCATATATTCCCTGTTCTCTTGCTCTTCCTCACCTTTGCAGATCATATCATGTCTTGTCAACATCTGAAGTGTCACTGTAAGGCTTGCCTTACAGCAACACATGAATGGCCACAATGGGGCCTCTTTTCCTCTAGTGCATCCAGTGCGTTGTTTGTATTGACCTCCTTGTCCATATATCCACTGTCACCGCCTCCCAAAGACACTGACACCATGTCCTGACGACACTGACACCAACACCAACACCAACACACTGCCTCCCAATGACGCCAACACTGCATCCTGATGACACAGGCACCACATCGCAATGACACAGGCACTGCATCCTGATGATGCCAACACTGCATCCCAATGGCTCCAACACCACATCGCAACAACATGGGCACCACATCCTGACAACTCTGACACCATCCCCTCCTTGCCCTCACTTTCATGGACTTGTCACAATATCCTTACCTTAATATACTGTAGATCTCTGTAGGTACTCAAATGTATATACACCAAACCTCCTGCTCTTGTGGAGTGCATGCAAGCATCAACCCCTTAAGACTTTTCCTTGTGTGATCTGCTTTTGTTCAATGGATGTGAGACTGAGACAAGCAACAAGGGTTGCAAATGAGAGGCTAAGCATCAGCATTGCAGGCCCAGCACTGTTTTTTTTAATTTTCACAAGTGAATACAAAGTCCAGCCCTAAACGTATTGCATTGGTCAGAGACTCAAACATGATGGAGGTGCCGACACCATGCCAACTGGTCCCCAAGACAAAGGCAGCCCATTATTTTTGCCATTATTGCATTTTCATGGGAGGGGGGTTTCAAAGTTGACCATTAATTAACCATTAATTTTCTCATTATTTAGTCCATTAATCAAAATTTGGCTCTAAAAACTACTTAATGGTAAAATTAATGGAACCAATAATGGGGTCAATAAGGGCAACTTTGAACGACCCTAATGACAACAATAGCGATAAATACAGTATGTGCATGAAAATTTTTATACAAGTACTTAATTGGAGCGGTTAAAATAAGGATAAGTCATGCTGTCAGTGGTATGGTAGTGCGATATTCGGAGATGCAGGATGCGCAGTGTAAATTAGCGGGGGGAGGGACATAGGGGCAGGCAACAGGTCGTCACTTGGGCCAACGGCCCGACCGCTATGGCGAGGGAAAGCTGGGAAGGTGAGTTTACGGTGGTTCCGCGTGCTCCCCAAAGGTATGGGTAGGAAATGTAGCAGGGGAAGCATAGCAAACAAACCCGCTATGGAGACGGCGGCCCTGATGGCATGCTTCTCATGCATCCAAATACATAAGAATATCTGGGCCGGGAGACACAACATAGACACAATCAGCGTGAACAACCCTAGTAAATAATAAGGTTAGTGGGACATTTGCTGAGTTCTTGTAGTGCGTCGTTACGCACAGTGCCATTCGATCCATATCCATCGTCGTGGAGTGATACCACTGTCATCACTCAACTCCCTTTGAAAAGGGGGGATTTCGAACCGACACTCAGCTGTTCCACGAATCTTCTCGCGCAATCGTCTAGTGAGCCTGGGAATATCTCCAAAATTCCTTGTGAGGACGAGGGAGCTGATCGTGGCGCTCACGCTGAATATCAGCGCGATGTAGGAGAGAACGATGAGATACTGATGCGTGACTGGTTCGGTACGCTGGATAAAGTCCGGAGATGTTTTGAAGAAGACCAAAAGTTGGGACTCTATCCCTGCAAGGACTGTCGACTGTGACGAGGCGAATGACGGGAAAATGTGGTGACATTTTAGGATCAGGACTCGTAGAAAAGTCATGACTGAATCGTACGCACCACGACTGCGGCTGCCTGGTAAGTCGGAAGTTTGTACTGTGCGAAACACTCCGCCTTCTTTCTCGTCACGGTGCTCTCTTCAGACTCTTCTTCGAACAACGTACTGTGGTGGAAGATGGCATCAAGGTGTAGGAACTCGGCCCTGCTGAGAATCGATTCGTTGTGCAGCGGATCGTGATGGTGGACACATACTGGGGCTTGGATGGAGGACATTTTGGAGGGAAGATGGGAGTAACGAAGAGGCATCATTTCTCGCAGGGGTTTTCAAGGACCTTGAACTGACCTCGCTACGACCCTGGGGGGCGGCAACACTACCAGAGCTCGGCTCCAGTACCCGGCAGTAAAGCACAGATATTCTACTAGGGTGAACCCACAATAGCGGGGCATGGACCACATGTAATATGAGGCAAATACACCCACTGGGAGGATCCGTCGGTGTTTGGAAAAAAATGTGGGGTCACGATGACATGCCCCATCGTGACCAGGCGAAAAAATACGTTTGGAAGGTCGCGATAGGTCCGCGATGAGCCAGGAGTAGGTCGGACTGCACAGATATTGATGTTTTTGGAACTCTCCACAGCTCGGTGTATCACGAGCATATGATGACAAGAGATCTCGTGACCGGGTATTTTGACTATTTTTAGGTTGACGGTCGGAGTCACAATTAATATGTGGTTTGAACCCCCAGCGCCACACTGCCACTGGAGTAAAACCATTCCCGATTCCCGCCAATTCCCCGCCTCCATAATATATGCGCACCTGTGGCCGGGTCGTAGTTCTGCATACTTGATGGATCTCAGACAAACCTTGAAGGCACGCCACAGCATGATCGCATTGCAAACTATACACATCAAGTGGCGAGAAATAACACATGAGACTTTGACTCCGGACAGGACATGCCCAGAGGCTCCGTTGAGAGGCTCATTACAGGCCCGTGGGTCGGATATAGGTTACACGACATCGATCCCTGGTAATTGGAATTCCTACTCCCGGTCCTAAGCTCCCGGTGGAGAAAGGTACTGGTACTAGTCGTACATTGGGATTGGCAATCGCAACACCTGACGCTTGCGGATTCCACTGTGATACCGGTTAGCTTTGTATCCCGCACTCGTTGAAACATCGGCGTTTCGAATTCGTGCCGTATGTCATTGCATTGTACATTTGAAATGACCTAAAATGTTGTCTATGTCACAGCCAAAGGTTGTCATCCGTCCAGCTCTCCCGCCTTCACCTCGTTCAATTCATGAGCAAGTTTGACAACGTCATTCTGCATCAGACTCAGTTCGTGCTGCATTGTGGATTCGAAACGCCGACGCACCCCTTTACGAACGATCTTCACCGCCGGGTCTCCCTCGCGGGCGTTTCGCGTGATAGTATTGCCCTGGCCAAAACAAACCCAGCCGCAGTATTAACACAATTTAGTATGGTCGGAAGAAAGGGGCAGTAGTGCACCTTGTTGCTCTGGACTTGAGCTTGACCTTCGTGTACGACTTCGTCCACTTTTCCCGTGACATTGCTACTGCCCCATTTCCATCTGTCGACACACAGAGTTCGTTAGCTCGCACGGCGGAACGAAGGGATAACTTTCTAGCAAAAGCACGCACGAAACGTCTTGTCCTTCCTTCAATTGTTCGCTCATATTGAAAATGAAACTTGGTGTAGAGGCTCGAGAATCGGGTGATAGTACAGGGGGACGTGAGCACGCTTTATAGAAGCGTGCCATCGTGAGCTGGGTTACTACGTCATCGAGTCATGCCGCAATCGCATCGTGTGGAGTGTGGAGAGGGCTTGTCATAGGGATAGGGGATCGCATTCCTGATATCAAGAAACATGACGACGTTCGGCAGCCAAAAAATGTTCTTAGCGCTATTCTGCGCTCGCGGGCACCAGTGGTAAGTACGGTGAGTAGCAGTGCTGTAGCCTCAGGATCTGACCACGTGACGTCCTCCGAACGCCCAAAGGTTGCCACGCACGTTGACTTCACGAAATATGATCTATTCCTTTCCTCTTCCTCTCAAGTTTCCTTCTCGTCTCGTCTCACCTCACTTTCGATGACACGTGGGTCCCCCACTTTCGCAGGCCGACGCCGCAAGTGCGCGTCTCCTCGATGGCTGTCATACCAACCGTCACGCACAACGCGCGACACCTCCAGTCGCCTCATTCGGGATTCATGTTTCGCCGGACTCGCATTTTACTGTGTATAGAATCATTCAGGACTCTTTCCGTATGTTCCTTTACTCTCCTTCTGTCCTAGACCCCCAGCTCCTCCACCGCCTGGCACGTAGCGTATATGTACACGACCCTCCTCACCTGACCCCGCCCACTGGCAAGCAGGCAAGAATACAGCCCCACTTTCCCTTCCTTTTTCCGTTTGCGTGCGTTCGCTTCAAACACTTCCTACCATTACGAATACCCCAGCTGTGCCGTGGGAGCTGTGAGTACCCATCACGGTCTGCGTTTGCGTTCAGTTTCGTCTTGTCTCGTCTCATTCAGCATCGTACAAGCGGCTCACGCGGAGCCATCTCGTGTCATACACACACACTCTCTCTCTCCTTTGCGCCTTCGCGTTCCCCTCGGGAACGCGGACCCGCTTCGGACCTGACCTTTCCCCGAACTCACTACTGTAGCAGTGTGAACTTTCCACCTGCAATACACTTTCCTTTCTCGATCTGGATCTGTAAATTTCCTGTCACACCGTACGTGAGGTACAGCCAGGGTCCTTTGTACGCCATATAGGCGTGGGCACGCATAATTCAGTCCCATGAAAGGAAGGGATCAGGTTTGGATAGTCACAACAGCTTATCCCATGGTTGCGGTATGAAAAATGGCGCCCCTTTCCGAGAAAGAAATCTGTGGTCCAGGTTGTACCACATCTATTCATGTTCTCCCATTCTTGTCTCCATTTGTAAGTTTTTTTGCAGTAGCCACTAAAGTTGTGACTAAACGACATCGCTAAGGTGCCCCTTATCACCAGGTCTTGCCAGTATGTTCTAGCTAGTACACTGGCAGGAGGGTCGAGAACGCGCGTGACGACGACCCGGATGTGTCGCTGATCATCGAGGGGCCGCAGGGACCCCTTGTTCTTTGTAAGCATGGTTCCGATTTGATGGGCCTCAAAACAAAACAAAGACAATTCACCCGAAATGACGGCTTTGGAGGTTGAGAACATGGGAAAGGTTGTTTCTTTGTCTCGCCTCTGATTGACTCTTCGTCCAGCCAAGTTACCTTTTGTTCATGGGCACCATCGCCGGCCATTGATTCTGGTTTCTGACTCTCGACGGCCGCTTCAAATAGAGAGGCCTTCCTGGGATATCTTCCTTCAAGGTCTAGGAGCAGCACTTTTCAAGGTGGCCAAGCACCTTCTCTGATGGCTCTCCTCGCTGGGGTGCCTCGGGTGCCTGCCTGTCCTCTCGCAGAAGCACCTCAGGCTTGCGCCCACCGTCAGTCAACGTTGTCGCGTCAGCGTTTTATGTCCGCACACAGCTTTCCACGCACCCTGGGCTTTGCGGTAGCTCTCTCACTCGCGCCACTGAGCCCAAAGCCAGCGGTTCCGTCGGCTAGGGCCCAGGTGCGATGTCCGCACCTGGCAATACTCTCCCTCGTTGGTGTGCCTCGGCTCCGAGGTGTAATGATTTTGCTGAACTTAGAATCTGACGCTATTCTATTCAATGGAGGTAGGTTATTGAGTTAGGGTCAACTTGTAGCGTTAATACATCCACACAGTTGACAAAATGGGAAGATGCGTGGGTAAACCCTCGTACCTGATCCCTCGACCGCCTCCTGATACAAAAAAAGACATCTCCGAGACTCGATGCCTTCTTAGAACCTTGTCCCAGATGGAACGCCAGCAGCAATGGAATAATGTTGACCCTGGCTACTAGTATGGCTTGAATGATCACCTCGGTCAAGCCTATCCAGTGTGGTATAGGGGGTCCGATTCCCGCTCTACTACCTTCGTCATCTCTCGTCCGCGGCATGGGGCTCGGGCTGAGGTCACGTTAGCCAAGGGTGAATGGTATTAAAGTTGGTTGGGTGCAATATCATACCGTTCCCTCCAGACTCCTCTCCCTGATCATTTCTCATGGATACCTCGATCGCCTCCGGACGCTCTCCTTCCCCGAACAAGGAGAATACCTCTGATATCATCCACAAATTGCGTGGAGATGATCGCGAGCAAAACCAGGCTGCGGACCCGAAAGTCCTCCAGAGAGCGACTCTCAAGATAGATTTCTATCTCATTCCCATCGGTGCCATGTTTTGTGTGTCCTTCACGTTTCTGCCACTCGTCTCACCTTCTACCACTAATTCTTTGCCTCTCGTACAGATCTCTTGGCATTCTTGGTGAGTGCACTCTTGCTGCATCCCTGGAAGCTTCGTCAATAACCAAACGCTTGCAGGATAGAGCGTACGTGTCTCTGAGTGATTCATCTGTCTTTCTGACACGACCCAAAAGGAATATCGGTAATGCTCGGGTAGCTGGACTCACGAAAGACCTCCGCATGACCACAAATCAATTCTTGACTGCATTGTCTATTACTTAGTAGGAATCTCCGCACTATCTCCGCCCTCCCTGATATTCCTTGACTGATTATCAAAAGTGTCCCGTACATTCTTATGGAACTCCCCATGAACCTACTCATGAAGCGCATCGGTGCCAATATAACCCTCCCCGTTATGGCCGTCCTCTGGGGATTAGTCTGTACATGCCAGGGTAGCTATTTTCCGTTGGTGCCGCCCTGCTTAGCACTCACCGTACAGATTAGGCGCCGTAACTTCCTATCACGGACTTCTCGTGTGCCGGGTCTTCCTTGGCGCCCTTGAGGGTATTATCCATTAGCACGGATCTTCCCCAATACTAATGCCGTGCTTCCTCAGGTGGCCTCACACCTGGTATCTTCCTCCTCCTCTCCAGCTTTTATAAACGTCATGCCCTGCAGCTCCGCTTTGCCATGTTGTTCAGCGTCATCTCTCTTGCTGGCGCCTTTTCTGGCCTCCTGGCCTTCGCCATTGGACACCTCGATGGGAAGCATGGACTCGCAGGCTGGCAGTGGATCTTTATTATTGTTTGTGTCCCTTTCATTCGTCGTATCTTATATATCATCGACACCTTCACTCAGGAGGGAGTCGTCACCATCGCCTTTGGACTTCTTGCTTGGCATTTCGTCCCCACTTCACCTAGAGCCATCAGAATTCTCACCGAAGAGGAGCGCGAGGCATATTGCCGAGACCTTGCCGATGATTGGAGTGGTGACGCCGATACCGATGGCAAATATAAGGAGGAGTTCAGTTGGAATGAAGTCACCAGCGCATTCACAGATGCGCCCCACGTTCTTATGCTCTCAGTCCCCGCATTCTTTACAGGCTTAACGATGAGATAGCACTGTGTTCTCTCGCGTAAATAATCATGAACATGTATCGTATATTTGACAGGTTTATGGACTTGCCAACTTGTATCGACTCTCGATTCCCTTCTCAATTGGGCGCATATACTGACCTCTATGCCTTAGTGCTCCAACCATTGTTTCTGCCCTTGGACATTCCCCCAGCCAAACGCAGCTGCTAACGGTACGTTCATTAATCTGTCAAGAGGCTACATAGGATTTAGACGTAATTACTACTAGGTACCCCCGTTCGTCTGCTCCTTTGTTTTCTGCATCGTTGGCGCATATTTCTGCGATAAATACAAGAACCGTGGGGTGATGGCTATAGCCTGTCCGCTTTTAGCTGCAGCAGGTTACTCCATGTTCCTCGGTACGCTGTGCCGTTCGATCTTCCATTTTTGATCTCTGAAGGGACGATTATTTGTTCACATATCCAGGCTCAAAGAACAAAAAAATAGACTACGCGGCACTACATTTAGAGATCATTGGTAATTATGGCAGCACTTCCTGCCTAGGCACGTGGCTTGCAAACAACGTACAACCGCATTACCGCCGCGCGACTGCGGTTGCGATCTTTGCCTTTACGGCTAACATAGGTGGAATCGTGTCCCCATGGTTCTTCACTGATCCTCCGCGGTTCCACAAGGCGACCTCTATCAACTTGGTCGTCTCACTTGGCATGGCTGCTTCATGCGCCGGTGTGATTGTATACTTCCGCGCCAGCAATGTTAAGAAGCGCAAGAAGGTGGAGGATTACCTACAGACGCACGGGAAGGGCCTTGGACATGGGGAGTGGGACTCACTTGAGGAGCGGAGGCGGCTCGGAGATCGTCATCCCCGATTCGAGTTTACACTGTAAATGCTTCACTCGACGAAGTTTATGTCGTTGGTTATAACCAGCTACTTTTCAAACACCCCGCAAGCTTCAGCTCCGTGCATACTGCATGGCTCGATCGTCTTGCTTGGTCACTGGTCTAGGGTGCTGTACTTCAGTTTGTACAAATATCTATGATGTCCTAGAGCTCCGTGATCCGTTATATACCTAATGAAGTGTCCTCGGGACTTTTCAGCTGAATATAGTTTCCTCTGGGGCGAGCGTTAATTCGGACGCTCGGAAATTCGCAATCCTCGGATAGCTGCATCTCAAGAGTACAGCTTCCAGCGTATTAATTCCCTCTAGACCTTGGTGGACATGCACTATAAATCGGCCACTCGCGCGTGAACTTTTCTTTATCGCCAGGACCATTGGATGGGAGTTCCATATCCTTGGTCGTGCTCCAGATTCCTTTCGATAATAATTTCCCCACGAACTCAGAAATACTCGCATAGTTCTCTGACTTTCAGTGGCGAGGTTTTCGAACTTTGAAGAAAATAACGATGCGAATACAATTTGATGGGTGGTGTATATTAAGATGTAGAGGACGGGCGAGATCATACTATTCAAAACATAATGAGACAGGAAACTGGTACAGGTACGTGATGTATACAATCACCAACCATTGCCAACTGCGACCACACGGGATATGAGAGAGGACATAAAAGTGGCACAAGCTATGCAAACACAGAAATGAGCATGTACTGACCACGGTACTCAAAACTGTACTGCTCACCTTGTACTCTAAATGAATAGAGCAGGGAGAAGACGGTTCTGGGTATATAGAATAGAACGTTGCTATGTACAAGTCCGGCGGATATGAATGGGAGGCCCTTAAGATATATGGGAGTATGGTTGCTATAAACTTGAATGTGGGAATCACCAAATCACCAACTATATGATGGGTCGCTACCACGGTACAGACCGAAACGTCCGAATCCTATCGAGAAATGAATGGAAGGGGGGTAGCTGGCTTTGGGGGAGAAGGTCCTTCCATAGAGGGGCAAGAAGATGACGAGTCACTGCATCATAGAAAGCCCGTCATGTGGAAGACGGGATGAGGAAGACCACAACGATATCCCACACCAAGGCAAGAGAGGGGGGGGGGATCTCCGCCGTGTAGAAGGATATTAATATTCTGAGATGAATAGAGGGAGGCTGGGTGAAGAATGGATGTAGTATCTATTTGGGGTCGAAGGTGGGTCAAAGCTTGCTGCCAAGGAGATGATGGTGGTAGGACCAACGGCGGTGTCATGTTGAAGTCGTGGGAATGGTAGAATTGGATCGACTCGGAGGCACTGTGACTTGGGGTACAGCCTGGGAAGACACGACGGATGACGGAGGCAGTTCAGCCAACGATGGCTCGTCTCGAGGGTGTGTTATTGTATGAGCTGGCAAGGTTGGAGGCAGTGAAGGGGTGGCAGACCCGGAAGTCGTAGGAGGGGGGTGGGTACCCTCTAAATATTTCTCCATAGCTTCGTTGCCGTTGTACATGGAATGTGAGCGATGCGCGGCGACTTTGCACAGTGGATACGACGACGGGTTAAGCAGTGGTTCAGAGAGATCCCCGGAAACGCCAAAGCACGGAAGCCTGGAAGCGGGACTGGCGCCTTTATGTAAAGCGACGTAATGATGGCGGATCTCTCTGAGAAAAAGCACAGGGTAGGAACATGTGTCCCCGTCTTGAGCTTCCCGCACGACTTCATTCCACATGGCACAGAAGTCGCATTGCAGGTCAGGAAGCGTATTGCGGATGTCAAATTGAGACAGTGATCGCACGACGTCGCGGGAAAAGAGCTCGTATCGATTGGCGCGGCGCGTGAAATGGATCAAGTTGCCGAGTAGCACGCTATCTCCGTGGGCTTGATAGTCCTGAAATACGCTGTCCGGAACGCCTAGGTGGTCTCTAGCGAGGATAGCCCACGCTCCGTTCCGTTCCCGCGCGCTTGCGACAATGACGGCAATGACACCGCGGATATAGTGTGAACCGCCCGTCACTGCCTTTGTCCCAGGATCTCAGAGAATTCCCAATATCAATGGAATCAAGCCTCGCACCCCAGTCCACATCGATCAGCCTGCTGAACATGTTGCCGACTGGATCAAGAACGGGAGGTAGTACTTCACCAGCAGCATGGAGGCAAGTGGTGACCGGTGAGCCGACGGAGTTTGACGGATTCAGGGAGTGAATGCGATAAAAGGGTGTGACGCATGAAATTACCTATCGCATTTTCGGCCATGCCCCGAGCCCGATCACGAGCCAGCTTGACCTCATCTGATCTAAAGAAGCCCAGGAATGGACTCGAAGACCTTTTCTTGCTCGTCATCTTCACGCGGAAAACGAACAGCCCACTGCAAGATACGGTAATCGATATCCGCGGATTGTTTCCAAATCGCTTTCTTGATCTCCCACCCGAATCCCAGAAGCTTCCGTCGGGTGAAGAGCGCCAACCATTCCCGAACGCGATGGCGCGCATCGGAGGAACAGAAAATGGACAGCGGGCCGTGAAGGACTGTAAGGGAATAATATAGAATACGGGTGTAAAGGAACCAAGCGATTGGGGACAGTGGCGAATAGTATGGACTGTTGGACCAGAAGATTGGCATAAACGTGATACACACATAAAACATAGACAAAAGCGCGACCCAGCAAATTACCACATTGAACATAGTTCCCGTGTTCACACACATACACTGAGGCTCGACGTGTGCTCGAACTCAACCTTTTAGATTTGTTCTTTTCTACAGGTTATGGGCCCTGCCCTAGCCCAATAGACCCAACTGTCATTGCTGCAACGTCAAACCACAATACATCACAATGTCTCTTCCAGCACTCCTTGCCAACGTCCCACCTCTCCATGATGACGCATCCAACTGGGCCATCTTCACCATGCATTTCCAAGAAGCCATGGAGGCCATGAACCGATGGGGCCACTTTGATGGATCAACCACGCGTCCTGTTCTGAAGGACACCACCCACCCCACAAACACAGAAGTCCAGGCCATTAAGGAGTGGGAGCAAGAAGACCGCGCCACATGATACCACCTGTCCAGGCGGCTCCCAGACTGCATCTTCATTTGCTTGATTGACCACAAAACAGTGAAGGCGTGATGGGACGGGCTCACTAAAGAGCTTGGCCAGCCAGGACTGGAAGACACCAAGAGAGAAGAGGAACTCACCAGAAAACCTCCCGCAGCCACAGGACAGGAGATGTCACGGACTGCCTCCTTTCTTACCTAATCTTCCATTTCCCTTTTTCGTACCTTGCTCCGGACCGCTCTCTCCTTCGCTTACATAACTTACCTATGGAACATTCTCGCGTTTTCCAGAGACTTCCATAAGGTTCCATCGCCTTCTGTTCCCTTCTGTCGCTTTCCATGACCTTCTATTACCTTCTACAACATTCCAGTAGCTTCTATGACTCTCATGTATATATACCATACCTTTAGCATAGAATGAGTTCCCTAAGCTTGTTCTATTCGTGCAATACAGGCTATTGTACCTTCTTGAACGCATGCAGCTTCCTCCCTGAAAAGAACCTCCTTGCAATAGTTGACCTTGTCGCTATTCGCCTTCTCATCTCTAAACATCTTCAAGGTCACGTGTTGTACCTTGCTCGATTCCAAGTTGTGTCTCGACTTGTGTAATCTTCACTTGCTCTCAGACAAGTCATGTGATGTATCACATGATCTCCTTTGACCTTTCAACAAGTCATGTGACATCTCATGTGACCAATCCCAACACCCGATTCCCGATGCCCACCTTTCCTCTTTGGTTTGCTGACACGCTTACCAGATTAGGCCAACTTTCTAATTGGATTGCCTGCTTGCTTTCTGATTTGGGAATTACCCCTGTCTGAAAACTCCAGAACTCGAACGACTGAAAGACACGGTGACCTGACCATGACAGGAGAGCAGCAGCAGGAAAAGGAGGCACAGGGGAAATTGCCACAACTGCGGAGAGGAGGGCCACTGCACCCATGATTGTTGCACTCCAAAGGAGGAGCTGGCAACAGCCCTAATCGCACAGGAACAGTCAGGTGCAACAGCGCATGTCATGGACTGCCTCCCTCCTTACCTAATTTCCTCCTTCCTATTTCATACTTGACTCTGGACTGCTTTCTGATTCGCTTACCTAACTTACCTATGGACGATTCTTGTGTTTTCTAGAGACTTCCATAAGGTTCCATGACCTTCTCTTTGCTTCTGTCACCTTCTATAGGCTTCTCCTATCTTCCAGTAGCTTCCATCAACCCATGT
>Ga0307512_10005922_pt1 | contig 12563 bp, 17 predicted proteins | sample 14_EM_MG_FD_200267 | JGI IMG/M metagenome (GOLD analysis project Ga0307512, IMG submission 200267) | Populus trichocarpa ectomycorrhiza microbial communities from riparian zone in the Pacific Northwest, United States - 14_EM | ecosystem: Host-associated > Plants > Roots > Unclassified | place... | reverse complement strand
CCCCTGGCCTATCTCCAGTTGCTACTTATTATCACGCCTTCTGCTTTGTCTGGACATTTGTTTATTCCTCTTCCATTATAGGTCTTACAGTATCATTCCCTGTCCGCTCTTTGTCGATCCCCATATTCCCACTACACACCCGCCGGACTGTCACAGCTATCGAATTATCCTTCCTACAGAAATGCATTATCTGGATCCAGAGAGTCCCAGAGGACTTTATCGCCGAGGCTGATACTAAGAAGTGAATTGCACACTGAGTGTATGGATATGAAAGGCGGAAGACCGAAGTGTCTGGCCCCGGTTACCGTTTCACAGGCAGGCCAAACCCATAACCCCGGTGACTGCGGCCAGACCAAAACAGGTACATGATATCCTCGGTTTAGGAAAGTTGGCCAGCCACAACGAGGCTGACAATGTCGAGTCGCGATCCTCGGTTGGGATCAATGGAGGTAGGGTTCATGATGGTTGCAGGGGCGACTCTGTCGAGACAAAGGGAGGGTTTTATTGTATCGCCATAGCAGAAGCGCAAGGGCTGTGGGCGGAATGGCGAGAACATGCACCTCGCTTCCATCGGCATTCACCTGTGTGATATCAGTTACAATAGTAGGAGCGAACCCAGATGGGGTTGAAACTTGAATGCAAGTATCACTATCTGTGTGAAGGTGTCTCGTTCTAGCCACTAGGCCGGTGCTAGAGACAGAGAGAGAAAAGGGGATGATTGTGGACACGTTTTGTTGGATGGGTTTCGGATTCGAGGGTGCCCGCATGTCGGCAAACTCCGCGTGTCGGTTGTGTCTGCACTTCCACAGATACTTGTAACTTTAACCTCGACATCCTCCTGCAGACCCCAAAGCAATGGCCCTGCAAGACGACAAACCGTGAGGCGTCACAAGCTGGGCGTCGCTTTCATCCAGTGCTGAATCTTGTCCACCACCCTAGGTATCTCGGGGTGACGCGACCCATCACCACCGCCGAATCGAACCCGAGAGAAAAGGAGGTCACCGTTACTCTCATGGAAGAGCTGAGGAGACAAAAGACCTTCGAGAGCGAAAAGGAGGCCAGGACACGGTGGGTTCTCTCTGCCGGACCACCGCTCGTTTTTCCTCCTCCGCTCCACTTCCGCTGACTTCATCGACCCCGATGTTCCAGTGAAATCGTCCTAGGCAAGGTTGCGGCTCTCGTCAAAAAATTCGTCTGTCAGGTTTCAATCGCCCGTGGTCTCTCAGAAGCAACTGCGAATGCTGCGGGGGGTAAAATCTTCACCTTCGGCTCTTATCGGTTAGGCGTGCATGGCCCGGGGACCGATATCGATACTCTATGCGTCGTACCTAAGCACGTGTCAAGAGAAGACTTCTTTGACGTATTCGAGGGCATGTTGAAGGAGATGGACGGTGTCACGGAGGTCTCGGTGTGTTACAATACCGCGCGTCAATTCCGTGGCGCTGCTGACTTGCTGTGCCGCACACAGGGTGTCCCAGACGCGTACGTACCCGTAATTAAGACCGAAATAACGGGGATCCCCTTAGATTTCACCATGGCGAGGCTGGCCTTGTCAACAATACCGGATGACCTCTCCTTGAAAGACGACAATCTACTACGGAACCTGGATGAACGTTGCGTGAGGAGTCTGAACGGTAGGACTGGGACCCCATATGAACCCACCACCCTTTTGACACGTTCTTCCTAGGTTCACGAGTGACCGACGAGATTCTGCGGTTAGTACCAAATGTGGAAGTATTCCGGGATTCGTTGCGGTGCATCAAGCTTTGGGCCCAACGTCAGTCTAAACTTCCCCCTCCGGGACGAACGTGTGTTCATTAGTTGGATTGATTAGGGAGAGCCATCTATTCCAACGTAAGCGGGTTCCTTGGTGGTGTGGCTTGGGCCATGCTTGTTGCCCGGATATGTCAGCTGTACCCAAGTGTTTCGGCTGGTGCTATTGTTAGCCGGTTCTTCATCATCATGCACCAGTGGTAGGTCCCGGAGAGATGGCTTTGTATCGTGCTGATGGGTCTGTAGGACTTGGCCTGAACCCGTTTTATTGAAACAAATCGAAGATGGACCTCTTCCCGTGCGTGTGTGGAATCCGAAGGTGCTCATCACAATGTTCCCGGAAAAACCTGCGTTTTCTAAGTGGGGTCTCGTAGCTGTACCCCGGAGACAGATCACATCGCATGCCAATCATCACACCAGCGTACCCTTCGATGTGTGCTACACATAACGTAACAGCATCCACGCAGATGATCATGACGGATGAGTTCAAGAAAGGTGGGAAGGCCCCCACTTGTTGTGTTCAGTGCGTTTATTCCTTATTTTAGCGTCCGAGGTGGTGGAACGTGTTATGCGCGGGTCCACGGAGTGGTCGGAGCTGTTTACGAAGCATGACTTTTTCCGCAAGTACCGGTACTATCTGCAGATCGTTGCTTCGGCAGCCAATGCGGACCTTCAATCAAAGTGGTGCGTCCCTTGAAGCGTTCAGTCAAATTAGTTCTCGTAGTGAGCCTGGGACACAGGTCAGGTACGGTCGAGTCGAAGCTTCGGCAGCTGGTGATGAAACTTGAATATGTTGAGTCCCTCGTAATTGCACACCCGTTCATCAAAGGCTTTGATCAGGAGGTGTACTGTCTAACGGATGAGGAAGTGCGTGCTGTCGCTGAGGGTGAAATCTCGGCGGCATTGTTGGGACGGAAAAAGGAGGATTGCGAAGGAAAGGAGGGCAGGGTGGTGTATACAACGACGTTCTACATTGGGTTGGCAGTTGGGCCCAAACAACGTGAGCCATCCGTTCCTTAAATTCTTTGACACCCCTTTGGCACTGACCTTGCTTCAGCTGGACAGCAAGGACCACGCAAGTTGGATATCTCATACCCGACAAACGAATTTGTGAAAATAGTGAAGACCTGGGATAAGTATGACAATGCAACAATGGGCGTTGTCGTGCAGAATATTAAGCGGTACGCATTGTTCGTCAAGCCGCCGACGTTGCTGGATATCGACACAACCCCCAGGTCGCTGTTGCCGGACTACGTCTTTGACCCAGGTGAGAGGCAGAAGCCTGTCCTCAAACGGCCAAATCCGAAGGTGAGTCACTCCACTTAAACGTCCTCTTGCTTTACTGAAGATCTTTGATGGGACAAGGGAGCGGGAAAGACGGACAATGGGTCCCCAGACTTGCCTAATAAGCGAAGAAAGTAGGATAGAAACGATTGCTCCTAAGTTCTCCACTTACCCCCTTCAAACCTGATCGCTTTCTTCATAGATCTTCACAACATCCGTCGCCGGATTCGACGACTGGTGCTGTTCAGACGGCTCCTGTGAAAGCTATACCCAACGGAAATGGTCTGACGGTCATCACACCAGGCTCTGTGACTGTGACTCCATCTCCTGTTCCCGATGTACCTGGGAAAGGTGGGATCAAGCCTCCTCCTGCTCTGCCGGCCCCTATCGCTACTGGTGCCACCGGCCAGTAGCCTTGTGAGGTCAAACGAATGATGTCCAACCCTCCTGGCATTATGGTGACTTCAAGGTTCTCTCTCTATCCTTTAAGTGGAATGGCAGGAACAACTGTGAAAACACTCGCGATCAAATTCGCCGACGGTTTTCTCTCTGGTTTCTGTTTCGTAATATTTTCCTTTTCCCGTTTGACAGGACCTCCTCCAACACAAGCAGCCGTGGTATTTCACCAACCAGGGATCGTCGAAACGAGAAATCTGGTTCACGAGTGGACAATATCATTACCCCCTTCGTTATTTCGTGTGTTTTGGTTTTTGGTGAATCATCGGCCGCTCCCTGCCCTAGAAGTGTGTTTGACTAAGGTTGCGGTTCTTCACTCTCACACGTACACCATTTTCACATCTCTCCTATCCCAATCCTCATCCTCATATTTTTACATTACCCTCGCCCTACGCCGCCTCGGGTCCGCCAGCGTAATTCATCCTCTCCCTCTCGCGACCAATTCGTTGTACTTGTTCCTCCTCAACCCTCCCCTAGTCTATTTGTTTGATTTTGTTATATACATCATATGCGCGATAGGAACGACAATGTAACGTTTTTGGGTTCTTTTTGTGGTCAGTGGTATCAACCTGGTCACCGATGAGTACGAGTAAGTATGTAGGTCGTTTTCTGCGAGTTCGGGTTGATGGAGGAACAAAGGTCGGGAAAAGTGGACGGCAACCACCAACAGTTATTATAGTGATCCGAGACCGTAACGACGCAGGACCGGTGGGTTCCCTACAGTTTGTCCTGCAAAGCAATTTCACCTACAGAACCCCGTACCCGACCAATCCCAAAGCATTCCACCTACCCAGAATTTCTTATAATCCGTGTGGCCTTTATGGAGAGGGTGATGAAGGTGCGGGTTCGGCTTGGAAAGTGCCATCGCGCGTAAACTGCCAAGTGGAGTTGCGGTAGTAGGAGTCTAATTATCAGACAGCCGGCAGGGGGGGCACACTTAAGTTTGTGTGAAGTTCTTTGGTTGGGAGCTTGACCGTGGTTCTGTCGTTTGTCGTGAAAAGTCATCCATGGTGAGTTTTATGAGGTCGGCCTTTGTTCTCTGATTGGAGGGAATGTTTGCGCTGAACCTACGAGCACAAAGGATGTCATGAAGGGGACACCAGCAACCGCGTGGATATCCCATTTTTGTTCGAAACGAAATGCTGAACTAATGTTTCGCAAGTGTGCCGCGTGAGCGCTACACGGTTCCGAAAAAGACCTCTCTTGAGAAGCTCTACACATCCAGTGAATCTACAAAAATCCCAATTGACTCTATCACCCAACCCCATGAAAGACAGCAAAAGGAGATATGAGGTTGCTGGATAGGCCGGCAGATATCCGTCGAAAACTAGGACCTTTGTCTCTTCCGCATCCCACTGTAGCCGGTCAAGAAATTCAGCGGCGCCAGACATATGAGCAACTCGGGCACTCGTTGCATGGAGGGCAAGCAACTGGGGATCAGGCGGGGGAGCCTCCTGATAACCTGAAGTGAACTCAACAACCATAGGGGCATCAGGACCGACAAAACGGCGGATGTACTCCTCGTCCCACTCGCGGAACACGCATACTTTGTAGAAGTTTGGCTGCACGTGTGGTCAGTCAGTATGGCTGTCGAGTCTCCGAGTGCCGCACCTGGCTAGTACGTTTGAACCACAGATTCAAGTGGTCAAATTTCGAGCGGAGATTTGGTTCCAATGAGACCAGATTCCAGACGTGAACGCCTCGGTGAAATGTGAGAATTCAAACTGCTCCAGCAGGGCCTTGGCGCCGGCAGCATAGTGCGTCTGAGTGATTGGTGAGGAGAAGAGAATGAAGGGCTTGGCTCTTATGATGGCGCTTTACCACTGCGCCATCCTCAGTGATTCCCGCCGAGTCAGTGCCTTGCATCGTCGACTCGTTCAAAATGCGCCATGCGTGAATTGTGGCCGCGCCGGTGCGATCGCGTTTCGCAATATCCCGCACGGCCGCACTCTTTCGAGTGACATGTCATTAATCATGCCAGTAATTGTGCACCGAAAGCCATCGCGAGCAAGGGCCTGATCAAACATGAGGATCAGGGCAAATAATGGGCGGTGTGAAACTATCCGCACCTTCCTTCTACAGGTCTTGTAGTCTTTGCCAGTGGCCTCCATTAAGTCCTTGGTCATATCCTCCAGCGTTTCAAAAGAAGGGCGCGAAGGGTGGGAGGAGGGTACGATGTAGTGCATGTCTGAACTTCAGGACAACCGTGAGCGCAAAGCAACATAGAAGAGCTGGCCGAACGTACACAGCCGAATGAGTTTGTCGCGGAACAGTCTACCGGCCTCGATGATACTGTGTTGATCACCACTCGCGTCTTGGGGTAGCGACGTGACCCGGGTGACGATCGACGCGCAGGCTCTGTCCCCGAGGAGATCGGACTGAGCATGAAACTCTAGGAGAAGGTATCCGGCGACTCTGGCAGAAACGATATCCTCATTCGCCTGCCGCTCGACGGCATCCCGTTCTGTTCGAAGTATGATATCATAGGCACTGCAGCAGTGAGGTCTCTCGTTCAACCGCAACTCTTCAATCCGGAGAGAGTCGAGAGCGGGGAGGGGAGACGATGCGGTGACTGTGGACATGGTTTTCTGTCCAACGGGACCTCTAAGTAAGTCTGGGGATGGGCAGCCTCGGTAAAAAAGTGACCGTGTTACATTTGCACTACTGTTCCCACGAGGGCGACGTCACGATCGCGGAATCCTGTTCTAGCACGTGGCTGGTAACCGTACTGCTCTACTCTAACCTGCAACAACAGCATGGGGTTGAAGTGCCTACTGGCCACCGTAGGCAGCACCTTCATCCTCATCCTCTCCCTCTCCTCTGTCGTTGCGGAACCCGCCACTCTGCCCTTCACCGACTGCTTCAGTGGAGATGCCTCTCGCAAAGTGCAGATTTCGACCGTGTATGGCCAAACGCTCAGTGACCGTTACCTCAATCTCACAATTATCGCAAACACACCCGTCGAGATAGTTTCCGCGAGCAACAACACAAACGAGCCCGTAGCGAGTGCGTGCCACCTTAATCCACTCACTTCCCTTCAATATGACATGTTCGGGTCCGGCTTTGCTGATCTCGTGTTGCCGCCGTAGCTACGCTCTTCACGACCACCGACCAGCTCACGTTCAACGTGTGGAACAATGGATCCTACTTCTGCGCCACGCTTCGTCCCCAGTCTCCCCTCCCCTCTCTCGACGCAGACTCCGACAACACTTACTGCCCCCTAACTCCCGGACCCTTCGCCTTCTCCACTGTTTCGAGGTTCCCAGAGGCTTACGAACTCGCCACATTCAACACCCGCCTCCGCGTCTTAGACCCTGATCAAAATGAAATGCTATGTGTGGACGTCCCCGTAACACCCCTCAAACCGAACCGAGAGTCCGTGTATGGCACCGCACGGGTGATCCTATATGGTTCTGCTGCGATTGCCGTTGCCTATTGGCTCTTAGTGGGAATGGCCAGGGTCGTCTCTGCGTGGGACAGAGGCTTGGCGAGCCCCGGTATCTGGAGAAGAGTCGAAAGCGCTGGGTTTATCTTCGCTAGCGCGTTAAGCGGGGAACGGCTCGCGAATTCTCCAGCGTTACTGAGGTTCTGCACGCCTTCCCTAAGGGATATCGTGTTTCACTCTCAGTGGTGCGCTTCCCTGGGAATGGTGGCAGTGCGCTGGCCCCAGTTCGTTTGTACGTAATTCGAATGTCGGGTCCTGAGCCAAGGCTGACATAAGAAGCAGATCCGCTGCTGTCACAGACCGCTTGGTCGATGCTTTCCTATAGTGAGTATATGACACCCGACCGCGAGGCTGAGGAGGGTTCTCGTGCTCACGCGCTCATAGACGTCACCATTACGGGTAACAGCCCTGAAGACCATTACGACCCGCTGACGGTACAACCGTATGATCCCCCCAGCAACTTCGTGGACCAATTGAACGATAGTTCCTCTCCCCTATTCATTGATCCCAGTGCTCCCAACACATTTTTCACGCTTCCATCAGGTGTAACGACAGGAATCCCTGCGTTCGCAGCCGCAGTTGGCATACCACCCACGAGGCTGTTTAGTATCACTATGATATTATTCTTGGGACTCTGTGGTGCAGCAGTCGTTCTCAGTGTCGTCGTTTGGGCGGTTGATCGGCTCGCGACATTCATCGGCCGGGCGGTGGGATATGTGAGGACGACACCCTCCAACTTTGGGACACGCAGCCCTCATTTCGGGTCTTCCTCCAAGGACGCCGCTGACAAAGCCCAAAGCCCGGTACCGCAGGCCGATGAGAACCGCTCGCTCAACGGCCACATTGCATTGAAGAGGAGTCGGTTCCAGAGCGCATCTAGATGGAGGAATATCTCGGCTGGATTTGGATCCCTCCACGGGAGCGTCCTACAAGGAAATCTCGTCCGGTTGTTGGTTCTCTTCCACTTTCCGGTCACCGTGGCGTCATGCTACCAGATGACGTTGACAAAGGAGAGCTCTGCGGGGACTATTGCGTTAGCCGCACTATCCTTCGTCTTCTTATCTGTCGCCCTCCCCGTCTTCCTCGTCTTCCGTCTCTACGTCACCAACACGAGCAAGCTTTACGACGAGACCTGGACTCTCCTTGCATTGGGACCATTGTATAACCACTACCGTCATGGGTCACAACTTTTTGCGTGCCTGCTATTCGCGACCAACATTGCGTTTGCACTCACAATTGGTTGTGGGCAGAAGAGCGGGACCGCACAGGCAATCATCATTCTTCTGATCGAAGTGATCTCCGCCCTTGGGACGAGCTTTTGGTTGCCGTGGGGTCACGGAGCCAGCATGGGCTTGATAAGCTTCCTATTCTGCGTGGCAAGGATTGTTATCGCGGTTTTGATGGTGATACTCGCCCCCATTGTAAGCCTATTTCATAATACTCTCCCCTTTGACCCCTGGCTTCTCCGCGGTTGGCTTATGCTCTTATGTTTCCACCCGCCAGGTTTCAATTGGTGCTGGGGCAGGACAATGGGTGGCATACGCGATCCTTATTATTTTGGGACTCGTATACCTCGCTTTTGTTTTGATGCTCATCGTCAAACTGGTTGAGGCCGTCGTTCGTATCTTCGGCGGTGTCGGCTTTCATCGGACCAGGCACGTTGTTGATAGTGGATTGTATGGGGCTTGTGGACTGGCCGGTTGGTGTGGCTCTCGGCCTCGGAGACGTCCTAGACGTCAGGGTCGGCACCGTCCAAGCGGTTCGGGCTCGGGCTCGGGCCCCGCATTACGGCTCGGATCCTCGCAAATATCCCTTTCGAAGCCAGGACCTCAATCACTCCCCACCCCTTCGAGCTCCGCTCCACCTTCTGTCCTCCGGCCGGAGCACGCCCTGCAACCCTACCGTGAGGAGAGCGACGAAGAAGACGGATACATTATGGGGGCATGGCACTCATATACGAAGCCCGGCTATTCAGCTGTCAACGATCAGATGCTTGCGGATCCAGCGCCGCCCCCTCAGAAGTCCTCGGGCTTCATGAGAGTTGGTGGCGGCAGGGCTCATTTCGACACTCCGTACGCGATTCAATCGGATTCGAAGGCATCTCTTGATAGGCAAAGTACGACATTGAACCCCGCGATCACCCCTCCGCAGCTCGAGCACAATCGCCCCCCGAGCTCATCCAAACTTAGCACAAGCTCGTCGACCATGAACACGCCCTCGGTGGGCATCTTACGAAGTAGCGGGAACAACAAAAGTCGTCCGACGTCTAGTGGTAGTGGGGGCGGAGGGGGTAATCCTCCTCCTTCAATAATTGGTCGAACTACGGGTCGGCAGAACCTCCCTCATGGTGCTATGCCGCCTGCGCACTTCCGTATCCAATCGCAATCTGCTATTGTTGTCAATCCAGGATTGGCAGATCACCCTCCTGGTCCACCCGGTTCCGGCGGCCCAGGGAATGAAACAAGCATACACAACGCCCTCGGGAAAATACCGTCTCCTATGAGGACCCCACCGATTCGTTATGCGTCCGAAGATGATGGGTCACTCGACTCGGGCTCGGCTACACCGAGGAAAAAGCCATGGTACCGAGCATTACGGAGCAAGGGATACAGTGACGGTAGTGCTCCGGCTGACGAGGAAACAGGTCCATCGACTGGTCTCAGTGGCGGCGGTGCGCCTGGACGGTCGTTCGTTGTTGTGCGAAAAACCCAGGGCCAAGGACAGGGTCATAGAAGTCGACCATCGACGGCGGGGTCCCCCGACGACGACGCTGGTCAGACAAAGGGGTCGTTTGTCGTCCTACGTGGCCAGGATGCTCAGTCGGATGATGGTCATGGTGGCCGTCCATCGTAATAGGGGGTACGCGACAGTTTTCTCTTTCTCTTTCTCTATCTACCTCCCCAAAGTCCTATCTTGCTCTCGATATCTCTTCTCTCGTTTCCATCATCTCACCTAACTTACTCGGACGCTTGCTTACAATCATTCCTTCATGACCCTTGACACTCTCACATCTTCCGTTTGTACATCTTGTTTTTCCTGCTGCATGTTCCTCTCCTTTCCTCCTTCATTTTACGCTTTCATGGACACACGGCTCTTTCATCCTCATGCGCATCGGACAGTACAAACGCTGTATAATCGCCGAACGGCAATAAACTATGCCAGATAATGGGTGTAAATTCGATATCGTACACTTGTAAGTAACATATAAGGCAAACAACCTAGAGCACTGATTAGAGTCGAGGCGTGATTAACACACTGCTACAAAGGGTCCTGTTCCGCTTCCTCCCTGCCAGTCCCGCCCAACCAAAATACCCTCCAATCAGAGTGTCCTTTCTTCACCCACCCGTAAAACCCACGTTCCGATATGAATTTAGCGGCTATCTCCTCCGTGTCGTTGCTGTCGCACGACGAAGCGGACATGTAACTCATCACGGAGTCGGTTCGGTGCAGATCCGTTTGGTCTGGATGCACCGGTCTGTGCCAAAGGCCGCCGACGCATAGCGGCGCAGTTTCTCCACCCATGATGTCCGAGACAGCGTGTACAGGGACGGAGGCTACGACTTTTCCTTTGCTCCTCCGAACCGTCAGTTGGTTGAGGTTAACCTCTTGAACTTCGATTCCTTCTTCCCCGAAGGCGATGAGCTGTAAGAACGAAGGGTGGCCTGCTTGTTCGTGGGCGTAGGGTCGACAGACCCGAGCCTCGACGTGTCTGGGAGCCGACGCCCACGTCAAGATCCGGAAGGACAGAGTGTTTGGTAGATCCGCAGGCAACGGCGCCGGTATTACATGCGTCCTCCTCGAGCGCGTTATTAGATAAACGCTAGTGCTCGGCATGGTCGACAGCTCGACTAGGGTCGGTAACAGCCAAGACGGTTTCTCCTTGATGAACCCGAACCCGTCCCACGATGACCGGCTCCGTCTCGAAGTCGAAGAGGAGATGCTCGAGCTCGAGGTCAGAGACGTCCCGAATGGCAACGTCTGCGATGGTCCGTCTTCACTCAACTCGACCTCTCCCACGGACGCGTCGGATATTCTGATGATCCCGGCCTTTTTCTCGAAAAGCATGAATAGGCTGAGCTGGTTTGAGTACCGTATGTTCTGGGTGGTGGAGGATACGCTCCGGTAATGGTGGAGGTGGCCGGTTTTTGAAGGTGAAGACCTTGCGCGGTGTGAGGAACCCCCGGCGTCAGAAGCGCTTCTTGCAATCGGGTCGCTGACGCATTGATATACGAATCGCATCGCCCGAGGTGGACCAGGGATATAGAATTCCTAGATAGGGGCAAACACCCAGAAAAGAAACACAAGAGTCAGGTCCAGACACGTTTGTCGGATATAAGCAAGTGTGAGAAGCTCGCGGAATTGTGGCTGAAACAGCTCCTGGAGGTGGAAGACGGCTCCCGGAAAATCTCAATAAAGTAGGAACTGAATGACTTACTTTTACGAACCGAAACGCACGTTCTCCCTTGGGGGTCTCGTAGAGTAGTATTGTAGATTTCGTTGCCACTGCGAGTAATGCGCCTTTACTACCACCAGTCGTGGGGTCTGTCCAGATGTCATAGAACAGGACTGAAGTGTTCGCCAATCGGGAGCCGGATATCGCGAGAGAAACGTAGTCGGATGCCCACCGGAGTGGCAAATCTTCGACAACGTCCCAAGTCCCGTCGATGGAATCCCAAGATCCTGTAGGGGTGAACGACGACCCCGATCGTGTAGAGGAAAGTGGTGATCTTGTTAACCGGAAATCGTCGATGGCTAGACTGTTGACCGAGCTCGTCGACGAGCTAATGCAGGGGCTAGACTGTACCGGCGACATGGTTTCTTGCAGAAACGGAACCGGTACGGTCTGGGGCTGATTGTCTATGGCCAGGGATTTGAGGCCCTTGGTGATGCTGAGATGGGGTTTGTGACCCTTTCTGATAGAACCGCGGTGCGGGTTCCCAGGCGTCGCCCCCCGCAATCGTAATGGTTGGGTGTACTGGAAATGGGCGGGATGAGACGCCATCTCAGTTGTCTAGCGGTGTGGGGTGGAAAACATGACGTTACCTGGCTGGAAGCGGCCCATTTGGCTAGGCTAATGATGCTCGAAAGACTGTACATTCGTAACGACTTGGTGGATTCGACATCCTTCGAGGATGACTCATCCTCCCGACAAGACCCGACGAGAGCCAGGACGACACCAGCCGGGGTGTCTGTCCCGTTGTGATCAACTTCGAGTAGGGTCAGTTGATAAACGCTGTACAAACGGGGAAGAGTAATAGGTGGGAGAGGGGAAGGAAAGGATTATAAATGGTTAAATTAGTTGGTGATTGAGATATGGATGGTGTTTCAAAACAAGTGAACTCACGCTTCTCCCTCCCAGATAACCTTGGCTTGTGCACTGGCAGGACCATCGTCTGACATGCCACCATCGGTCCATTCTTTGGGAAACATATTGAGCATAGACAGGCCGTCATCGTGGCCGATGAGAACGAAGCGATCTGCGAGTAATGGTAGCACGCAGCGTATTGGGGCCGTTGAATGGGGTAGGAACCTGGAGCCAAATTGGCTAACACGCAGATGGCTGGGGGCTAGAAGTTCTCCGGTGATGGGGGACGGAACGGAGGAG
>Ga0307512_10005921_pt1 | contig 12566 bp, 14 predicted proteins | sample 14_EM_MG_FD_200267 | JGI IMG/M metagenome (GOLD analysis project Ga0307512, IMG submission 200267) | Populus trichocarpa ectomycorrhiza microbial communities from riparian zone in the Pacific Northwest, United States - 14_EM | ecosystem: Host-associated > Plants > Roots > Unclassified | place... | reverse complement strand
CAGTGTCAAACTCGGCTATACGACGCGGCCAAAACTCTGCCTCGCGGATCGATTTCCAGTCGAGAACACTCAGAGCTCTCATCTCAGTACTTCAGTTCTCATGCACTCGAGTGCCGATGTGCCTGCGAGCTCCTATACGTACCGATCTCGGGCGCCGCACCACTTTTTATATATATCATGTCTTGGGCAGATTGTCATGCGGCAAGAAGCCGACAAAAAAAATTTACACAATTGGTGGGCGCGCCTTGCGACAGTTTAAAGATCCTAGTCGGACGTTTGACTCTCTTTTGAGGCCCACAATTGAATGGGAGGGGCCCACCGAGCGTAATCGCTGCCTTCACCGATGCTAGCGACGGGGCACGAGGACGTCGCGTTTCCCGGTTGTTTTTAATATTTTCTTTCAGTGGCTGACTACTGTAACCGCAGCTTGATGCGGGTAGCTCGACGCGATGGCCGGTGTCCCTGTCAAACGCCAAGGTTCGGGGTTCGTAACCCAGATCTTGTGTATAGGCGGCCATTGCGGCCATTGGTTGTGAGCCCGAGCGGTGTGCTGTGACCACCGCCGTGTGGCATCCTTCAGCTAGACCAGTCCCAAGTGGTCATGGCAGCTACCTGCGGCCTCGCCCGTCCCCGACGGTTCAGTGCTGTCGACCCCCATCGCCGTCACGACAGTCACCAAGACCCTTTTGCGGTATGTCATTGGCTTGATGGAAACCACCCTAGGAACGCCCACTGACATCTTGCAATCCCAATTACCGGGTCGTGTCGTGTCGTGAGATAAGTGGTGATTCAATATTCAAACACGATCGGGTTCAGTGTGGCCTGGATTCAGAGTTCAGGGTGTCAGTGGTGTAGTTGGAATCGAATGCGGTAAGTTATATGTTGGGGAGACCTACATGTTCCTTATTCAGTCTTTACTTTGCGCCCCTATGGGCGCGCTCGCAAGTCGCCCGGCCTATCACCTACACCGTCAGTTCGTACTAGGCGATAGCTGCGAGCGAGCCAGACATGCACCTTACATTGTGGCCTCTCCGGGCGCGATCGCAGTCTCGGGCGCTGAGTGGGGCGTCATTAACCATTTTTGAGGTGTATTAGGGACAGGGGAAGCCCAGCCCGGCTGAATAGCTTTACGCATAAACTGCTCGCGCTGATGCTTCTTTGAGTCAGGGCGTCCCTTGTGCTTGTCTTTCATATCATCTTTTGTTTGTATGGTCCGGAGCAGTCTCTGTATTGACTTGAAATATTGGGGTTGTACCGCTGCAGCCACGATATAGTAGTGGCCCGTATACCTACCCCCACGAGCTCAGGTGATTCGAATCCCACGCGCCGTAATATTCTCTCCGCAACATTTCGCTTGACTTCTAGTCAAATTACTGATGACGATCGATTGTTACGACGTGGGGAACCGTGGGCACGTTGTTGATTCTTTCGTAAAGATTGTCATACCTCGTGTCCTACGTAACGGGGAGAGAACCAATTGCGCGATGTCCTCAGTCTGATGGGCTGTGCCACGACGCCTGCCTTCGCATCACGGGGGCACCCAGGTGCGGCCTACTACTGAACCGGTTGGTTCGAGGACACGGTAGCCCTAAGGACGCCTTGGTTGGGTGTTATAAGTTGATTGCTATCGTTGATCCAACCACTAACTGGAGCCCAGATATGGCCTGGAGGTTTGGTGTATTTGTATGAACTATGGGTAAAATCCGTTTTGTATCTGCAGCTCGTTTTCATTCACAATTGGCGCGTGCAGTGACGCTGGCGTTTTCCCAGCAAGAGCTAGTCCGTTTCGGCTTATCACCGACAAGACAAGACTACGGGTACACGCAGCTGCGCACACTGAGTTTCCAAGGCCTGAGCTGAGAACCTCGGTATCATGAATGGTTTTCGGATATCCACCACATCACGCGCTTCGGAACTCCCAGGAGTGTGTTCCACTGTCCCTCAAATTCGCTTCTTCCCGCGACGGAAGCTTTTCATTATGGCTGGAACTCAATGTGGTCCAGAGGAGCGGTTTCGGCATCGTCGTGATAGGACACAGCCCTTTGACAGTCGAGGTTATTGAGTACAAGGTGCCGAGTGCGACTCGCGCCTCAGATGCTTCCTAAACGAAGCTTACAATAAAACACCATCATGTCGGGCCACCCGTGGATCTTGGCCCCAAATTTTTTCCCCCCTGCACGCCATGCAACGAACTCGTTTTCGACTCTTCGTTGTTCGCTACCACAGGAAACGAGGTGAAACAGTCGTGGGTAATATTTTATGTATGTGTACTATAGATACTCATCTTCCGCGTGTGATGATGGTACTGCCCCCGTGCGTCGTCGGTGTTGACCACAAACTCCCCTCGGGCCGTGCGTCGGGAGCAATCCTCTTCGATCCGAACAGATGGGCCGACAAAGGTTCCGTTGTTTCCACTCCCAACTGATCCAAAGGTTCTGAGGTCCGGAAACGGGGGTCGTGGCTACGATTGCGAGGCTTATCTGCGATTCCATCTATCTTTGAGGCAGAATTGCCACGCGCATCTCGTGATTCTGCCTCTCCTGATCCACGAGATCAACCTTTCCTTAATACTTACCGTTATCTTACGCGTCCTAGTGTTCTGCAGACGTGATCACGGTCAGATTCAATAGAAATCAACGTGCATCCCATCGTCTGTATGAGGTCCGCACAGGCTTATTCGTAATGAAGTTGCGTATTAAGTCCCGGGGTGGACCCTGAGATGTCTCGACAACACACTTCTCAGTCTATGCATGTAGCTCAGAATTACGATTTGCGTACCTATCCGGCTAGCGGCTGATAATTGACTACTAGCGATCATCGACAGGGGCGGCCAACGGTTTCGGTCCGGAGCGGTCACATGTGTAGCAAATGGTCGCCGGTGGAGGTTGTTATCTTCAACTCATGGCGTGAGATTAGACAAACCCTTCAAACAAGGTTGCACATACATACTAGGTACCGCCGGGAGACGCGACTGAAGATCCCGTAGGGTAACCATACCCCGTGTCCCCGTGTCTTTCCATCGAACCACACGATAGAGCACGGCACTCGAAGGAGGTTCACTAGTGTCGTTCGCTCTCCCCAAGCGTACCGAATTCTTGGGTTGATCACATTCAGCGCCAGCGCATTTTACATTGTGCGATCACGGCCCGGAGGACTTGCTTCGTGAAGATGCGTAGATAGGAAACGTGTGGGCCCGTCCATCGTTTGTGTACTTCTTGAGAGCTAACTGGACTCGGTTGGGCAACCTGCCTGTATCGTTGCGGAGAATTGTGATGCTTTCTGCGAGTTACGACATTCGGAGTCCTGTGGGTTGACCCTCTGCAGGGTCGACACAATGGTGGCGTGGGTCGTGAGATCTGAGAGTCGCCTCGCGCGATGACTTCGGGTTCAGGATGAGAGACCGGCGGGCACGGATGCCGTACAGAACGAGAAGCAAGTGGAATTTGAGACACTTTGTATATTAGCCTCCCGATGCCTCGGGCATCATCGACCAGTGCCAGCGTATTCAGTCTGAGAAGACTTGACGCCAGGTTAGGAAGGAAGTCGTCGAGGTAGCGGTACGCTCTGCGTCAATTCTGTAGATAACGTACAAGCAAAAAGGTTGTGAAGACGCGTGAATCAAGGTGCGGTTGAGGTCACTTTTGGTATGTCATCAAGCCACGCTTGATCGCTGGCGAGAATCCGAGGCAACGTTTCAGCGCATGGCCCCAGGAAAAGGTAATCTGCCTCGCTATCCCCGTCGTCCCGGTCGAGATTGAATACGGCGACTGTGCCTCCGTGTTCCGCCACTTCGGATGCGTAACCGGCAGCAGGGTATACCTAGCGAGAAAAGTCATCAGATGGTGGCCAACTCAATACTCCTCATCGGTCCTACGTACCGTAGACGAAGTCCCAACGACAATTGCCAGGTCAGCCTTCTGAACGATTTTATCAATCTCTTGAAGGTGGTGCGGTATCTCCCCGAACCACACAACGCCTGGAAATATTTTAGTTACCGGTAGCACGCTCCACAGATAACATGAGGTCTCAACCTGGTCGGAGCAGGCCACCACAGTTCGGTTGACTGCACCTAGGTAGATCAGAAAGGGGTATGTCCGGTTCTTGTTCCTGCCTCTCAATAATAACCTCTGTGCCTTCCAGCGCGGCACAAATAGGGCTGTTGTGGTTTGCTTCACGATGCCTACACCGTCTGCAGACGGTGTCGAATAATCGACCGTGCATCTCAATGATCGACTGAGGTTCTGGAGTGACTTCCTCGAAGGTCTTCTTTGAGGTCAGAGTGCTGCTCAGTTGGTCCAAAGCCTTCCGGCTGAGACCATCGACGTTTTGAGTCACCAGCGTGAAAGACTTTGCGTTGGGGCAAATTTGGCGTAACGTCTCCTTGACTGAAAGCGCGGCTATCACAATATGAGCGGCGTTTGGCTCAGCCTTTCGCGCTCTAGGGGGGATATGTTAGGATTATGCTCCGGAACGCTACTATAACTCACTTCTCTCTTCTCATATGATAAAATTGCCATACCCGACTCGGGTTCTGAGCAAACGCCCGAGGAGTAGCAAGGCTCATAGCCTCATACTTCCTCCACAGTCCTCCGCCGTCGCGGAAAGTAGGTACACCTACAGGGGTGTGTAAATGCGACGGATGGATCTGTCAATAGTTCGAGAAGGCGATCACCAGAAGCGGCGGAAAGGCCAGCTCCTGCGATTACGATGATATTCTGGCTCGACTTTACCACCCCACGAAATTTGTTCATGTCGGTACTGGGTCCTAATACGACTATCGCGCCTTGGCGTTCGGCCCTGCGGATCCGGACGATGATTCTCGGAGCTCGAAGAACCCCAAGTCGAGTTTGTTTGGTTGTGCTATGGAAGACGAACAACAGAAGCGCCCCGGGAGTAGTTATCGGCTGCGGCGGACCTCGAGCGGCTCAGAGGAGTATTATACTTGCTCATTATTTCCGGACTCACGTGAGCCGCCTGGATGTCGACGGTGAAGCCAGATAGCCCGATTATCATCGTCGGGGCTGGGTGCTTTGGTCTTTCCACGGCCTACCACCTTCTCAAGAGGGGCTTCACGAATGTGACCGTTCTGGATCGGGCAGAGACGCTTCCCGCAAAGGACGCTGCTAGCACTGACCTGAACAAAGGTCAGATAAAGGCACCTGATCCGCAACTTCTAACATCCACATGCTTTACAGTCGTACGGTCTTCCTATCCGGACGATTTCTATACCTCCCTCGCACAAGATGCTGTAAAGGCGTGGAAGGACGAGGGAGAATGGGGGAATCACTACCACGAGTTCGCACCCCTCTCATCCCCCTCTACTTGGTCATGCAACTGAGTTATCGAGGTACGAAATGTCACAGGACAGGCGTCTTGATCATGGGCGAACGGGAGGCAGGCTACACCAGAGGATCCTACACTAATGATCTTACCCTCGGGGTTCGAGTTGTGAATCTCGAAGACGAGGAGAGGCGGAAGAACGTTTTTGGTGGGGGTGTGGAACTGGGTACTGCATTCACGAGAGACTGCTTTGCGTACTTGAATCTAGACGGTGGGTGGGTTTATGCCGAGGGTGGAACCCGGCGTGCTCTAGAGAACGTCAAAGCCCTCGGCGGAACCGTTATTGGCGGAAAAACGGTCAAAGCACTCGTCAAGGAGAGTGGAGAGACGGGAAGGACGACAGGTATCCGGTGCATAGATGACTCAGTTTATTCCGCAGAACTCGTCGTTTTGGCGGCGGGTTCGTGGACATCGTCGACCTTCCCTGAATCCGTGCCTCAATCACAGTGCCTCGCTACTGGGTAAACTCATCAATCCACAACATCTATGGCACTCAGCTCACCCGCCTCCACAGGCACAGCGTCGTAACCGTCCGACTGACCCCTGAAGAAGCAAACCTCTACCGCGGGGTTCCAGTCGTATACAACCAAACCACAGGATTCTACATATTTCCGGTCGGGGAATGCGACTGTTGTTGGTCTCAAGACTGCGCTGACAGTTCCTGTGTCCCTAGCCCAATGCTGAGAACACCGTAAAGATGGGTATCCACTCTGGTGGCCATACCCGAGAAGTCCAGACTGACCGACACGGCGTCATCTCGACGCCTCGTACCACCCTGACCCATGGGGAGGCAGAAGGCTCTCGTATACCCGCGGAAGCAGCTAGAGAACTCAGGGGATTGTTTCAAGAGCATTACCCTGCTCTTGCGAGCTCGAAGCCTTTTGTCACCACCCGAGTGTGCTGGTAAGCACATCGGTCGTTAAATAGCGGACACTTCTCATATTCTGTTACCTCGGTCAGGTATGCAGATACCCAGGATGAAAACTGGTTGATAGGCTCTGTTCCCGGAGACACTTCCTTGTTCGTAGCAACCGGTGGAAGCGGACATGCATACAAGGTCAGCTGTGGCATACGACCCTCGTCAATTTTCTGACAACTCCGCTGCCCACCGCTAGTTTTTGCCTGTCATCGGCCGTCTCGTTGCGGATGCTATCCAGGGCGTTCTCCCAGAACATCTCGTCAAAAAGTTCGCTATTGATCGGCAGCATGAGCGGCCAGTCGACAGGGTCAATCCAGAATCCACCCTGCGCATCGAACGGCGGATGGATACCACTAGAAGGCTCGACGAAAGCTCACTGTCCACAGAGAAGGACCTTGTACCACCTTGATTTTCGATAGATTTATTAGCGGTTGCTGTAATACAAAGTCAACATCACTACTATACATGAGAAAATGTCCTTTAAACCCCTCTGATTTTTAGATGTTCTAGATGAATTGAAGATAGGTTGGAAAGAGTTTGAAAGCTGAAAGTCCGACGACGTGGGTCGCCTTTTTTGTAGGGATTTTGCGAAGCATAAGCCGAGACCTCAAGCCCTGATTCCAATGAATTCTCGCCAAGACTTCACTTCTGTTGGTATCCTTCCCTCCACGTATTTTTTGAGACCACCCTGAGGGATTTTCAGGGCTAAAGCCTCGACGAACAACTGTGCACAACGGGCGTTATTGAGCAAGGGCAATCCAAAGTCCACAGCGTTCCTATAACACTCATCAGTCCCGCAAGCCCGTGCAGTGAGAAAACAACCATACCTCCTGGCAACATAGTCCTCATCAGTTGCGCTGGTTCCCCGTCCCTTGGCCAAATTGACAACACATTCAATGTCGTATTCATCGAAGACCTCCCTGAGCTTCCTCTTGTCCTTGGTGGGGAAGAAGATACGTTTGGCAGAGACATAAGGAATATCATTCAGGAATTCCTCGACGCCGGTGGACGAACAGTAGAGCTTGAATCCTAGTCTGGTCAATCCCTCTGCAACGGTTCTCATCTCTGGCTTGGTGATATCGCCACCAAGGAGAACACCCGAGTTAAGGCGTGGGATCTTGAAACCGGTTTGACTGAGGAGAGCAGCCCAGTACGCCTCTTGTATGGTGCTGCCGAAGCTTGCAATTTCGCCAGTGCTAGCCATTTCTGAGGAGGGAGGTGATTAGGGCCAGCTGAGAGTCGGAAATTCTCGAGAGTACTCACCGCACCCAAGGAAGGGATCAGCCCCAGCCAATCTAGTCCAGGAGAACTGAGCGACCTTGATAGCAGAATAGTCCCTCTTCTGTTTCATGAGATCCACGGGCTCGGGAACATCCCGTCCGACGATGGCAGAGGTAGCAGTCTCGATGAAGTTCTGTCCAAGTACCTTGGAAACGAAGGGGAAGGATCGAGATGCTCGAAGGTTACACTCGATAACCTTCAAATCAGCCTCATCTTTATCCGGAACCATGCTTCGGATAACCTGCATGTTGTAGGGGCCAGAGATATTGAACGCAGCGGCAACCTTTTCTGCAATAGTCTTCAGACGTTCCATGTCACCCTCAGATAAGGAAAATGGCGGGAGAACGAGTGTCGCGTCCCCAGAGTGAACACCAGCATTTTCGACATGTTCAGAGATGGCGTGGATGAGAAGTTTGCCTTCATGAGCGACGGCATCGACGTCGATCTCCTGAGCATTTTCGATGAACTTGGTAACAACGACGGGGTGGAGAGGAGAGACAGAGGCTGCGGCGGAGAGGTTGTGGTCAAGGGCGGATTCTTCGTAGACGACATTCATGGCGGCTCCAGACAGGACATATGATGGTCGAACGAGAACGGGATAACTGTACAAGGTTAGAATATACAGATCCCAGGTGGCGAAGGGGGTACCTACCCGACCCTGGCAGCGAACTCCTTGGCAGCGTCGATGGTGGTGACCTCTGTCCATGCGGGTTGATCAACACCGATGCTATCGAGAATGCCAGAGAACTTGTGGCGGTCCTCGGCATTGTCGATCATCTCCGGGTCAGTACCCAAAACGTTGAGACCGTTCTGCTTGAGCCTGAGGGCAATGTTTTGGGGGAGTTGTCCTGGAATGGTACCGTGAGAGGCGAGAAAAAGAAGATAGCAATGAACCAACCTCCAACACTCACGACGACACCGCTGGCACCCTCAAGTTCGTATATGTCCATGACACGTTCGAACCCAAGTTCCTCGAAGTAGAGCCTGTCTGCCTCGTCAAAGTCCGTGGAGACAGTTTCGGGGTTGTAGTTAATCATAACCGTCTTATTGCCCATGTCCCTAAGCTTCCTCGCGCAGGTGACAGCACACCAGTCGAATTCGACGCTGCTTCCAATACGGTAGACACCGCTGCCCAAGACCATCGTACCGTTGTCGTCGAAATTTACGTCATGCTCCGAGGCATTGTACGTGGTGTACAGGTAGTTAGTGTGTGCGGGGAACTCGGCAGCGAGGGTGTCGATACGTTTGACGAAGGGAGTGATTCCGAATGACTTCCTGCGAGCGCGAACCTCGTCCTCAGTCGAAGAAACGAGGTCGGCGATATGCGGATCAGAGAATCCCATCTTCTTGGCCGTATGCATAAGCTCCTTCCCGACATTTTCCAGCGAACCGGCGGTTTTGAGAGTCATCCGAGTCTGTACTATGTTGTCAATCTTGTACAAGAACCACTAAAACTACTTTTGAGCCAAATGATTGGGAGACTGGACTCGACACGGACGCACCTTATCAATCTTGGTCAACTCGTGAATCTTGTCAACAGAATAGTTCTTGTGGTACATCGCGTAGGCAATGACGAACAAACGCATATCGGTGGGCCTTGAGAGTGCGTGATCCAAATCCTCGGGGGCAGTATAAGCTTCGAAGCCCTTGTACCTAGGATCAACCTGTCGAATGGCCTTTTGGAGACTCTCTTCGAATGTCCTTCCAATGGCCATGACTTCACCGACGGATTTCATAGAAGAACCAACCTCCCTTTTGACCTGCGAGGAGAACTTTGCCAGGTCCCATTTTGGGATCTTTGTGACAATATAGTCGAGGGAAGGTTCAAAACAGGCGGTGGTGGTCTTCGTGACGGCGTTGGGAAGTTCAGGTAGCGTGTGTCCGAGTGCAAGTTTCGCTGCGGTGTATGCTAGAGGGTAACCTGTAGCCTTTGAAGCCAGAGCACTGGATCGACTCAGCCTGTTCCATGGCCTCGTCAGAGAATCGGATTGGGAGATGAGACATCTTTGACCCACCGGGCATTGACTTCGATGACGCAATACTCCTTGGAGTAGGGGTTCAACGCGTACTGAATGTTACATTCTCCAACGACACCGAGGTGCCGAATGACCTTGAGAGCAGCAGAGCGGAGCATGTGATATTCATCATCTGGAAGGGTCTGGGAGGGGGCGACGACGATGGAATCTCCGGTGTGTGTACCAAGCGGGTCAAAGTTTTCCATGTTACAGCAAATGATGGTGTTCTGCACGCGAGTTGGTATTCAAGGGGTCCAAGGAGTAAAAACAGGTACTTACATCAGCAGCATCCCGTACAACTTCGTACTCGAGCTCCTTCCAGCCTTTCATACTTCGCTCGATAAGGACTTGAGGGCTCAGACTCAAACTCTTTGCAGACAGATCGCGTAGTTCCTCTGGATCGTTTGCAAAACCAGAACCGAGACCTCCAAGAGTGAAGGCGGACCTCAAGATGACAGGGTAGCCGATTGTTTCTGCAGCGGCGAGGGCATCGTTGACGGAGGAGACTGCGGTGGATTGAGCTACAGGAATATCGATCTCTACAAACATCACGGAGATAAGGTGAGAACACGAAATGGATCGAAAATAGAGGATATCGGTAACGTGCCTTTCAGAGCCCGCACAAACAGATCACGGTCTTCACTAACTTCCAAAGTGCGGATTGATGTTCCGAGGACCTTGATACCGAGACGCTCGAGGACACCCATCCTATCCAACTCGATACCGACGTTCAACGCACTCTGACCGCCGAATGTCAGAAGCACGCCATCCGGCCGCTCCTTTTCCAGAACATATGCGACGTAGTCCGGAGTGATCGGCAAAAAGTAGACCTCGGAAGCCAATTGATGGGAGGTTTGCCAAGTGGCAATGTTGGGGTTGATGAGGACAGCCTCGACTCCCTCTTCCTTCAAGGCCTTGAGAGCTTGAGAGCCGGAATAGTCAAACTCGCCGGCCTGACCGATGCTGAGACCGCCAGAGCCGACGATCACGACCTTGCGGACATCGGGACGGGGGATTTTTGGGAGAACCTTGGCAGAAATTTTGCGGGCGAGTTCCGAGGGTGAACTGAGGACGTGTTCATCGTTTTTTGGGGCGTAGGAACCAACTGCAGGAGCAGCAATGGCTCTGAGGGGTTTTGTGGGAACGAGAGCAGCACGGAAGGCGGATACGTGCAACGAACGGACTTGCCGGGGCTGGACGAGACGACTACAGACCCTTAGTCGACCCAGGGCCATGGTGGAGAGATGTTAAAATTGAGGGAACGTGACTCGACGACGAAAGGATAATCGGCCCTGGTGCTTAATACATAATACCTCCACCGAGTCGTGACGGGACCTTTTCTCACACTCGCTATACTTTGCGTCATCGCTTAACAGCCAAGGTGGTCATATCCTTAATTTATTCTAAGCACTAATGTCCGTGGCGACATACTACCCCATCCACACTTACACTTCTGCAAACCCATGGTATCCATTTCGCGACGGTGCGATCGTGTTTTTGGGATAGAAACTGCTGTCATAAGCAGTCATCACTCCGGATCTGCTCAATTCGCGATACGTCGCGTTCTTGGGCAAATCCTAAACGCGTCAATCCCATTTAGTGAGAAAGGATGATACTGATCAGACTCATGGGGAACTCACCCGAGTGACTGTGGGCGGAGAGGGAGGGCCCGGCGATAAGAGGGATTCCTCCACCTGGGGCGGCAGCCTTCTCTTCAGTCTCACCTTCCCTTGGTTCGTGGGCTTGGTCCGACGCAACCAGAACAAAATGAACACGATGGACAACGCAATAATGGCTATTCCCCCGACAACGCCTGTGGATGAAATAGAGGACATGAGGTCGTGTCGCGATAACCCCAAAATATCTGCTTACCACCGACGATCGCACCCGTATTATTTACAGCGGGATCTGTCGAATTGGAGGACACCTCCAGTAAAGGAGGCAAACCGGAACTAGACGGGTCTTCTGTGGGGTGGCTAGTCAAGCCCCTTGCAACAGAAGTGTTCACTACAATACATACCAATAACAGCTCGAGCAGTGGTAAGATTGAAATTGTCTTCTTTCTGCTCAGCCTTGAGTGAGGAAACCACAATCTCTGCGAGTCTCCCACATACCGTTACATCGAGGTATGCCCACGGCGGTACTTGGGTGTCATCAGGGATATCGAGGGGAATCCTGTCAGAAGTGAGCGGGAGGTTTGCATCGACATGTAGATTCTCGTTACTGCGTCACGTAAACTTCGGTGCAGAACTTATGGTAAAATGTCCACCTGTGTTATCGTGAGTCGTGGGTTGCGATTGCAGTCTGTCTTCTCACGTGTTCCCTGATTCAGGTATCTGGCACTGGGAGCAGGCTTGGTATAATCTAACGGCAAGAGGTGAGCGTGGCATCTCAACTACAAGGGAAAGGAAGACTGACGAGTATGTTACTGTGTTGCAGCTACAGCCTAGTGCTACTCCCAGTTGTGGTGTCAGATAATTTGTCCCAGGCCTAAGGGGTTTAAGATCATATACTGGCAGCGCGGCTGAGCTGCATGTCGGTAGGACGGATGACTCTCTTGGCTTACATGTCAGGTTCTTGCACTTGGCCTCAAGAATTTCTGCAACAGCACATGGATCTTGTCCAAACAAGTTGCGCGACTGCCCAGTACGTCAGTGTTGAGCTAGGGGGCTCTGGTAAAATCTCCACTAACCCATTCCCAATCCGGTTGGGTGCAAGTCGCGGCGATGGAAAAGTGGATCTGGACAACAACCCAGAAGAGTACAAAACCTGACGGTGCCGGGAAAACCTGGAATTTTTGCCATCAGCGCCGACCGCTTCTCCTATACGCTGGCGGCGGAAATCCACACCATAACCCAGGGGTTGGCAGTGAGTTCGTCCCGAGGGCAGGCGCCTCAGGGAGAGGGAGAGGAAAGAGTGCGAACGGGACGGAGTGGCATCTCAGGAATTTATAAATGCACGAGCTAACCGCGCCCTAACGGCTCGACGTTAGCTATCTGACAGATTTTTGG
>Ga0307512_10005920_pt1 | contig 12566 bp, 9 predicted proteins | sample 14_EM_MG_FD_200267 | JGI IMG/M metagenome (GOLD analysis project Ga0307512, IMG submission 200267) | Populus trichocarpa ectomycorrhiza microbial communities from riparian zone in the Pacific Northwest, United States - 14_EM | ecosystem: Host-associated > Plants > Roots > Unclassified | place... | reverse complement strand
CTCGGCGGAGTTGGCGGCGTACGCGGTGACCATGCCCAGCGGGCACGGCTCGCCGTTCCCGGTCGTCTCGAACGAGCCGAGCAGCTTGGCGACGTGCGGGTTGCCGGCCCGGCCGAGCACCCTGTTCAGCTCAACGTCGGGGTTGATGCCGCAGGAGACCCGGCGGAAGACCTTGAGGATCGCCTCCTGCTCGAAGATCACGCTGGTGTTGCTCTGCTCGGAGTCGAAGACCCGCGGCGCGGCGTCCAGCGGGAGATCCACCCCGGGCTCGGGGGAGAACGCGATGTCCCCGACCGTGCGGCCGTCCGCGATCAGCGACAGCAGGAACTTCGCCGCCTCGGGGTCGTAGAGCGCGTCGTACCCGGTGCGGTCGTTGTCGCTGCCGATCGTGGCGACCGCGCTGTACTCCACGAACGGGCCGGAGGTCCAGGTCACCAGCACCTGGTAGCGCTCCGTGCTGCCGTCGGTGTAGGTGACGTCGACGAGGACCAGGTCCAGGTCGTCGCGCAGCGTGGTGACCGAGCCGGTCTTGGCCGACTCCAGCGTGCGGGTCTTGCCCGCGTACCAGCGTTGCTCGGGGAGCCAGTCGGCGAAGGGCAGCGTCATTGCTTCTCCTCAGACCCGCACAACTGGAACCAGTAGAACCCGTGACCCGGCAGGGTCAGCAGGTACGGCAACTGGCCGATGCGCGGGAAGTTCACGTGCCCGGTCAACTCGACCGGCGTGTACCCGTTCCAGTGCTGCAGGTTGAGCTCGATGGGCTGCGGGAAGCGGGACAGGTTGTTGACGCAGAGCACCACGTCGTCACCGTCCTCGCGCAGGTAGGCCAGCACCGACGGGTTGGAGCCGCCGAGCTCGCGGAACGTGCCGGTGGCGAACGCGTCGTGCCGGCGCCGCACGGCCAGCATCGTGCGGGTCCAGTTGAGCAGCGACGTCGAGCTGTCCCGCTGGGCCTCCACGTTGACCGACGGATAGCCGTACACCGGGTCCTGGTTGGCGGGCAGGTAGAGCCGGCCCGGGTTGGCGGTGGAGAAGCCCGCGTTGCGGTCGGGCGTCCACTGCATCGGGGTGCGTACGCCGTCCCGGTCGCCCAGCCAGATGTTGTCGCCCATCCCGATCTCGTCGCCGTAGTACAGCACCGGCGAGCCGGGCAGCGACAGCAGCAGGGCGGTGAACAGCTCGATCTGGTTGCGGTCGTTCTCCAGCAGCGGGGCGAGCCGCCGGCGGATCCCGACGTTCGCCTTCATCCGCGGGTCCTTGGCGTACTCGGAATACATGTAGTCGCGTTCTTCGTCGGTCACCATCTCGAGCGTCAACTCGTCGTGGTTGCGCAGGAAGATGCCCCACTGGCAGTTGTCCGGAATGGCCGGCGTCTGCGCCATGATCTCCGAGATCGGGAAGCGCGACTCGCGCCGTACCGCCATGAAGATGCGCGGCATCAGCGGGAAGTGGAACGCCATGTGGCACTCGTCGCCGCCCGTCTTCGGGTCGCCGAAGTACTCCACCACGTCGGCCGGCCATTGATTCGCCTCGGCGAGCAGCACCCGGCCCGGGAACTCGTCGTCGATCACCTTGCGGCAGTGCCGCAGGAAGGCGTGCGTCTCGGGCAGGTTCTCGCCGTTGGTGCCCTCGCGCTCGAACAAATAGGGGACCGCGTCCAGCCGGAAGCCGTCGATGCCGAGGTCCAGCCAGAACCGCAGGACGTCGATCATCGCGTTCTGCACGTCCGGGTTGTCGTAGTTCAGATCCGGCTGGTGCGAGAAGAACCGGTGCCAGAAGAACTGCCGGCGTACCGGGTCGAAGGTCCAGTTGGACTCCTCGGTGTCCACGAAGATCACCCGGGCGTCCGGATACTTGTCGCTGGTGTCGCTCCACACGTAGAAATCGCCGTACGGGCCGTCGGGGTCACGGCGCGACTCCTGGAACCAGGAGTGCTGGTCGGAGGTGTGGTTCATGACCAGGTCGGTGATCACCCGGATGCCGCGCTTGTGCGCCGCGTCGAGCAGGGCGACGAAGTCGTCGACCGTGCCGAACTCGGGCAGCACCCGGTAGAAGTCGCGGATGTCGTAGCCGCCGTCGCGCAGCGGCGAGTCGTAGAACGGCGGCAGCCAGAGGCAGTCGACGCCCAGCCACTGCAGGTAGTCCAGCCGCTCGATCAGGCCGCGCAGGTCGCCCGAGCCGTCGGAACTCGAGTCGTAGAACGCCCGGACCAGCACCTCGTAGAAGACCGCCCGCTGGAACCAGGTGCGGTCGGCGGGCAGCGCACGGGCATGGCCGAAGTCGTCGGCGGTCGGGTGCTCGACGACGCCGTCTTCGACATGGCTGCCCTCAGCGGGATCGTGATCGAGATCGCTTGTCAGGTCCATTAATTCTCCACCTACCCCAACCCCGCAGGTTCTCAACCGCTCTAGTCGCGCTTGTGCAGCACGAGCACGTGGGCCGGCTCGACATAAGGGTCGATCCGGACCGCGTTGTGCTGACCCCATTCGTACGTGGCCCCGGTGATCTCATCGGTCACCGTGAAGCGCTCGTGCCAGTCCAGCCCCAGGGCCGGCATGTTGAGCGTCGTGTTGCCCCACTGCACGTTGTGCGAGTCGAACGTGCAGATCACCAGCACCGTGTTGCCCGTCTCCGCGTCCGTCTTCGACCAGCAGAGCAGCGCCCCGTTGTCGATGTCGTGGAAGGTCAGGTTGCGCAGCCAGTGCAGTGCCGGGTTCTCCCGGCGGACCTTGTTCAACTTCGTGATGTACGGCGCCAGCGTGCGCCCCGAGCGTTCGGCCGCCGCCCAGTCCCGGGGCCGCAGCTCGAACTTCTCGTTGTCGATGTACTCCTCCGCGCCCGGGCGGTTGACGTGCTCGAACAGCTCCAAGCCCGAATACATGCCCCAGGACGGCGAGAGCATGCTGGCCAGCACCGTGCGGATCTTGAACATCGGCGGGCCGCCGTGCTGCAGCGTCTCGTGCAGGATGTCCGGGGTGTTCGGCCAGAAGTTGGGCCGCATCCAGTCGACCGAGGCGATCAGCTGCTCCACGTACTCGCGCATCTCCCAGGCCGTCGTGCGCCAGGTGAAGTACGTGTACGACTGGGTGAAGCCGATCTTGCCGAGCCCGTTCATCATCGCCGGCCGGGTGAACGCCTCGGCCAGGAACAGCACGTCCGGGTCGGCGGCCTTGACCTTGCCGATCAGCCACTGCCAGAAGTTGAGCGTCTTGGTGTGCGGGTTGTCGACCCGGAAGATCTTCACACCCTGGGCGACCCAGTGCAGGACGATCCGCAGGATCTCCTCGCGCAGCCCCTTGGGGTCGTTGTCGAAGTTGATCGGGTAGATGTCCTGGTACTTCTTCGGCGGATTCTCCGCGTACGCGATCGTGCCGTCGGCGCGGGTGGTGAACCACTCCGGGTGCTCGGTGACCCACGGGTGGTCCGGCGCCGCCTGCAGCGCCAGGTCCATCGCGATCTCCAGGCCCTGCGCGTTCGCCGCCTGGATGAACGCCCGGAAGTCCTCGAGCGTGCCGAGCAGCGGGTTGATCGCGTCGTGGCCGCCCTCGGCGGAGCCGATCGCCCACGGCGAGCCGACGTCCTGCGGCCGTGCGACCAGGGTGTTGTTGCGGCCCTTGCGATTGATCTTGCCGATCGGGTGGATCGGCGGCAGGTAGAGCACGTCGAAGCCCATCGCGGCGACGGCCGGGATCCGGTCGGTCGCGGTGGCGAAGGTGCCGTGCTTGACCGGCGTCGAGTCGGGGCCGACCTCGGCGCCCTCGGAGCGCGGGAAGAACTCGTACCACGCCGAGAACAGGGCGCGCTGACGATCCACCCAGATCACATACGACCGCGTGGTGGTGATCAGCTGGCGGACCGGGTGATCCCAGAGCAGTTCGTCGAGGCCGAGCGCGGGGGAGACCCGTTCGAAGAGGGGGAGCTGCTCGTCGCGCAGCGCCGCGGCCGCGGTCCGGACCCGCTCCTCCTCGGCGTGCGGCACGATCTTGGCGGCCAGATCCAGCACCTCGGCGCCCTCGGCGATGTCGTTCGCCAGGTCCTCGAGGCCCTGACCGGCGCCGATCTTCTTGGTCACGGCGTCGCGCCAGGTGCCGTACGGGTCGTCGAACGCCTCGATCGTGAACGTCCACCGGCCCACCACGTCGGGCTTGATGACGGCGTGCCACTGGTCCAGCCCCGGGGTGCCGGGCTGCATCCGGGTGAACGGCTCGGCCTGGCCGTCCGGGCCCTGCCAGACCACGTTCACCCCGAGCGTGTTGTGTCCTTCGCGATAGGACACCGCGGAGATCGGGACCAGCTCGCCGACCACCGCCTTCGCCGGGTAGCGGCCGCAGGACACCGACGGCGTGACGTCTTCGATGGGAAAGCGACCGGTCATGATCTCCACCGTAGTCAGAAGGCGTGGGGACGGGCTCGGTGACGGGCGAAGTCATCCGCCGTCAACAAAGGTTTTTCCGCACTGAAGCAAAGCGAAACGGGTGTCCGCCCGTTGCCTGACAACCTACCGGAGAGCGCTCAGCGCGGCCCGTCCAGGCGGGGCTTTGCGCCACCGACGAATTCGTCCAGCCGCTCGCCGGCCAGCACCCGGCCCGGCTCGGCGTCCCGCTCGGCCGCCGGGGCCAGCCGATCGAGCCGCGGATCGCCCGGTGACCGGCCCGCGACCAGCACGATGTTGCCCGCTTTGCGGCCACCTAGCATGGCGTTCCCGGCGATCAGGCACACCTGGGCGAACGCCGTGCGCAGCGTCGCGACCTGGATCCGCGTGGACGCCAGCGGCGGCCGATCGGTCAGGTTCATCGCGAGCAGCCCGCCGGGGCGCAACGCGCGGGCCGCCGCCGCGGCGAAACTTTCCCCGGCCACGCTGCGCGGCATCGCCGCCCCGTCGAACACGTCCGAGACGATCACGTCGTACGCCGCCGGCTCCTCGCGGTCCAGCACCTCGCGCGCGTCACCGACCACGACCTCGACGTCGGCCGGCGCCGGCAGGATCCGCGCGACCAGCGCGAACAACTCGCCGTCACGCTCCACGACCTTCTGCGCCGAGCCGGGCCGGGTCGCCGCGACGAAGCGGGCCAGGGTCAGGCCACCGCCGCCGAGATGCAGGACCTTGATCGGTACGCCCGGAGCCCGCACCGAGGCCAGCACGCTGGCGACCCGCCGGACGTATTCGAACTCCAGGTGGGTGGGGTCGGCAAGGTCGACGTACGACTGGGCCACGCCGCCGACCAGCAACTCCCAGCCGGCCGGACGGGCCGGATCGGGGCGCAGCTCGGCCAGCCCGAACCCCACGGCGGCGACCAGCGTTGCGCGTCGGTTGCCCTGGGTTGCCATCGCGGCGACCTTACTCAAGTGCGCCCCCAACGAACCGACCGGTAGCGTGACGCGCCCCGCCCGGGTCGCGCGCCGAACCCTGGGGGAGCACGTGGCCGGTACCTCTACCGCGCTGGCGCCGGTGATCGCGGCCAGCACGCACTGGCTGGCCCGGGCCTACCCGGCCGCGATGCCGGACCGGCTCGCGATCACCCTCACCGAGCTGCAGGCCCGGCAGGCCGTCACGGTCGCCGCCTGGCTGCGCTACCCGACCCCGGTCGACGCCGAGCTGGTCGCCATGACCGGTCCCGGCGGCTCCGCGGTGCTGGACTGGCGGGCCGGCAGCGAGCCCGACGACGACTGCGACGAGGACGAGGGCTGGCGCACCTGGGTCGACGAGGTCGTCGTCAGCTGGGCCGCCTGCCTGCTCGCCGACCCGCGGCTGGCCCGGCGCGCGGCGGACTCGGTCGTCGCCGCGGTCCCGCCGGCGGACGTCCGCCCGCGGCCGCGCCCGCGCCGGGCCGGCGACCTGCCGGCCGAGTTCCGCCGGCTGACCGACCCCGACCGGCGCGACCTCGCGGCCGCCGCGTTGTTGCGGCACCCCGACCTGATCGAGCCGATCGCCGCCATGCACCGCGACGATCTGCTCTACCTGCTCGACGTGGACCCGGCGGCGGTCACCAACTGACCGTGGTCATCCACGGGTCAGTCCTCGGCTCACTCCCCGGCTCACTCGTCGGCGAGCCGGGCCGGGAAGCCGCCGGTCGCGATCGGCCCCCACGAGTCGATCGTCACCCGGATCAACGACTTGCCCTGCGCCCGCATGGCTTCGCGGTATTCGTCCCAATTCGGGTGCTCGCCCGAGATGCACCGGAAGTAGTCGACCAGCGGCTCCAGCGCGTCGGGCAGGTCGAGCACCTCGGCTTGGCCGTCGACCTGGACCCACGCGCCGCCGAACTCGTCGGAGAGCACGCAGAGCGTGACCCGCGGGTCACGCCGGATGTTGTGGACCTTGGCCCGGTCGGGGTAGGTCGAGATGACGATCCGGCCCTCGGCGTCGACGCCGCACGTGTTCGGCGAGGACTGCGGTCGGCCGTCCTTGCGGGTCGTCATGAGGATCGCGTGGTGCCGCGGCCGGAGGAACTCCAGCAGCTGCCCACGGTCGGCCCGGGTGTTGGTCGCGATGGTGCGTGGCATGTCCGTCCTTTGCCTTACACAGTGACGGGCCGGGGGCGGCCCGCTTGCTGCTCGGCGGTCACGGCGGCGCCGATGATGCCGGCGTTGTTGAGCAGGGTCGCCGGGACGAACGGGGTCCGGATGTCGATCAGCGGGAAGAACCGGTCCGCCTTCTTGCTGACCCCGCCGCCGATGATGAACAGCCGGGGCGACAGCAGCATCTCGACGTGCCGCAGGTATTCCTGCACCCGGCCGGCCCACTTCTCCCAGCTCATGTCCTCGGCCTCGCGGATGCGGTCGGAGGCGCGCAGCTCGGCGTCCTTGCCCTGCAGCTCGAGGTGGCCGAACTCCGTGTTCGGAATCAGGGCGCCGTCGAGGAACAGCGCGCTGCCGATGCCGGTGCCGAAGGTCAGCATCATCACCAGGCCGCGCTGGTTGCGGCCGGCGCCGAACTCGACCTCGGCCACGCCCGCCGCGTCGGCGTCGTTGAGCACCGTGACCGGCTTGCCGAGCCGGTCGCTGAACAGGTCGGCGGCGTGCGCGTCGAGCCATGACTTGTCGACATTCGCCGCCGTGCGGGTGACGCCGTCGACCACGACGCCGGGAAAGGTCACGCCGACCCGGTCGTAGCCGTCGAACTGGCCGGCGACCTCCGCGACCGCCTCGACGACCCGGGTGACGTCCGAGGGCTGCGGCGTCGGTACGCGGTAGCGCTCCGCGAGGAGCTCGCCCCGCACGGTGTCGACCGGCGCGCCTTTGACGCCCGAGCCACCGATGTCGATGCCGAGGATGGCCATCTCAAGTCCCGTCTCTGAATGGATGCTGCTTGCTTAGTACCACGTCCCACCGACATCGAATCGCTCACGTCACCCGGGAAGAGGCATGGATGACGGGGCATCACTTTCGTTACGACGGCTAACTGACCGGAAAGTCGTGCTGACGAGGTACGCCGTTTTTGTCAGGTCGGCGGCGGGTCGGCCGATGTGGCTGGCCGAGAAGCCCGACGGCGGCTCCGCAGTCTCCCCCCGACTCTGCGGCCGCGCCGTCACGTGAGGAGCCCCGATGTCGGCGTACCGGTCCCCGAGAGTCCGCCTGGTCACGGCCACCGGCGCGGCCGCCGTACTGTTCGTTGCGAGCACGCTCGGCCCGGCGGCTCCCGCCGTCGCGGCGGCTGCTCCGGCCGCTCCGGCCGGGGGGTTGCTGGCCGACACCTGGGCGAATCAGATCGGCAGCACCCCGCTCGCGCCGGCGATCACCGCCGCGGGCGGCGACAAGGCGGACAAGGCCAACCCCGATCTCGCCGCCACCACGACGGGGGCCGTGCTGACCGGCGCCGGGGTGGGCGTCGCGCTGATCGACTCGGGGGTCACCACGGTGCCGGGGCTGAACGGCACCGGCAAGGTCATCTACGGCCCCGACCTGTCGTTCGAGTCACAGTCGCCGAATCTGCGCTATCTGGACACGTACGGGCACGGCACGCACATGGCCGGGATCATCGCGGGGCAGGACCCGCGGACCGTGACCGGGACGGCGCGCTTCGCCGGGGTGGCGCCGGACGCGCACATCGTCAGCGTCAAGGCGGCCTCGGCCGACGGGGCGAGCGACGTCTCGCAGGTCATCGCCGGCATCGACTGGGTGGTGGCGCACCGCAACGACCCGGGGCTGAACATCCGGGTGCTGAACCTGTCGTACGGCACCCAGTCGACCCAGTCCGCGACGCTCGACCCGCTGTCCTACGCCGTCGAGCAGGCCTGGAAGGCCGGCATCGTGGTGGTCGTCGCCGCCGGCAACGACGGCTTCACCGCGGACAACCTCACCATGCCGGCCGCCAACCCGAACGTGATCGCGGTCGGCGCGGCCGACACCGAGGGCACCGACTCGCGGGTGGATGACCAGGTCGCGGACTTCAGCAACCGGGGCAACGCCATCCGGCACCCCGATGTGCTCGCGCCCGGCCGGTCCATCGTGTCGCTGCGCGACCCGGGCTCGTACCTCGACCGCACCTACCCGAGCGCCAAGCTGAGCACGGTCGTCGACCCGAGTCAGCGCTTCTTCCGTGGCAGTGGCACCTCGCAGGCGGCCGCGATGGTGTCCGGCGCGGTCGCGCTGCTGCTGCAGCAGCGCCCGGAACTCACTCCCGACGAGGTCAAGCAGCTGCTGATGAGCACCGCCGATCCGATCAAGGACGCGGACGCGTACGCCGCCGGCAGCGGCCAGATCAACATCGCCACGGCCGCCCGGACCCGGAAGGTTGCCGGAGTAAAGCAGAAGAACGCCGTCGCGACCGGGCTCGGCTCGCTCGAGGCGGCGCGTGGCGGCGAGCACGTCTACGACTCGGTGACCGGCACCGCGCTGACCGGCGAGCAGGACATCTTCGGCGCCGCCTGGAACGCCCCGGCCTGGGCGCGGGCCTCGAGCGTGCAGAAGAGCTGGAACGGCGGCACCTGGAACGGCTCCGCCTGGACCGGCACCACCTGGACGGGTACGGCCTTCAGCGTGGCGCTCAGCAGCGTTCAGACCTGGACGCCGGTGCTCTGGACCGGCCGCTCCTGGGCCGGCAGCTACTGGTCGGGCCGCAGCTGGGCGAGCGCGATCTGGACCGGCGTCGGCTGGTCGTCGCAGACCTGGAGCGGGCGGTCCTGGAGCGGGCGCAGTTGGTCGGCGGCCGGCTGGAGCGGGGAGCCGTGGCGGTAACCCCACCCGGGCCCTGGTGGTCGCGGCCCGGAACCCGGGTCGCGATTCTCACCGGGGCGATGGCCGCCGCGTCGGCGGGCGTCGCCTTCGCCCTCGGCAGACATGGCATCTGCCCCTCCACGCTGTCCGGCGCCGGACCCTGGCGGCTCGCCGTGCTGGCACTGTGCTTCGCGCTCACCGAGGGCTTCACGCTGCACCTGCGGGTCCGCCGGGCCGCGCACGCGGTGAACCTCAGCGAGTTCCCGATGGTGCTGGGCGTGCTGGCGTTCGACCCGATCGCCGTCATCGTGACCCGGGCGATCGCGGGCGGGGCCGGGCTGTTCGCGCTGCGCCGGCAGCGCGGGCTCAAGCTCGCCTTCAACGTGGCGCTGCTGGCGACCCAGGCGGGCGTGGGCGTGCTGATGTTCCACGCGCTGGCGCCGCACGCCCCGGGCACCGACGCCGGCGCGCTGGACGTGCGGGACTGGCTGGCCGCGTACGCCGCGATGCTCAGCGCCGACGCCGTCGCCGCCGTGCTGCTCACCGCGGTGATCGCGCTGCACGACGACCCGGGGGAGTGGCGCCGGCTGGGCGCGAGCCTGCGCGGCGCCTGGATGGTGGCGGTCACCACGACCGTCGCCCTGATCGGCTTCTCGGCGGCCGCCCAGTCCAGCTGGTCGCTGCTGCTGGTCGCGGTCGTCGCCGTGGTGCTCTACCTGGCCTATCGCGCGTACGTCAAACTCGGGCACGGCAACGCCGAGGTCGAGCAGCTCTACCACTTCACCCGGGAGTTGGATGGCGCTCACAGCACCGACGAGCTGCTCGCCGTGGTGCTGGACCGGATGCGCGACCTGCTGCGCGCGTCGGCCGCCGAGTTCGTCGTGTCCCAGGCCAACGGCACCTGGCGGCGCACCCGGCTGCACGGGCAGAGCGGCACGGTCGGCACCGAGCTGGGCCGCGACGGCCCCTGGCTCAGCCCCGCGCTGCGCGGCGAGCCGCTGCTCGAGCCGGACCGGATGGTGGCGCCGGTGATCCTCGACGGCACGCCCGCCGCGTTCGTGGTGACCGGCAGCCTCGCCGACGCCGGCCAGTTCACCGCGGCCCGGCTGCGGCTGTTCGAGGCGCTCGCCAACCACGCCGGCGCGGCGGCGGGCCGGGCCGTGCTGGTCGACCGGCTGCGCGACGAGGCCGCCGAGAAGCTGCACTTCTCCCGGCACGACCCGCTCTCCGGCCTGCCGAACCGGCGCTACTTCCACGAGCTGCTGGACGAGGCGCTGGTGGCGGCCCGGTCCGGCGGCACCGGCGTCGCCGTCGCGCTGCTCGACCTCGACCGGTTCAAGGAGATCAACGACGCGCTCGGCCACGAGACCGGCGACGCCCTGCTCTGCGTGGTGGGCGAGCGGTTGCGCGCGCACGTCGAGGGCCGCGGCACGGTGGCCCGGCTCGGCGGCGACGAGTTCGCGGTGCTGCTGCCCACCGACGGCGGCACCGGGGCGGCCGTGGCGGCCGCGGCCGAACTCGGCGGCGTGGTCGAGCGGGCGATCCGGATGGGCCCGCTGACGATCAGCGCCCGGGCCAGCGTCGGCGTCGCGGCCGCCCCGCAGCACGGCGACGACGCCGAGACGTTGATCCGGCGCGCCGACGTCGCCATGTACGCCGCCAAGGAGAACCGTTCCGGCCTGCGCCTCTACGAGCCCGCGGTGGACGTGCACAGCCCGCAGCGGCTGGCCCTGATCGGCGACCTGCGGACCGCGGTGGAGCGCCGGGACCTGCAGGTCGTGTTCCAGCCCAAGGTGGACCCGCGCAGCGGCCGCATCGTCGGCGCCGAGGCCCTCGCCCGCTGGCAGCACCCGGTGCTCGGTTCCGTCCCGCCCGACGAGTTCATCCCGCTCGCCGAGCACAGCGGCCTGATCCGCCCGCTCACCCTGCACGTGCTGGAGGTGGCGCTGCACCGCCGGGCCGCCTGGGCGCGGGCCGGCCACGACCTGCACATCGCGGTGAACCTGTCGCCGAACAGCCTGATGGACGGCGAACTGCCGGAGATCGTGGCCCGGCTGCTCGCCCAGACCGGCAACACCCCGTCGGCGCTGACCCTGGAGATCACCGAGAGCACCATCCTGGCCGACCCGGTGGGCAGCCTGGCCACGCTGGAACGGCTGCACGCCCTCGGCGTGAAGCTCTCCATCGACGACTTCGGCACCGGCTACTCGTCGCTGGGCCGGCTGCGCGAGCTGCCGCTGCACGAGGTGAAGATCGACAAGTCGTTCGTGCAGCGGGTCGCGGTCGACCACCGGGACCGGGCAGTGGTGCGCTCGGCCGTGCAACTCGGGCACGCGCTCGACCTCGAGGTGGTCGCCGAGGGCGTGGAGGACACCGAGACGTACGAGTATCTGGCCCGGGAGGGCTGCGACGTGGTGCAGGGCTACCTGCTGTCGCGGCCACTGCCAGCGGATGAATTTGACGCCTGGCTTAGTACCAGATGGGCGGGTATGTCAAGGATTGTCACTCATACTTTCGGCTAGTCAGGCATCCCCTTCTCGGCTAGCGTGAGACGGGAACGGTCGCCGCGTACGGGCACGGCTCTCTGCCCGTCATTTGGAGGACCACCCCGATGACCGCGAGTGTCTCCGACCAGAGAACGCAGAATGACAGCGCCGCCGAGCTGCTCGGCTTGATGGTGGCAACGCCGATTTCAGATCCGGCCCGGGCCCGGCTGCGGGACCGGGCGATCGAGGCCTGGCTACCCCTGGCCCGCCACCTCGCCCACCGCTACGCCGGCCGCGGCGAACCCACCGACGACCTCATCCAAACCGCCACCATCGGCCTCATCAAAGCCGTCGACAAATACGACCCCCACCGCGGCGTCGACTTCACCGGCTACGCCATCCCCACCATCATCGGCGAAATCAAACGCCACTTCCGCGACCGCACCTGGTCCATCCGCGTCCCCCGACGCCTCCAAGAACTCCGCCTCGCCATCACCGAAGCCAACGCCACCCTCACCCACACCCTCGGCCGCTCCCCCACCATCACCGACATCGCCACCCACCTCAACCACACCGAAGAAGAAATCCTCGAAGGCCTCGAAGGCGCCCGCGCCTACAACACCACGTCACTGTCCACCCCCATCAACACCGACGGCACCACCGAACTCGGCGACACCCTCGGCACCCACGACCACCAATACGAACTCGCCGAAACCCGCGTCGCCCTCGCCCCCGCCCTCGCCACCCTCGAACCCCGCGAACAAACCATCCTCACCCTGCGCTTCTACGGCAACCTCACCCAATCCCAAATCGCCGACCACATCGGCATCTCCCAAATGCACGTCTCCCGCCTGCTCACCAAAGCCCTCACCAAACTCCGCACTCAGCTCGCGCCGGACATGACGTTCTGATCCTTGGACATCG
>Ga0307512_10005919_pt1 | contig 12567 bp, 14 predicted proteins | sample 14_EM_MG_FD_200267 | JGI IMG/M metagenome (GOLD analysis project Ga0307512, IMG submission 200267) | Populus trichocarpa ectomycorrhiza microbial communities from riparian zone in the Pacific Northwest, United States - 14_EM | ecosystem: Host-associated > Plants > Roots > Unclassified | place... | reverse complement strand
CACGTCGGTCAGGATGCCCGTGACGTTCGAGGCCGCCGAGAAGCTGCCGATCAGTAGCGGCCGCCGCCTATACCGGGCGAGTTGCTCGGCCAGATCCTCCAGATCCAGGCGGCCGTGGCCGTCCAAGCCGATCTCGACCACGTCCGCGACGGTCTCCCGCCACGGCAGCTCGTTGGAATGATGCTCGTACGGGCCGACGAAGACGACCGGGCGCCGGCCCTGCGGCAACTCCCAGCCGCCGCGCAGCTCGAGGATGCCGACCAGCTTGTTGACGGCGCCGGTCGCCCCGGAGCCGGTGAAGATCACGATGTGCTCGTCGGTGGCTCCCACCGCGTCATGAATGACCTCACGGGCCTCCTCCCGAAGCCGGTCGGTGCTGGCTCCGGTACGGGAACTGACGGTGTGGGTGTTCGCGTACTCCGGCAGCACCCGCTCGCGGATGTAGTCCTCGATGAAATCAAGCGACCGGCCGGACGCCGTGTAGTCGGCGTACGTGATGCGCCGTGGCCCGTAAGGCCCCTCGAAGAGCTGCCCGTCGCCGATCACCCCGGCCCGGATACGCTCGGTGAGCTCGGTCTGGACCCGGCCGCGCAGCGCCCCCGGCCCCGTCATGACGGCGGTGTCGCTGTGCCGCGCGCTCTGCTCTGGCATCTCCGAAGCAACCATGCCCGTCAGCGTTGCACCTCCGGGTGCCGCCGCGCCATGCGGTCCGGCCCGATACGCTGCCCGAACGCCGGCCGGGCCGGGCACGTATCGTGCGTGACATGGAGTGCGTGCGGCGGACCGATGCGTAACTGGCTGGTCGGCCTGGGCATTGCGGTCGTCTGCCTGATCGCGAGCTGGGCGATCCTGCTGGTGGCGGCCCGGCGGCTCCCCCCGGGCATCCTGCGCGACCTGGCGGCCTTCATCCCGGACTGCGTCACCACCGTCCGCCGGCTACGCCAAGATCCACGGGTGCCGCGGCGGGCCCGGATCGCGATCATCATCGCTGGGCTGTGGGTGGCCAGCCCGATCGACTTGATCCCCGAGTTCATTCCGGTGATCGGCCCGCTGGACGACATCGTCGTGGTCGCCCTGGCGCTGCGCTATGCCGGCCGGCAGGTGCCGAGAGATGTGCTGCTCGCCGCCTGGCCGGGCGAACCCCGGCTCCTCGAACGCCTGCTCGGCCCGCCGCCCCCGCCCGGCAACGCGGGCCTACCGTCCCCGCCGAGCAACGCGGGCCTATCGGACGGGCCGGGCAACGCGGGCCCACCGGCCCCGCCGAGCAACGCGAGCCCATCGGACGGGCCGGGCAACACGGGCACGCCATCCCCGCCAAGCAACGCAGGCCCACCAGAGGAGCCGGGCAACGCGGGCCCACCGGCCCCGCCGAGCAACGCGAGCCCATCGGACGGGCCGGGCAACACGGGCACGCCATCCCCGCCAAGCAACGCAGGCCCACCGGACGAGCCGAGCAACGCAGGCCCACCGGCCCCGCCCGGCTGACCGCGCGGGTCCGGGCCGGGCAGCAGTCAGACCGCCGTACAGGACTCGATTTGCCGGGCGGCCGATGACGACGTCGAGGTTTACCCTAGCGGGCGGAGGTTCGGCGATTGTGACGACGAAAGACGGACGGCGGGCACCCGGGGCGTTGGAGTCCGAGGTGATGGGCGTGCTCTGGGCCCACGACGAGCCGCTGACGTCGACCAGCGTCCGGCAGTCCCTCGGCAGCGACCTCGCCTACAACACCGTGCAGACCATCCTGATCCGGCTGCACGAAAAAGGGTTGGTGCACCGGCGCAAACAGGGCCGTGGCCACGTCTACTGGCCCGTCCAAGACGCCGCGACGGCCGCCGCCGAGCAGATGCGCGCGGCCCTGGCCGACCGGCACGACCGGCAGGCGGTGCTGCAGCAGTTCGCCGCGTCTCTCGACGAGGCCGACGCCGTCGCCCTGCGCGAGCTGCTGTCCGCCACGCTGCACCGACCGCCGCGCGGCTAGGCCGGGGCTTCCGGGAGCGGCAGGCGGATCCGCAAGGCGGCCCCCTCGGCGAGATCGTCCACGGTGAGGGTGCCCCCGTGAGCCGCCACGATGTCCCGGGCGATCGGCAGCCCCAGGCCGGCGCCGCCGTCCTGACGCGAGCGGCTGTCGTCGAGGCGTACAAATCGGTCGAAGATCTTGCCCTGGTCCTCGGCCGCGATGGCCGGCCCGTCGTTGCCGACCAGCACCTGTGCCATGCCGAGCGACGTGGTGAGGCTGATGGTGACGACGTGCCGGGCGTGGCTGGCGGCGTTGTCGACGAGGTTGCGCAACGCCCGGTGCAGCCGGTCCGGGTCGCCGGTAACCCGGACGGGCTGCACGCCGCCGTCGATGCGCAGCGCCGGATGTTGCACGGCGAGCCGTTCCCGTTCGGCGTAGACCAGGTCGTCGAGGTCGACGTCCTGGCTGCGCAGCCGCAGCGCCTGATCGTCGACTCGGGCCAGCAACAACAGGTCGTCGACGAGGCGCGCCATCCGCGTACTCTCGGTGTGGATCCGCTCCACCGAGCGCGCCGAGGAGTCGGGCAGCGGCGCGGCGTCGAGCAGGTCGACGTTGGCGTGGATGGTCGCCAGCGGGCTACGCAACTCGTGGCTGGCATCGGCGACAAACCGGCGCTGGGCGGCCGAGGCGGCCTCGATCCGGTCCAGCATCGTGTTCATGGTGGACGCGAGCGCGGCGATCTCGTCGTCGGTGGCGGGCACGGGCAGCCGGGCATGCAAGTTTTTCGCGGTGATCGTGGCGGCCTGCCGGCGCATCGCCTCGACCGGGCGCAGGGTGCGGCCGACGAAGAGGAAGGTCGCAACGCCGACGACCACGGCGAGCAACGGCAGGCCGATCAGCAGCGCCGCGACGATCGCCTCGGTACTGTCGCCGACGGTGTCGAGCGACTCCGCGACGATCACCGTCTGTAGCCCGTCCGGCGTGCTCACCCCGACGGCCACGATGTGAAACTTCTCCGGGCGGGCGAACTCGAGCCGGCGCTGCTCACGTTCGCGCCGGCCGGCCGCCGGGCGCAGCGCGGAAATCGGTGCCAGGCCGACGATCGCGTCGGACTCGGCCGTCACCCGGCCCGCCGGATCCAGCACCTGCACCACGATTCGCTGCCGGGCGGACGATCGCAGCGCCGCCCCGAGAGTGCCCGCGTCACCGCCGGCGAGCGCCGCGGCGACCTGCCCGGCCCGGTCGTCGGCGGCCGTGTTGATGTTGTCGATCAGGATTCCGCGGGCGGTGACCAGCAGCACGCCGCCCGCCAGCACCGAGACCACGGCGACAACCACGCCGGCGGCCAGGGCCGAGCGCATCCGCACGCCCAGATGCCGCCGCACCCAGCGCAACAGCCGGCGCAGGATCGAGGAGAACGGCATGACGTGAAGCTAGCCGCGCGGCCCTGAAGACGCGCTGAAAGCCCGGGTTCAGCGCTTTCTCAGCGTCCATCGGGCAGGCTGGGCGCGAAGGAGGTCGCGATGCGGGTGCTCGTCGTGGAAGACGAGGTGGGCCTTGCCGAGACGATCCGCGACGGCCTCGGCGCCGAAGGCTTCACCGTCGACCTGGCCCACGACGGCGTCGACGGGCTGTGGATGGCCACGGAGTCACCGCACGGCGCCTACGACGTCGTCGTGCTGGACATCATGCTGCCCAAGCTCAGCGGCTACGAGGTGTGCCGGCGGCTCCGCCGGCGTGAGGTGTGGACGCCGGTGCTGATGCTGACCGCGAAGGACGGCGACTACGACCAGGCCGACGCCCTCGATCTCGGCGCGGACGACTATCTCATCAAGCCGTTCGCCTTCGTCGTCCTGATCGCCCGGCTGCGCGCCCTGATCCGCCGCGGGGCTCCGGAACGGCCGGCGATCCTCAGCGCGGGCGACCTCACCCTGGACCCCTCCGAGCGCCGCGTGCAACGCGCCGGCGAGGACGTCGCGGTCACCCCGCGCGAGTTCGCGCTGCTGGAATTCCTGATCCGCAACCGGGGCCGGGCGGTCACCAAAACCGCGATCATCGAGAACGTGTGGGACGCCAACTTCAACGGCGACCCCAACATCGTTGAGGTGTACGTCGGGTACCTGCGCCGCAAGATCGATCACCCGTTCGGCCGGGCGGCGATCGAGACGGTTCGCGGTGCCGGCTACCGCCTGGCGGACGGCGGCGGCTGAGCCAACCCGCAGCAAAACCCAAGGTAGTTGAGCTGGCGGCCCGGCGGATGACCTAGGCAGGTTTGAGCCCGCACGCTCAGGGAATCCTTAGCGGCTGGCCGGAATGCTGACCGGCATGACAAACCAATGGCACGCCGGCGACGCTCGGCACCGATCCGGTAAACAGCCGATGACGCCGTCCGGTTCGGCGCTGCGCCGTTCCATCCCCGCGCAGGGCCGCGGCCGGCGGACCGCCGTCGTGATCTCGGCAAGCATCGGCGCCGGACACGACGGCGCCGCGAGCGAGCTCACCCGGCGCCTCGAACTGGCCGGCTTCAGGGTCGACCGGCACGACTTCCTCGACCTGCTGCCCGCCGGCTGGGGCGACGCCCTGCGCCGCACCTACGCCCGGCAGTTGCACTATGCGCCGGCAAGTTGGGGCTGGCTGTTGCGGGCGGTCGCCGGGCCACGATCCAGCCACGGCGCGGCCGCGCTGGCCGCCCGGGCAGCGATGACCCGCCTGGTCGCCGCGCTCGGCCCGGACCCGGCCGTCGCCGTCTCGACCTATCCCCTGGCCAGCCAGGCGCTGGGCTGGCTGCGGCGCACCGGCCGGCTCGACGCCCCGGCGGTCGCGGTGCTGACGGACCCGTCCGTACACCCGCTATGTCTCGCCCCCGGGGTGGACCTGAACCTGGTCCAGGACACCCCGGACGCCGCCACGGCGCACAGCCCGCGGCTTGGGCTGGCCACCGTGGTCAGCCCGATCGTCAACCCCGCATTCCGGCCCAGCCGCGGGCTGTCCGACGCCTACCACGCCCGGGAACGGCTCCGGCTGCCGCTCGTCGACCGGCTCGCCGTCATCGTGGCCGGATCGTGGGGCGTCGGCGACATCGACGCCACGGTGCGTGACGTCGCGGCCGAAGGTTCGCTGACGCCCGTCGTGGTCTGCGGACGCAACGAGGCGCTGCGGCGCCGGCTCGAAGACACCGGCCAGGCCATCGTCCTGGGCTGGGTCGACGACATGCCGTCACTGCTGCGCGCGGGCGACGTCGTCGTGCACAACGCGGGTGGCCTGTCGAGCCTCGAGGCGCTGGCGACCGGTGTGCCGGTGGTGAGCTACCGGTGCCTGCCGGGGCACGGCGTCGCCAACGCGGCGGCACTGCAATCCGCGGGGCTGTCGCCCTGGCCGCAGAACCCCCACCAGTTCGTGACTTCCCTGCGCCGAGCGTACGGCGGCGAACTGCTCGCCGGACAGCAGGCCGCATACGCCCGGTGGTGTGCCGCGCCCGACGCGGCCGCCCTGATCGCCGAGTTCGCCGGCCGCCAGGTAACGGTGGCGGCGCCCGATCACGACGCCGACCTGAACCGGCCACCAACCGCGAAGATCGCGGCCAGCCAAGCAACGGCGACAGCACCCGTCGCGGTGACGAAATGAACCCACCGCAGACGCTGGCCATGGCGGCAGGGATCGCCGCGGCGGCGGTTGCCGTCGCGCACGCCGGGCCGGCGGTGGCGGCGATCGGCCCGCTGCGGCGCCGGCTGATGCCCGCCACTGCGGGGATCGGCGACCCCGGGCATGTCGCGCTGACCTTCGACGACGGGCCCCATCCCGAGGCCACCCCGCGACTGCTGCGGCTGCTCGACTCCGCCGGCGTACGCGCGACGTTCTTCCTGCTCGGCAGCATGCTGAAGGAACATCCGGAGATCGGCCGGGCGATCGTGGCCGACGGCCACGAGATCGGTGTGCACGGGTATGAGCATCGGCTGCTGGTGAAACGCGGACCGCGCGCGACCGTCGACGACCTGACCCGGGCGACCGCCACCATCGCCGAGCTCACCGGCAGCACGCCGCGCTGGTGGCGACCGCCCTACGGGGTGGCCAACTCCGCCGCGGTCGCCACGGCCCGTCGGCTCGGGCTCACGCCGGTGCTGTGGACCTGCTGGGGCCGGGACTGGACGCGGTCGGCAACGCCCGAGTCGATCCAGCGTTCGGTGCTGCGCAAGCTGGCCGGTGGGGGGACGATCCTGCTGCACGACAGCGACCATGCGGCCACGCCCCGATGCTGGGAGTCGACGCTCACCGCCGTGCCCGCGATCGTCACCGTGTGTCGTGACCGCGGCCTGCGGGTCGGGCCGCTGGGCGAGCATTTCGCCGTAAGCCGGGCGGGTTGATCGGCTCGCGGTCAGCCCAGCGTGAGCCATCGGATGCCGAGACGTTCGACCCGCGCGGCCTCCGCGATGTCGAGCGGCTCGCGCCCGGTGGCCTTACGTAGCAACCGTGGCCGGTCCCACCCCAGCTCGCCGAGGGCGAGCCGAACCACGTCCTGCGGTGGCAGCGGGGCCATGTGCTCGTTCGTATCGGCGCCGCCGGGGAGCTCGCGGTGACCCGGGCCAAGTAGTAGCTCCAGCACGACCTCGCCGGCCTGTGGGGTCAGCCACGGCTCGCGGCCCAACGCGTCGGCCACGTCCAGGCCGTGGACGGCGATCTCGACCACCCGGGTGACCAGGAACTCGGACAGGAGCATCGCGTCGCCGTGCCGGGTAAGCACAACGCGAACCGGCGGCTCGGCGTGGCACAGCCGATCCACCCGCTGCCAAGTCTCGGCGAAGTCTGCAGCGAGCGCGGGGCCGCTGACCTGCCCGGCCGCGTGTTGCTGGGCCAACCCGATCCGGGCCGCGTTGGTCTGCGGGGCGAACCGGTTGTCCGGCCGGTAATACTCGGCCGCGGACACCTCGGCCGCCTCCGGCTGCGGAGCGGAAAGCATGCCCGGCAACCAGGCGATGACCACCCGGATATGCCCCACCAACTCGCGAACGGACCAGGGCGCACAACGCGTCGGCAGATCCCACTCGTCCTCGGACAGACCCGCGACCGCCTGGGAAAGACCGTGGGCTTCAAGACGAAACGCGTCCAGCACCCGCCCCCGAGTCACACCAATCAATCTACCAACCCGACCAACCCGACTTCCCCACTCCGCCGCGAGGCCGCGAGGCCGCGAGAGCCCGAGGCCGCGAGGCCGCGAGAGCCCGAGGGCCCGATTCGACTCAACCGCCTTGGCGCCGATCCGCGAGCTGGGCGCCACCGCGGCGGCTTGTCTGGACCCGGTTAAACTCCGGCGGGTGATCGTGCGGAAAGCCGGCGTGGCGGATGCGACTGCGCTCGCCGCGCTGAGCGAAACCAAACCGGAGCAACTCCCCGCGTACGCCGAATGGGTTGCCGCCCACGCCGGGACGCACCTGCCGTTTGTGGCCGAGATCGACGGGTCTGTGGTCGGCGTCGCCTGGCTGCTTGTCGCGGAGCGGGTGCCCGGCCACGGCTCGCTGGACCGGAGGTACGGCGACATCCAATCCGTCATGGTGCGCGAGGAGTTCCGCGGCCGCGGCATCGGCGGCGCGCTGATCGCCGCGATCCTGGCCGAGGCGGGCACCCGCGAGCTGCTCCACGTGACCGTCCACTCTGGTCGCCGCGCCGTCGACTTCTACCAGCGCGCCGGCTTCTGCCACCACCGCCAGCTCCTGCTGTGGGAACCAGATCTCGGAAGCTGAGCCGCCACGTCCTTAAGCCGACGAAGGTCGACCGCTCGCTCGGCGTCACGAAAACCGGGCGGTAGAAGTCACCCGTACCCCGCGCAGAGATCTGCGGGGATGCGCTCGGCCAGCCGCATGGTGTCGGGGTTGAATCGGATCTCGATCTCGCCCGCGTCGGTGACGATGCGCGCCCGGCCCGCCTCGACCGACTGGATTTCGTCGTAGCTGGCCATGTCGGAGAAGAGGCAGCCGGCGAAGGTGTCGACGAATCGAAGGCCGTCGCGGCGCTGAACGACGACGTCCCAACCGTCTTCGCCCAACATGGCACTCCAGTGCAGGACCCGTACCTCGTAGCGGCCGTCGTCGGAGATCGCCCGGTCGACGAGATCACCGCCGCGGCCGAAGAACAAGAACGCGAAGGGGATACCGACGACACCGGCGCCGAAAACGGCGACTGTGCCGATGGTGACCAGAACCGAGGCCCTCTTGCGGCGCCCGCGTGGGATAAGCAGCAGCACCGCTGAGCCCAGAAGCACGCACACCAGCGGCCAGCAGATCCTCAACGACAGCGGATGATCTTGCAGGAAGATCAGGTTCGCGACGTTCCACGACGTCAGCACGCTCAGGACCGCGATCGCCACCGCGCCGACGGCCAATACCGGCGACCGTGACGACGCCCGCACCTGACGCACTATGCCTCCCACCGGCCGCGCCGACAGCCGACGAGAACGATCATGCTGCTTGCCGCCGCCACGAGAGGCAACGGACGATCGGCTTCATGTCGCGACGCGTTCGGCCGCAAGCGGCCTCGCCGGGACGGGCCGTTCGGCGCCAGGGTGCTGATTCAGCGCCGAGTTCCGCGACCAGTTGGCTCAGGCCACGGTCGGATTCGCCTTTCGACCGGTGGGGTCATCGTCCGGCGTTCAGGAAGGTGATGATCTCGTCGATGGCGGGCCGGTAGCCGTCGCTGGTGTCCACCTCGATTTCGGGGACGTCGAGTTGGACGCGCTGGAAGCCGTCGTGGCTGGCCGCGCGCGTCTGGTCGGCGATGTGGTGCGGGTCGGCGTGGGCCCGGCGGGTGGGGTTCTCGCCGTGCCTGCGGTGGATGCGGGCGCCGGCGGTCTCGGCGGTGACCTGGCAGTGCACGACCCGGATGTCGGCGAGTCCGTGCAGGGGCCGCAGGCGCGGGCGCCAGACTCGGTCTTGGAAGGCCGCTTCGGCCACCGTGGTGACGCCTGCGCCCAGGAGCAGTTCCAGCACCTGGAAGAACGTCGGCAGGGTCCGGAGGGTGAGCTCGTCGCCCGGTGCGGCGACGAAGTTGTCGGTCGCGTGGACCATGCCCTCTTTGATTTCGTCTCGGCAGATCGCCGGGCAGCCGATCCTGCGGGCGAGCAGATGAGCGAGGGTGGTCTTGCCGGCACCGGGCGGCCCGCTGACGACGACGAGGATCGGTCTGCTGCGCACCCTGTCGTTATAGCGGCGCACGTGGCGTGGCGACGAATCGGGCCGCCGACGCCACGTCGTCGGCCTCGGTCAGCGGCGGCCCGCGGCCAGGGCGACGAGGAACTGGCCGCCGCCCGCGTCGACGCTCGCGGTCACCGGCAGCCCCGGCACCAGCCGGGAGAACCGGTCGACCAGCCAGTCCGCCGCCTCCTGGGCATCCTTTTTGCTCGCACAGCGGGCGACCAGCTCGCGGCCGCCCTTGCGTTCGAGACGCTCGGCAACGGTGATCAGCGGCGCGGGCTCGACCACGTGCAGTCGATCCGGCCAGGCGATGACCACCTTGACCGCGCCCTTGCGGGTGTTGCAGGCCCGGTGCGCGAGCCGCTCGGCGACCTTGGCCTTCCGGTCGGCGGTGCGGCTGTCGACGCTGGGACCGCGCGGATCGTTCACCGGCATGTCGGCGTCGACCGGCTCGTCGCACACCCAGCAACGCCAGCCGTCCCGCTTCGCCACGTCCTCAAGAAGACTCATCCGAGCAAACTAGCCGTTCTCCCCGTCGGCCGACGAAAGCGCCACCCGTTCACACGGGAAGCCGGACCGTGACGACGAGACCGCCGGCCGGGCCGGGGACCAATTCGAGGGTCCCGTGGTGGGCGCGGACGATGCTGTGCACGATGGCCAGGCCGAGACCGACGCCGGCGTGCTCGTCGGTGCGTACGCGTTCCGTTGCGCGCTGGAAGGGTTCGGTGAGGGTCGGCATCAGCTCCGGCGGGAGCCGACGGCCGGTATTTTCGACCCGCAGCACGCTGGTGTCTCCGTCCGCCTCGGTGTGGACCGCTACCGTGCCGCCGTCGGGGAGGTTGTGGACGATGGCGTTTTGCACGAGGTTCGTCACCATCCGCGCCAGAAGCTCGGCGGAGCCGCTGGTCAGGGCCCGCCCGCCGGTGACCTCCAGCGTGATCCGGCGCTGTTCGGCGAGCGGCAGCAGCGTTTCGGCAGCTTCCTCGGCGATCAGGGAGAGGTCCACGCTCGCCCTGGTGAAGTTTCCGCGGTCGCCCCGGCTGAGCAGCAGGAGGGCCTCGGTGAGGTCGATCGCCCGGGTGTTGACGGTGTGCAGGCGTTCGATGAGTTCGTCCCGGTTGCGCGTGGGGTCTTTGCGGGCGAGATCCAGCAGCGTCCGGCTGATGGCCAGCGGGGTGCGTAGTTCATGGGAGGCGTTGGCCGCGAACCTCTGCTGTTCCGCGGCGTTCGCTTCGAGCTGCGCGAGCATCGAGTCGAACGCGTCGGAGAGTTCCCGGAACTCGTCTTTGCGGCCTTCCAGCCGGATCCGGTGGGACAGTGATCCGTTCCCGGCCATGCGGGTGGCGTTTGTGATGCGGGTCAGCGGCGCGAGCATCCGGCCGGCCAGGATCCATCCGCCCAGCAGGCCGAACACCAGCAGGAAGATCAGCACTTCGGCGGCCCTCGGGACGAACGCGCGGACCAGGTCAAAGCGGTTCGGCACGAACGTCACCGGCAGGCGAGAGCGGTAGGTTTCGGACTGCGGGTTGTTGATCACCGCGGGCACGTAGCGCAGCAGGAACACCCACACCGTGAGCAGAAGCAAACCGCCGGCCAGCATGACGAAGCCGGCGTAGCTGAGGGTCAGTTTGAGGCGGACGCTCAAACCCGGCGCCCTATCCACGGTCCCCTCCCGTACGCTCGCCGGGTGTTGTGTCGATCCGGTAGCCGACGCCGGGCACCGTGGCGATGATCCAGGGTTCGCCGAGCCGTTTACGCAGGGCGGAGACGGTGATGCGCACGGCGTTGGTGAGCGGGTTGGCGTTCTCATCCCAGGCCCGTTCGAGCAGCTCTTCGGCGCTGACGACCCCGCCTTCGGCGGCGACGAGGACTTCCAGCACGGCGAACTGCTTGCGGGTGAGCGCCACGTAACGTTCGTTGCGGAAGACCTCCCGGCGGAAGGGGTCGAGCCGCAGGCCCGCGATCTCGCGTACCGGCGGCCGGGCGTAGGCGCGCCTGCGGTCGAGCGCCCGCAGCCGCATGACCAGCTCGCGAAGCTCGAACGGTTTGGTGAGGTAGTCGTCGGCACCGAGCTCGAACCCGGAAGCCTTGTCGTCGATCCGGTCGGCGGCGGTGAGCATGAGGATCGGGATGCCGCTGCCCGAGGCGACGATCCGCCGGGCGACCTCGTCACCGGAGGGGCCGGGGATGTCGCGGTCGAGGACAGCCAGGTCGTACGAGTTGACGCTGAGCAGTTCCAGGGCGGAATCGCCGTCGCCGGCGATGTCGGCGGCGATCGCCTCCAGCCGCAGACCGTCCCGGACGGCTTCGGCCAGGTAGGGCTCGTCCTCCACGATCAATACGCGCATGCCTGGAGCCTACAATCAGCACAAAATAGGGCCGATGCGCGCATAAAGGACATGGGGCTCAGCCCACGGCCGCCGGCGCGCGGCGCGGCTGCTCCGACGGCACCTCCGCCGCGCTCCGCCACCAGGGCCGCGACGCCAGCGCGGCCAACCCGGCGCCGACCGCGTTGACCAGGACATCATCCACCGAGGACACCCGGTCCAGCCACAGCACGTACTGCGCGGTTTCGACCAGGACCGAGCAGCCCGCCCCGAGCGCCAGGACTCGCGGCACGGACGCCAGCGCCGCGAACCGGATCGGAGCGAAGAACCCCAGCGCCGCGAAGACCAGCAGGTTGCCGCCGATCCCGATCGGCCCCATGGTGACGAGGTCGCGCAGCGGGACCAGGCTTACCCGGCCGGCGACGATGCCGGCCCCCGGGCCCGGCATCATGGTCATCCAGAGGAAGGGCACCGTCCCGTAGACCATGCCCACCTCGGCCAGCGCCATCCGCCACGCCACCGGGCCGCCGCTGCCGGACCGCCGCCGGCGTGCCAGCGCCCACACCACGAACGCGGCCAACGGCAGCCCGACCAGCGTCATGAGCACCACGCCGTTCTCCGTGTCGAAGCAGCCGTGCCAGCGCCCGGCCAGGCACCTCGGGGCGGGCATCAGCAGCGGCCGCCGCACCACGAACGCGGCGCCCGCCAGGCCGAGGACCGCCAGGCTGAAGAGCACAATCCTGCGCGTACGACGAGACGGTGTCGTCAGGGATTCGCTGTGGTTCATGCCCCCATCGAAGCTGGCGGGCCGTTGCGGCGGCGTATGCGATTTTCGATACGTCCGCGATACAAGTGGTGGGGCGCTATGGCCGGCGTACGAGTTGCGCGATGACCGAAAGCACCGCGCCGGGGCCGTCCTCGGCACGGATCCGGCGAGCGAGTTGGGCCGCGCTGTCGCGATAGGTCGATCGGTCGAGGCAGGATCGCAGCGCGTCGGTCAGGGTGTCGGCCGTCAGCTCGGGCAGCGGCAGTGGGCGCGGCGCGACCCCGAGGCGGTGCAGCCGGTCCGCCCAGAATGGCTGGTCGACCAGGACGGGCACGG
>Ga0307512_10005918_pt1 | contig 12567 bp, 10 predicted proteins | sample 14_EM_MG_FD_200267 | JGI IMG/M metagenome (GOLD analysis project Ga0307512, IMG submission 200267) | Populus trichocarpa ectomycorrhiza microbial communities from riparian zone in the Pacific Northwest, United States - 14_EM | ecosystem: Host-associated > Plants > Roots > Unclassified | place... | reverse complement strand
GCGGCGGCCCGGCACGAGGGCGCGGCCAAGGCGCACGTGACCGTGATCGGCCTGGAGGAGTTCGAGACGGTGTTCACCGACGTACGCGGCGACTGACCTGCCCCGGAAGGGAGTTGGGCGAGGGTTACCGCCCGGTGTGCGTCGGCCCCGTTCGTGCGGTGAATCGCATGAACGGGGCCGACGGTTGTACGGGTTCGACGCTCTACGGGGCCGGTGTCAGCCCATGTTGAAGGTGGCGGGGTCCGGCCCCAGGCGCCGGTCCTCGTTCAGCGCGCTGATCGCCGCCAGGTCCTCGGTGTCCAGGGTGAAGTCGAAGACCTCGATGTTCTCCTTGATCCGGGACGGCGTTACGGACTTGGGGATCACGACGTTGCCGAGCTGCACGTGCCAGCGCAGCACGACCTGGGCCGGAGTGCGGCCGTGCTTCTGGGCGATGGCGACGATCGCCGGGACCTCCAGGAGGCCCTTGCCCGAGCCGAGCGGCGACCAGGCCTCGGTGGCGATGCCCTGCTCCGCGTGGTATTCGCGGGCCGCGTGCTGCTGCAGGTGCGGGTGCAGCTCGATCTGGTCGACCGCCGGGATGACCGACGTCTCGGCGATCAGCCGCTGAAGGTGGTCCGGCTCGAAGTTGGAGACGCCGATGGCGCGGATACGGCCGTCGGCGTGCAGCTTCTCGAACGCCTTGTACGTGTCGACGTACTTGTCCCGCTTCGGCGCCGGCCAGTGCATCAGGTACAGGTCGAGGTAGTCCACGCCGAGCTTCTCCAGCGACACGTCGAAGGCGCGCAGCGTGGAGTCGTACCCATGGTCGGCATTCCAGAGCTTGGTGGTGACGAAGATGTCCTTGCGGGGGACACCGGAGGCGGCGATCGCCCGGCCGGTGCCCTCTTCATTGCCGTAGATCGCCGCTGTGTCGATGCTGCGGTACCCGGCCTCCAGCGCGGTGGCGACAGCCCGCTCCGCCTCGTCGTCCGGCACCTGCCAGACGCCGAAGCCCAGCTGGGGCATCTCGACGCCGTTGTTGAGGATGATCGGGGGGACCTTGCTGCTCACGAGCTCTTGATCCTTACGGTTGTCGGCATGTGGTACTCCCATCGTCAACGATCACGGGCCGTGATGCATTCCTGACCGAGGAATCGGTGCCGTCGAATCCGTACCGCGGAATCTGCCGGAACTGGCCGGTGGGTCAGTGCGGGGTGCCCGAGATTGGCCGGAAATGCATCCGGTGTCTTCGGTCCGGACCATTGACCGCGACGCTTCCTCCAGCAACTCTGGATCGCGCCACCGATCGAATTCATGAACTTGGTGCATGCATGTGAACACCTCGCGCCTGGCTGGGCATCTGAGACCCCCCACCCCTCAGGAAAGCAGGTACGGCCACATGAACGAGACGATCCTTCACGTCCTCCGGACGGAACAGCCTTGTGCGGTCGTGGAGACCGCTCTCGACGTGACCGCCTACGCCCTCGGCGACCGCTGACCGGCCGCATGGCGACCGCGCCATGACCGCGACGCGGATCCGCGTCGACGGTGCGCCCGCCCGGGGGAGAGGGCGGGACATGAGCCGGCCTCCGGTGCTCTCCCGCGGCGTCGTCCTGCGCCACGACCGGGTGCGGGACCCCGAGCTGCTGTTGCTCCCCGGGCGCGTGGTCGTGCTGCGCGGCAGCGCGGGCCCCGTCGTCCGCCTCTGCGACGGCATGCGCGCGGGGGCGGACATCGTCGCCGATGCCTGACCGCTGCCGCGGCTGCGCCCTGCGGACCATCGACCACGGAGGTTGCCGCTGCCGGGCGTACGCGGTCACCGGCGACGCCACCCGCACCGACCCGGCTTGCCGGCACGCCCCCGACCACCACCTCGTACGCGATCTCGTGCAGGAGCCGTGCGGCGACCTCGCGTACGCCAACCGAAGGGAAGGAACATGAGGCCCAGACGCCTACGGACGGCACTGACGACCCTCACGCTCGTCACCGCCACGCTGGCCACCCTGCCGGCGGCGACGCCACCCCCGGCCGTCCCCGCCGCCGCCCCCGCACCCCGTCCGGCCGCCGCCCCCGACTGGTCCGTGTCCGTCGTCGACTCCACCATGGCCCGCTACACCCCGAGCACCATCGGCGGCTGGTCCTACCCCGTCGGCCTCTACCTCTACGGCCAGTACCTCACCTACCGGCGCACCCACGACGCCCGCTACCTCACCTACATCAAGAGCTACGTCGACCGGTTTGTGAAGAGCGACGGCTCCATCGACCAGTCCTTCAGCAGCCTGGACAGCATGCAGGCCGGCCGGCTGCTGGTGATCCTGCACCACGAGACGGGACAGGACCGCTACGGCAAGGCGGCGAAGAAGATCCGCGACCGTCTGAACACCTACCCGCGCACGGGCGACGGCGGCTTCTGGCATGCGGACAATGCCGACCGCGCCCACCAACTCTGGTCGGACGGCGTCTACATGGTGAACCCGTTCCTCGTCGAGTACGGCAAGGAGTTCGGTGACAGCGCGTACACCGACGACGAGGCGGCGAAGCAGCTCTCCGTCTACGGCAGCCATCTGCAGGTGGCGAACGGGCTGCTCAGGCACGCCTACGACGAGTCGAAGAGCGCGAGTTGGGCCGATCCGCGGACCGGGCTCGCACCCGAGCACTGGTGCCGTGCGGTCGGCTGGTACTCCATGGCGATCGTCAACGTCCTGGACGCCATCCCGGCGAACCAGCCACGCCGTCCCCAACTCCTCGCGATATTCGGCAAGTTGGCGGCGGGCCTGGAGAAGTACCAGGACCCGTCGACCGGGCGCTGGTTCCAGGTGATGGACAAGGGCGGCCGGAGCGACAACTGGACCGAGACGTCCTGCTCCAGCATGTTCACCTATGCCCTCTCACGCGGCGTCCAGCAGGGCTACCTCGACCCGCACTACGCCGCCGTGGCCCACCGCGGCTACCAGGGCGTCCTGGCCAAGCTGTCGGTCGGCTCCGACGGCCGGACCGCTCTCACCGACGTCACGGTCGGCACGGGCGTCGGCGACTACGCGTACTACGTCGCCCGTACCCGGGCCACCAACGACTTCCACGGCCTGGGCGCCTTCCTGATCATGAACGAGCAGCTGCGAGGCGATTAGTGTCCTGAAGGCATCCGGAAGAAGGCTGATCGCCACCGCCCTCGACGGCGTGGCCGGAGCGGCGACGACCGCCTGTGGGAAGCCGGGTTCGGCAACAAGATCTTCCGGGTGACCGTCAGCCGGCGGATCGTCAGGCCCGGTACAGGGCCTCGACCTCATTGGCGTAGGCGTTCTCGATGGCCTTCCGCTTCAGCTTCAGCGAAGGGGTCAGCAGACCGTGTTCCTCGGTGAACGGCTGGGCCAGTATGCGGAAGGTGCGGATCGACTCGGCCTGTGAGACGAGGGTGTTGGCGGCGACCACCGCGCGCCGCACCTCCGTCTCCAGGTCGGTGTCGCGCACCAGCTGGGACGGCGGCATCTGCGGCTTGCCGCGCATGGTCAGCCAGTGCTCGACGGCCTCCTGGTCGAGGGTGACCAGCGCGGCGACGTAGGGGCGGTCGTTGCCGACGACGATGCACTGGTTGACCAGCGGGTGGTCGCGGACGCGCTCCTCCAGCAGCCCGGGCGACACGCTCTTGCCGCCGGAGGTCACCAGGATCTCCTTCTTGCGGCCGGTGATGGTGAGAAAGCCGTCCTCGTCCAGCGAGCCCAGGTCGCCGGTGGCGAGCCAGCCGTCGTGCAGGGTCGCGTCGGTGGCTTTCTGGTTGTTGAGATAGCCCTGGAAGTTGTTCTGGCCGTGCAGCCAGATCTCGCCGTCGTCCGCGATGTGCACGGTGGCGCCCGGGATGGGCTGGCCGACGGTGCCGTAGCGGGTGCGCTCCGGCGGGTTGACTGTCGCGGCCGCCGTCGACTCCGTGAGGCCGTAGCCCTCGTAGATCTGCACGCCCGCGCCCGCGAAGAACAGGCCGAGCCGGCGGTCCATCGCCGAGCCGCCCGACATGGCGTTACGGATCCGGCCGCCCATCGCGGCCCGCACCTTGGAGTAGACGAGCTTGTCGAACAACTGGTGCTGCACGCGCAGTCCGGCCGACGGGCCGGGGCCGATGCCCCATGCCTTCGCCTCGACGGCGTCCGCGTACTTCACGGCGATCTCGACGGCCTTCTCGAACGGCCCGGCCTTGCCGTCCTTCTCGGCCTTGCGGCGGGAAGCGTTGAAGACCTTCTCGAATATGTACGGCACGGCGAGGATGAACGTCGGCTTGAACGCCTGCAGATCAGGCAGCAAGGCGGCCGCGTTCAACTGCGGCTGGTGGCCGAAGCGGATCCCGTGGCGGATCGCGGTGACCTCCACCATCCGCCCGAAGACGTGCGCGAGCGGCAGGAACAGCAGTGTCGACGCCTCGTCGCCCTTCCTGGAGTGGAACACCGGCTCCATGTGCTCGGCGACCGTGTCCGCCTCGTACATGAAGTTGCCGTGCGTGATGACACAGCCCTTGGGGCGGCCGGTGGTGCCCGAGGTGTAGATGATCGTCGCCATCGACTCGGGCGTGATCGCCTGCCGGTGCCGGTGCACCACGTCGTCGTCGATGTGGGCGCCGGCGTCGTAGAGCTCCTGCACCGCGTTGTTGTCGAGCTGCCACAGCTGGTGCAGCTGCGGCAGCCGGTCGATGACGGTGGCGATCGTCATCGCGTGGTCCTCGTGCTCCACGATCGCGGCCGTGCACTCGGCGTCGTAGAGCATCCAGAAGCACTGCTCGGCCGAGGACGTGGGGTAGATCGGCACCACCTGGGCGCCGATCGTCCACAGGGCGAAGTCGAAGAGCGTCCACTCGTAGCGGGTACGGGACATGATCGCGACGCGGTCGCCGAACCGGATGCCCCGGGCGAGCAGCCCCTTGGCGAGGGCCAGCACCTCGTCCCGGAACTCGGCGGCGGTCACGTCACGCCACTGCCCGGCCTCGTCCTTGCGGCCGAGGACGATGTGCAGTGGGTCTTCCTGGGCACGCTCGAAGATGGCGTCAGCCAGGCCGCCCACCGGCGGTGACAACGCCAACGGAGGGTTGGTGAACTCGCGCAAACCCCGCTCCCCGCTCCTCATCGGCCCTAATGAGTGACACTCCGCACAGCGCCGTGAAAGCTACCCCACACGGAGACAGGGCGGGAGGGGGGTCGAATCCGGGCAGTGCCCAGGTACACGCTGGTCATGGCCGGGAAAATGGGCCCAGATCCGGAAGGGTCGGACAGAAAACTGACGGTTGAGTAAGTTTCGGTCCCCTAATCTCCACCGAATCTGTACGACCCCCGCCCCACGTCAGAGGGCCTCATCGACGCGGTGCGGCCCTCTCTTCCGACAGCGTAGGCAGGGCCGATTCCGTCACTCCCGTCCGGGTCGCCCGGGCCGTCCTGACCAGGGCGACCACCAGCGCTCCGGCGGCCGTCGCGGTCAGCCCGGCCACCACGGCCGCGGTGTTCAGGCCCGAGGCGAACGCCGCGCGCAGCGTGTGCTCGGAGAAGGTGCCGCGCAGGGCGTCGCCCGCACCGCCGGCCAGTGCGTGTGCCGCTTCGTGGGGCAGCGTGTCCTGCATGCGCGTGGTCAGTACGGTGCCGTAGACGGCGATGCCGAGCGCGTAGCCGAGCTGCCGGAAGGTGTTGACCGCGCCGCCCGCCATACCGGCCCGGTCCTGCGGTACGGCGGCCAGCGCGGCGCCCGCGATGCCGGGCGAGACCAGTCCCGTACCGACGCCCACCAGCAGCAGCCCCGGCACCAGTGCGGACGCCGTCGACCCCGCGTCCAGCACCGTCGTGCAGAACTGCCCGCTGCCGACCAGCAGCAGCCCGCCTCCGACGGTGATCCGGGCCGGCACACCGTGCAGCAGCCGTCCGCCGAGCCCCGCCACCACGAAGGCCGGCAGGGACAGCCACAGGAAGACCAGCCCACCGCGCACCGGGCTCATCCCGAGCATCGACTGCAGCCAGATCGAGTCGTATGCCATGAGGCTGAACGCGCCCGCGTTGAAGGCGAGCGCGCCCAGCATCACGACGGAGAAAGCAGGCTTCAGGAACAGCCGCGGATCCAGCATCGGATCGGCGCACCGCCGCTCGACGGTGACGAAACAGACCAGCGCCACGACGGCCGCCGCGAACGTGCCGAGCGTGCCCGTCCCGCCCCAGCCGTGCTGCCCGGCTCGCACCGCCCCGTATGTCAGCGCGGCGGCGAAGGCCGCGAAGGTCACCGTGCCCGCCCAGTCGACGCGCCGGCCGCGCGAACCGTGCGACTCCGGTACGACCTTCAGCGTCAGCCACACCGCGGCCACGCTCACCGGCAGATTGACGTAGAAGATCCACCGCCAGCCGGGTCCGTCCGTCAGCAGCCCGCCGGCCACCGGCCCCACCGCGGCCGCCGCGCCGCTGACCGCGCCCCAGACACCGAGTGCCACCGAGCGCCGCCTGCCCTGATAGACGGAGCCCAGCAGCGGCAGCGTCGTCGCGAGCATCGCCGCCGCCCCGAGACCCTGCACCGCGCGCGCGGCGACCAGCATCCCCGGCCCGCTCGCCAGCCCGCACAGCAGCGAGGCCGCGGCGAACACCACGATGCCCACGACGTGCACCCGGCGCCTGCCCAGAATGTCGGCGGCGGCGCCTATGCCGAGCAGCACTGCGGCCAGCGCCAGCGCGTACCCGTCCATCACCCACTGCAGATCGCTCAGCGACGCGTGCAGCGACCCGGCCATGTCCGGCAGTGCGACCACCGCGATCGTCACATCCAGCAACAACATGAACGTGCTCACGCACACCGCCGTGAGCGGCCCCCATGTACGCATGTCCTCAACTCCCTGTGTTCTCTGTACGTCCGATGCGTATCTCTCCGTGTCTCTCCGTACGATGGGTGGCGAGCGGCAGATCACAGTGGAAACCAGGCATCTGGCGACGGAATCCGACGGGAGTGGCCGGGATGGAGATGGAATCCCACGTCTTCGACAAGCTCGACCTGCAGCTGCTGAGTGCGCTGGAGGTCAACGGCCGGGCCTCCTTCAGCCGGATCGGCGCGGTGCTCGGGATCTCCGACCAGACCGTCGCGCGCCGCTACCGGCGGCTGTGCGCCGAGGGCGGCCTGCGCGTCGTCGCGGTCCGGGACGCCGACGTGCTCGGCCAGGACCACTGGACGCTGCGGCTGCGCTGCGTCCCCGACAGCGCCCAGACCATCGCGGACGCGCTCGCCAAACGGCCCGACACCAGCTGGATCGGGCTCGCCTCCGGCGGCACCGAGATCGTGCTCGGCACCCGGCCGCGCAACGCGGGCGACCGCGACGACCTGCTGCTGGGCAAGCTCCCGCGCACCCCGCACGTGCTGGAGATCCGCGCCCACCAGAAGCTGCACCGCTTCTTCGGCGGCCCGCAGGGCTGGGTGCAGAAGTTCGCGGCGCTCGCCCCGGACCAGATCGAGGCCCTCACCCCCGATCCCGAGCCCGCCCCGGGCCCCGCCCGCATCGAGCCGGAGGACGAGCCGCTGCTCGCCGTCCTCGAACGCGACGGGCGCGCCACCTACCCCGAACTCCAGCGCGCCACCGGCCGCTCGGAGTCCGCCGTCAAGCGCCGTCTCGCCACGCTGACCGGGTCCGGAGCGATCTACCTCGACACCGAGTACTACGCCGAGACGATCGGCTACCCCTTGTTCGCGGCTCTCTGGCTCACCGTCGCCCCCGCCGCTCTGCACTCCGTCGGCGAGGCCCTGGCCGGCCACGACCAGATCGCCCACGCGTCCGCGACCGCGGGCCCGACCAACCTCACCGCGACGGCGGTCGTCAGGAACACCAGTGACCTGTACGCCTACCTCAGCGGCCCACTCGGGCACCTGGAAGGCGTCCAGCATGTGGAGGCGACGCCGTACCTGCGCAGCGTCAAGCAGTTGACGTACCGGCCGCGGCCTCGTTAGGCACTCCGCCGGCGCTGCAGGCGGTCCCCGCCCGCCAGGATCGTCGCCGCCAGGGCGTCCGCCGCGCTCTGCGCCGAGGTGCGGCGGCCGCCGTGGAGCAGGACGAAGTCGACGCGGCCCAGTTCCGGCAGGCCGAAACGGTCGGGCACGCGGACCAGACCTGGCGGGACGAGGCCGCGGGAGTGCGCCATGACGCCGAGGCCCGCGCGGGCCGCCGCGATCAGGGCGCTCAGGCTGCCGCTGGTGCAGGCGATGCGCCACGGCCGGCCCTCGCGTTCGAGGGACTCGAAGGCGAGCGCCCGCGTGATGCCCGGCGGCGGGAACACGATCAGCGGCACCGGGCGGTCGGCGTCCAGGCGCAGCCGTTCCGCGCCGATCCACACCAGCTCGTCGTGCCAGACCAGCTCGCCGCGCGGGTCCTCGGGGCGCCGTTTGGCCAGCACCAGGTCCAGCTTCCCGGCGGCCAGCTGCTCGTGCAGGGTGCCGGAAAGCTCGACCGTCAGCTCCAGGTCGACCTCGGGATGGTCGTGCCGGAAGCCCTCCAGGATCTCCGGCAGCCGGGTCAGCACGAAGTCCTCCGAGGCGCCGAACCGCAGCCGGCCGCGCAGCCGCGTGCCCGTGAAGAACGCCGTCGCCTGCTCCTGCACCTCCAGGAGCCGCCGCGCGAACCCGAGCATCGCCTCGCCGTCCTCCGTCAGCTCCACCGAGTGGGTGTCCCGTGTGAACAACTGCCGCCCGGTGGCGTCCTCCAGCCGCCGCACGTGCTGGCTGACGGTCGACTGGCGCAGCCCGAGCCGCCGGGCGGCCTGCGTGAAGCTCAGGGTCTGGGCGACCGCCAGGAAGGTACGCAGGTGGGAGGGGTCGTACATGAGGACAACGGTAACCGCTTATCGCGAAACGCGATGACAGTCAGAGCGGTATGACGGATTCCCGATCGGCTCCCGGAGGAGGACGATGAACGGGGGCCCTCCGGCCCCTCGACCGCCGACGAGCAACCCGCAAGTGGAGCACCGTGAAACGCCTGCAATGGCCGAGTTGGATGCCGATCGACCCGTACATCCTGCTGCTGCTCGGGACGGTCGGCCTCGCGGCACTCCTCCCGGCGCGCGGGGCGGGGGCGGACGTTGCCTCGGGAGCGTCGACGGCCGCGATCGCTTTCCTGTTCTTCCTGTACGGCGCCCGGCTGTCCACCCGTGAGGCGCTGGACGGGCTCAAGCACTGGCGGCTGCACGGCACGGTCCTGGCCTGTACGTTCGTGATCTTCCCGCTGCTGGGCCTGGCCGCCCGCGGCCTCGTCCCGGTCCTGCTGACCCACCCGCTCTACCAGGGCCTGCTCTTCCTCACGCTCGTCCCGTCGACCATCCAGTCGTCGATAGCCTTCACGTCGATGGCCCGCGGGAACGTGCCCGCGGCGATCTGCGCCGGCTCCTTCTCCTCGCTGGTCGGCATCGTCATCACACCGCTCCTCGCGGCCGCCCTGCTCGGCAGCAGCGGCGGCGGGTTCTCGGCCGACTCGCTCGTCCAGATCGTGCTGCAGCTGCTGGTGCCGTTCCTCGCCGGCCAGCTGCTGCGCCGCTGGATCGGGGGCTTCGTCGCCCGGCACAAGAAGGTCCTCGGTCTGGTCGACCGCGGCTCCATCCTGCTCGTCGTCTACACCGCGTTCAGCGAGGGCATGGTCCAGGGCATCTGGCACCAGGTGAGCCCCGTCCGGCTGGGCGGCCTGCTGGTCGTCGAGGCCGTGCTGCTCGCCGTGATGCTCACCCTGACCTGGTACGGCGGCAAGGCGCTGCGCTTCAACCGCGAGGACCGCATCGCCATCCAGTTCGCCGGCTCCAAGAAGTCCCTCGCCTCCGGACTGCCCATGGCGAGCGTCCTGTTCGGCGCGCACGCCTCGCTGGCCGTGCTGCCGCTGATGCTTTTCCACCAGATGCAGCTGATGGTGTGCGCCGTGATCGCCAAGCGCCGCTCGCGCGACCCCCGCGGGGAAGCCGGACAGGTCACCGCGTCCGCGCCAGCCGCAGAGTCACGAACCGCGGTCGGTACAGGGTCACGTTCGCGTTGATGCCCGCCGAAGCGCCGTTCGTCTCCAGCCAGTTGACGTCGTAGCTCAGCACCAGCCGTCCGTCGCCGCTCAGTTCCGGATGCACCTGCGGGTTGTACGCGGCGACCCCGGCGCGCGGCAGCGAGGGGCTGAAGTGCCTGGTCGGCCCGTGCCAGGGGCCGGTGGGGGAGCAGGCCCAGTACGACGTCACCGTCGTCAGCCCCTCGGTGCCCGCGGCCATCGTGAACAGCACATACGTCCCGCCGTCACGGACGACCGAGAACGCGCTGCCCACCCCGGTGCGCTGCCCGTCCCCGAGCACCGCGCGCGGGCGCGCACCCGCAGCCCAGGCAGAACCGTTCCAGTACTGCCAGGCGGCCGGCTCCCCGAGCCGTCCCTCGGGTACCCGCGCCACATACGCCGAGGAGGCGGGCCGGGACGCGGCCTGTCCGTCGTCGCCGCCGAACACATAGGTCCAGCCGCCCTTCTCGACCAGCGTGGTGCCGAACAGGACCCGCCCGGAGGGATCGGGCACCAGGCTCTGGTCGAGCACCTTCTCGACCGACTCGACCCGCAGATCGGGCAGCGAGAGGGTGGCGACCTCGGTGGCGGTGGGCACCCCGTAGATCCACGGGGACTGTCCGGCCGTCCGCACCCACAGCAGTACCCGGACGACCTGCTCGGAGGAGCCCGGCGAGCGCGGCTCGACCCGGGCGGCGACGGGCCAGCGCCACTGGCCCGGAGCGGGGTCGGGGAAGAACGGGGTGGGGAGCGTGGTCTCCAGGCGGCCCTTGCGGTCCATCACCACGGCCGAGTTGCGCACCAGTGGGGCCGTCGTGTCCCGCCAGGGGTACGACTCGCCGGCCGGGTTGGGCGGGCGGTGCACCTGGCCGAGGTAGGTGTCCGAGAACAGCCACAGCAGCCGCCCGTCCGGCAGCCGCACCGAGTGCGTGCCGTCGCCGCCGGTCCAGTCGTCGGTGCGGGTGGTGTCGTCGCCGTAGCGGGCGAACTCGCCGGTGAGAGGGTCGTCGGCCGACCACGCGGCGACCCTCTGCGGTGTACAGGCGCCGCCCTCCCGTTCGCCGTGGTCCGGGAGGGCGGTGAGCAGCACGGCCCCGAGAACCAGGGTCAGCAGCAGGCCGAGGCCGGTTCCCGTCCGCTGTCGTGCTCGTACGTCGTCGGGCACCCACGGGACGTTAGTGGCTGCCGCTCACATGGTCCATGGGGAGCCACAGGACGGTGTCGTTCGAGGAGGTGCCGCGAGTGGCGAGTTCCTCGTCGCTCAGCGCCCGGTCCCACACATGGACGTCGTCGATCGCGCCGGTGAAGAAGGCCCGGCTGTCCATGCGCTGCCCGATGTGCACACCGAACGGCGAGTTGCGGCTGACCGACCCCGGTACGTCGGCGGCGGCGCTCTGCATACCGTCGACGGAGATCGTCAACTGCCCTCCGCCCCGCCGCAGCGCCAGATGGTGCCACTGGCCGTCGTTGTAGGCGCCGGTCGTGCGGACGGATACCGACTGCGGGGGCGCCGCGCCGTCGCGCACGGTGATCAGGCCCTGGATGCGATTGCTCGCGGGCTCGCCGCGCAGCCAGACCTGAGGCTGCGTGGTGCCGATCCCGCCCATCCACAGCAGCGGCTGCTCACCGGTCGTGGCGGTGTAGCGGAACCACAGCGAGGCCGTGAAGTCCTTTGTCCCGAGCGGGAGTTCGTCGCGATACGGCAGGCGTACGGCGTCGTCGGCGCCGTCGAACTCCAGCGCGCCGCCGAAGACGCCGTCCGTCGTGCGGGCGCCGCCGAGCACGGCCGCCGGCGCGGCATGCCGGGCGCGGTCGACGGTGGTCGGGTCGGGACCGCGGCGCGGTTGCAGCCAGTCCTCGGTGAAGCGGGCGAAGCGGATCTCGTCGCGCGCGTCGACGGTACCGCCCTCGTACATCAGCCCCACGGTGTCGCGGCCGGCGCGCACCATGTCGGAGTACCCCGACCAGTCCGTGGTGACGACCGTGCCGCGGTCCACGCTGTCCCAGGTGCGTCCGCCGTCGTACGAGGAGCGGATCATCATGGTCCGGCGGCGGTCCGGATCGCCGGGGCAGGACAGCAGGATGCGGTCGCCCAGGCGCAGCGTCGCGCCCTGTACCTGGGGCGCGTAGAGGTCCGGGAGGTCACGGAAGGGGGAGGCGAAGCTGTCGCCGCCGTCGCGGCTGACCGTCTGGGTGCGGTGCCCGAGGTCGGTGCCGTCCTGTTCGCGGCCGCTGATCAGGACCGAGCCGTCGGTGCGCTCGGTGAGCGTGACCTCGGAGGGCTTCTGCCGGAAGGTGCCGTCGTCGGCGATCGGCCAGGAGTCGGTGGCGCCGATCCGCCAGTGGTCGCCGCCGTCGTCGCTGACGATCAGTGCCGCGTGGTTGGCGGTGACCCGACTTCCGTTCCACGTCTCGGTGTTGACGCCGAAGACCAGCCGGCCGGCGTGCCTGCCGCTGGTCAGCTGGATGCCGTGCACGGGCCCTGTGGCGTACCAGGAGTTCCAGTCGGCGGGGAGGATCTCGGAGCTCAGATCGCGCGGCGTCGACCAGGTGAGTCCGTCGTCGTCGCTGTACTGCAGGTG